>Ga0194135_10002098_pt1 | contig 12052 bp, 11 predicted proteins | sample LitLau_LLRF_2013_FD_134024 | JGI IMG/M metagenome (GOLD analysis project Ga0194135, IMG submission 134024) | Freshwater sediment microbial communities in response to fracking from North America - Little Laurel Run_MetaG_LLRF_2013 (version 2) | ecosystem: Environmental > Aquatic > Freshwater >... | reverse complement strand
GGCTACAGCGTTATTATATGTGTATATGCTCCTGGTTGGGAAAGATTGGAGAAGACTTGGAATTTTGGAAAGAGTGTCAGAGACAGATACGGAATTAATGTAAATGACTTACGGGATTTCTTTTCATGGAAAAAAGAAGCTCGCCCAACAACAGATTCGCAGTCTCATAGTCTCATAGTTTCTCTTGTGCAATACAAAAGGCTCAAAAAACAACTTTTTTATCATCATTCCTTCATCTAACTTCCTATCCTGAATATATTCTGGAACAGGAACGGCAGTTGGGGTATCTCCTCGCAGCTTCTTGGAAACTCTTTGCATCTTCTTATCCTGAATGTATAAAAGCTTTTCACTCTCTCTCTCTCTCTTAGTTTCTTCCAGACTAACGACATAATTTTATGACATTGTGACACACAATAAGCCCGACGAAGAAAAAGTGACTTTTAGTCTCTATATAATAGAACACACACGCTGTATATAAATAGAGAAGAGAGAGATGTGTTGTTTGAGAAGAGAGAAAGATGACAGGGAATTACTAAATTCCCAGTCAAACTTTATTTTCCAAGTGATTTCATCAGTTAATCTTCTTTTCTCGTCCCCTTTTCTCCATCTGCTTCATCAAAACTAATTTCTCCTCTTTTCACCATTTCATTTATAATAATAATAGCATTTTGGACAACACATAGTCAAATACACACACGTCATCAACCTAAATTCAAACAGCTTATCACAAGCTTATGTATGTATATTTAGTACACACGACTTACAGGTGTAAGCTAAAAACTAGAATTAAATTCCCTTTCATGAATGAGCAGGATTTTATTATGATAGTTCATTCAGTATACTAATCAAGTGCATAAATCATTTATGAATAATTAATATGCATCAGATGATCTTGATTCAAAATAAAAATGCAATAAATCTTGAGAGAGATTTAACTTGAGACTACATGTATTCATGCATATCATCTACATTAAAAAAGGTATCACACACACACACAAGGAGAGAGAGGGTTGGCTGTGTTGATGTAAAGTGTGTAAAGTGTTTATCATAAATCTCTTTTGATATGTTTGAGTAAAGAAGGGAGAAAACAGTCTCACTTTATACTGAAAATAATAACACGACTACGTTTGATAGCCTGAGGAGATGACATTTATTTAAAATTGACGTATCGAATTTCCTCCTTCTCGTCTGGCAATCTTGTGTATTATATGAATGGGAAGTAAATTACGGTGCGGTCAAAAAGATTGAGAAGATTTGAAATGAAATAGCTTATTAAAGATCCGTCATTACTCATTATGCTCGATTATTACTGCGGGTTTCTCTAGAGCGCGATTGTGCGTGTCCGTGTAATTGGTCATTTAAAGGAGATCAATATATAAATTGACAAAATGCGTCATCTTTTTTTATTCAAAGATTCAAACCTTTTGTTTGGCGATCAATGTGTTGCATGCTGCAAGAAACCCACTCTGTTGTGGGACGATATGAATTTGTACAGAGAGAAGTGAGAGTGAATTGAGTTGAAAGGTTGAAACAAGTTTTATTAAAAACGGGGCTGGTTGTAGTTGTATGGTTAGTTGTGATGATGATGGTTATGCTTAGTTGATGGGGAAAGTTTGACCTAGAGAAGGACTAGTTTTTTGGTCTTGATGTTCTAGTGACCCGGAAGGATGAGACTCTTCCTAACCTTCGCTATACTCGTCATCGTCTCCTCTATACAGTTTGGAGAGGGAGGGATTTACCGACGATATGTAAGAAGAAGTCGACCTAGACCGCCGATACTCCATGATCGTCTTGGAATAGGAAGGAGAGCAGATTTCCAACAACCTTTTGGATTCTATGGAAGACCTTTCAGCTTTTTAAGACGACCTGTACGGTCTTCATGGAACTTTATTCCATCTCGAGTTCCCCGAAGACTTAGATATCATCACCACAATCAAAGGAGTGATAATAACCAACGAGTTCCTCACTTTCATCATCAACAGCAGCCGAGTCACTGTAAGTATATATATTGGTTTTCTATTAACTTCTTTTAATATGAGATTAACAGGTCATTCACGATTTCTGTCAATTACGCTTAAACACAAACACACACATACAAAAACATCTCTAATCAACTTTAAACCTAGGATGAATAATCAAGTGAGGAAACGTGATGAATTTTGTGTAAAACAAATGACCCATAAGTTAATTAGCATTCATCGCACACACAGCCATTCATTCATATATTCACCTTAATCATTTTCCCCCAAGTACGTGGCCCAATCACCCTCTAAAAGATAATATATGATTATGATTAAGCGTTTTACTTAATTATGCCGAAATTTTTGAACTTTCTTGGTGTAATTTAATTAAGAATATGCGCGTTTATACTGCCTCTCTACCACATTTCGCAAAGTTATTGCGTGTTTGTGATTGTCGCAAGTGTTTCAAAGTGCATTTAGAAAGTTGAAGTGTAAATCATCTCTCACGATGAACAAGCCAACAAGCCACATAGTATATAATATACTAAGATAATCAGAAAAGTCGAGGGACGGGTATAGTCATCTCTTAACGGGTTGGTTTTAGTTTTGGCAAAAGATTCGTAAATTCGTACACACAAGTTAAAGCCACATTTCTCACAAGGAACAAGAGAGTTTCTTCGTCTTTTGTTCTGTTCAAAGACAAATATGGATGTGGATCTTTAGAGGTCAATAGGCCGATTCACACACATGTTACACGTTACTTGTGTCATTTCATGTGTTTACTCAGGATAGAAATTTACAGTCAACTTCCCAAATTGTGATTTGGGAAGTTGCGAGTCTCAGAAATAACTTTAAGAGAAATGTGAGGCACATGGAATGGAATACAGAATGAATAAAAAGAATAATTCCACTTTAAGCATTTCATTTCATGGAACAAGAGACATTCCATGCACAACACAAACTTGCTCCTCGTTTCTTTATTTCATTTTCCTTTTTATTGAACTCTTAAAACCTAAAGTACTAGTTTATTAAATGATCCTTCTTTCCCCAAAAAAGAAACTGCTCTACACACACACGACAAGCACAATCTACTACTGTGACAGTCTTCTTCTTCTTCTTTTAGTAATGTGAGAAGTCTCCACACAACCATTCTCTGACTCTGTCTCACAGTAATAATAATAATAAGACTTTCCCAACTCTCAACTTACTTGAGCCTTCCCATAAATCTCTCAGTATTAAACTTTCCCCTCCACAAATCCCCCAGTTTCCCTTTCTACCAAATCTTTCTCCAGATTTCTTCAGACTCAAATGGTCTCTCTTTCCTCCTTCTTCTTTGGGCAGAGAGAGAGTCTGTACCAAATTTACAATCATCATGTCACATTCATTCACTCTCATCATTCTCAAGAATATTATATGTATTTCTCCTTCCACACAGATCCTGGACCACTACAATATCGTTCCCACCCTGGAGGACGGAGCAAACTACTCTCCATGCCAGTAAGATGGGGTCCTTTCTCCAACGGGAATCCGATTGTCCGAGATCCAACTTTCGACTACGCTCCCCCAACAATGGACCAAGTCAGATTGATTCCAGAGTCGAGAAATAGAAGAACTCACCCAATGGGAGGCACTCCACCCCCTAATAACTATGCCTTTAATCCTTACCAACAACACCACCACCAACGACCCCCACCACCTCCCCCAGCTGCTTATAGACCTTCTGCCTCATTGTGGAAGATGTTAGCACACAAGCAAAGACCAAAGAGACCTTATCCACCCCCTCATAACAGTAATCAGATTCCCCACCACCACCATCAGCCAGGAATGAGATACCACGGACAAAGTCCTTCATCTCCTTTGTACCACCATCAGGCAGAGATTGTCCCGAAGTTGACTAATATGGTAATGTTCAAGCCTACTGATGTCGTGTCACCAGTTCCAGGAGGAGGATTCAGGAGACCAGCAGCGGCCGGACCAGGTAAATCATCCACAAATTCCCAAGGAATTGGAAGCGTCTCTTCGGTGCCCTTGTATTCCCACGAGCAAACTTCCTCCTCTGAAATTCGACCTGTAACTGTAGTTAAACCTACTGTGGGTGGAAGTAAGGAATATATATTTACTGTTGTAGGGTACAAAGGCCCCTCTGCCCCTGCTACTTCCCCCATTCCCCAACAACCACTCCCATCATCATCCACAACACCCAAAGCTGAAATCACTTCTTCAACTGCAGCTCCTTCCACCACAACGACTTCTACTGCAGCCCCAAGTACCACGAGGAGATCTCCAATCCTTCACGCTGTAAAGACAACTCCTGTGACTATTTCATCTACACATAATTCTGCTGTGAAGCCTTTCGAGCCTACAGAAAGTCTTGGGAACAATTATAACACTCGCCATCCCTCACACAAGAATGATGAGGAGGATGAAGAAGATGAAGATGAAAGTTCTGAAGAGTCAATTGTACAGGAACAAGTTATCAAACCAAATGAAAATAAGAAGAATCAAGGGACAACTGGAAATAAAATCTTGGATAATATCTTTTCACTGTTGGACATGGTTCCTCCTGAGCCAGTCTATCCTGTTAGGTCTTTTAACAATTCTTTTAACATTGGAACTCGTGATAGAGACGAAGACGAAGGTGACGAGGTTTCAGATGAAGATAACAAGGACTTTATTAAGAAGCTTCCAGAATCTGTTTCAGTCCAAACGTCAACTTCTATGTCAGTTTCTATTTCTAAAGATAAAGTCACTACAACACCTAAAACTCCTTTGTCTACCAAACGACCTTTGACTTCTCCCACAAGGTCCCCCGTTAGAATAACTTCTACTCCTAAGAAAGCTGTTGAAATTACAACCACTACTCAACCTTCAACAACAACTTCTGAAGAACCTTCAACAACTTCAAAAGCCCCTAAATTCGCAAACCTCCCTGCCATGCCAAAATACACGAAAACCAAGCCCAAGAGTCACCCCGTTTACGCCAAGAAAAATACCCACTCTCATAAAAATATGAACAAACCCCTTGGAAAATATTCCTCAGCTTCTTCCTCTTCTGCTCTATCAAAAGAAATGAATGGAAGTGGAGAAATTGTCGTGATCACTGGAGGAAGATCAAAAGTCAAAGAATACAAACCGCAATTCCTCGCTGAGAACTCTGGTCTCTTGGCTTTTGACAAAGTAGCTTCAGAATCTTCATCTACAAGTTCTTCTGTGGTTTCTTCCACTTCTGCTAGTCCATCAGGTACCTCAACAACAACAAAATCACCTCTCCAAGAATTCGACCCTATGCAACTCATCCATTCTTGGTTTACCAAATCAGATTAAATTATTAAACACAAGAGCGACCTTAATTTTTACATGAATCTTCACACAAGCAGGATCCGCGCACCCTCCACAGAAGCTATAAAATCCATACACGGGTTTACTAAATGAGTTCTCTGCAGTATCAAAATGCATCTACATTTTTATTTATTTATTTATCTTTCTATCTTTCTTCGTAGATTAAACATTATTTTGTGTGTTCCATGACTTTACTCCGTGCATGTCTACTTCGGATGTTTGCTCCAGTCTGATTCTTATACCTACCTATAAAATATAGTCTAGTTTGCAAGTTTGCTAGTGTTTTTGTACCAACGAATAGCGTCACATTACAATTTAAAATTAATCCGGTACTAATTCTCTGTTTATTTATTGACTCTAAATTATAAAGAAGAATGACCCTCACTGTATACTACACCTAATATATACAAAATCACTACACACACAAATAGATGCAGCAAAAGAAAATGCATAGAGATGAAGAAGCGTGTGGGAGACTATTACATATGTATATTTTTGAGAGAATTATATTTACTTGTTATATACTTCCAGTAATATCGAGCTAATGAACTGAAAGAATGATTTATATACACATACGTAATCAATTACACTAATTGTAAGTGTGGAATGATTGACAGTGTGAGTGTGAGAGAGTTCATGAATGTTGATGAATGAATGATGTATGAAATAGTATGAATCCATGAATGTGAGTACATGAGAAATGAATGTTGAGTGTACGTGTAACGAGTGAGAGTTTGTATGAATTGAGATTTAAGGTTCAGCAATTAAATACTTTGTGTTCGGTATGGAAGAGAAGAAGAGACAACAAGTTGGACAATCCTTTGCCATTTGCCATAAATGATGACACAACGTTGTTAATCATTTAATATTGTTATAAAAAGTGTACGAGTGACATTAATAGTTTGATGCTTATGTACAATAATAAAAAGAAAAAGACCTTTTAGGACTTTATATATGTGAGTGTATTGTAAATGTTGTTGTAGCCAAACTTATTGTGCAATAAAGCTCAATTTGTGATAAGACAGTTTCGTTAGTTTCGTGTTCTTGACTCGTTTTAATTGCTTTTTAATTGATTTCATTAATCCCAAAACTCGCTTGGACTTGGAATGAGTTTTTCTTGTACAAGGTGAACAAAGGGGAAACGTGAGAAGCGCCACCTGGCGGGGAATTTGAGAATACGGGGAATGTGATCCACTTGATTTTAGTATTGTGGGAAAATTCAAATTTCTATATCCTCTTCTCAATTCGCTAGTCTAGTTTTGCACATTGCAATTTTTTATTGGACAATTTTCTAAATTACGAGCTCGCCGGTTATCCTGGTGCTTATCTTCTGACGACATGGCGTCTACTGCTCCTAAAGGAGTGATGGGTAAGTCTCGCTTCAGTGTTGATAGGATAATCTTTTGATTGGTGGGATCTAAAGCTGACTAGCAGTAATTGAGGCTATATAATTTGTGAATTTTGTTTTGAATCAATTCGATTCAGGTGCGTTGCGACGCTGGGCGTGGAACTATTCTGGATTCAATAAATATGGTAAAATTAACGTTGGGAGATAAGAATCGTACAAGGCACAAGGAGCCCTTAGTGTAATAATATCAAGGGCATTCGTTTTAATTCTGTAATTTGTGCTGCTCAGGGCTGAAGTACCATGACTGTTTGTATGAGACACCTGAAGTACAGGAGGCCCTTCGACGACTTCCACAGCGTTTGGTAGACGAAAGGAACTTCCGAACCATTAGGGCTTTGCAGTTGTCTATGCAGAAGATTTATCTTCCCAAGGAAGAATGGATGACTTATGAAAAGGTAGTGAGATCTGGGCACGATCTGGTTCAGTATTTGCAACAAGAAGCTACAAAACTAGTATCAAGACTTCGGTTGATCGCAATTTCGCAATTCGCAGCATTAATAATAAAATTGACGTTTGTTTCTTTTCTTTTAGGACGATTATTACCTCAAGCCATACTTGGATGAAGTTGAAAGGGAATTTAAGGAACGAGAGGAATGGTCGAAGAAGTAAACAGCTGGAAGTTCTCGTAGCAAAAATCTTACGCTAATAATATTGTAGATAGTCACTTGTATAACTTAATGTGGTAGCAATTACATGGTCAACATCAAGAAAGTTTATTGGCTGTAAATGATTATGTAATTAATATCTTTGTGCGCTTTTGACCTCAGCCAGGTTTAGAAGATCTAAAGTCAAGCTTGAAAATGGTATCAATCTACCGCACCTGAACATCAAATAAAATCTATTCCGACTCAATGTCTCCCGTCGATTTGTTGAATTTGTCATCCGGAAATCGTTCATCATTATGTGACTTTGTCTTGACTAACAAAATTAATGGACCAAAAAATTCTGCACTGCAAGCATGGGTTAGTTGTGTTATTGTTTCAGTAATTATATATAGTTGCCGGTTACTACTATTATCCATGCAGCCATTCTTTTAATTTTAATGTTACGGTTATGAGTTTTAATACTGGTTTGATTTTGAAGAATAGCGTTAGAAGTCCAAATGGATAAAACCCCGATCTTACATTATTCTTACGCAAGATCAGCTTAATTAGGCAGTTAACAAGCTCTAAAGGATACGATGGAATTTCTGCGAAATACATCAAAGGATTTTAATTACAACGTGGTGTAATATAATTGAATGCTCCAGTCTGTGTAGCTTTGCTAGTATTATCTGTAAAGAAACGGATTCAGAATGGCTCAGTGAGCCATAAATCATGAAGATATAGGATGAAGACTGAAGTTAATTGGCTTGTAGTACATCAAAATTGATGAAGTCAAATTGAATTGATCCTATTTTGAGTTACGCTTGTGTAGACTCCCTGTCGATTCAATTACTTTATTCTACAATTTAATACTTGCTATAGTTAGAGGATTATGGCATCTGAAAACTTTTTAAGCGATTGTGTAAGTGAAGATGTTAGGCATAGTACTGTGTGTACAGTTCTCTCGTGATAGATTAGATGTGTAGTAACATAAACCTTGCTGAAAGAATCAGACACAGAAATGAGAAGCAACCTTTATATACCTTCTTCCACCTACTCATCTTTTATATAGTGAGCCACATTGAAGAATCATATATGGACAGAACTAGCCTGCACTCGCACTCTCAAAAGAAAAGGACTGACAAGAGTAAATACTTCCTAGAAGGCTTAATCCAAATATCCAAAATCTCCTTCGTGTGTGTTTTATGTGACATATTAGAAATTGTAAACCAGATATAATGAATTATCTTTCTGTTTTCGTCCCTCTGAAAACAAGTTTAAGTTGAGACAGTCAGTCTGCAGTGTAAAGTGCATCGTTAAACTTACAAGTGTCAAACACACTTTTGGTCTTAATGTGTAGATAGCTGAGACTTCATTGTATACTGCGACTAGTAGTTGTTAGTTAGAGAAGAGGTGGCTATCTTTCCTGTTTTATTCAGATAACCAATTGTAAGTATATATAGGTATATACACGTCTTTCATTAAAGACTCCCCTTAAAATGGTGTTGTTTTCTATTAATCAACATTCAAGTTCTTTCAACGAATCCTTGAAAGGTTTAGATGTAAAATTTGTTAAAATTGCAATACTTGTAAAAACACCCTTCATTTAATAGAAGGTTGATTCTGTATATCTTGTAGCTTAATCTTAAAAGCCCTGTAACTTAAACTTTGTAATAATCCAAACATTTCTTGGACCTACAGACGCAGGTCAAAAGTTCAGATCCATAATCATATTTACTTTGACAGAATGCCAATATGATGAGAATAGAAAGGAGAATGTCAGAATGACGGTTTGTAGTAGAGTTAATTGCATGTGTTATATGTGTTTCATTACGGTTAAATGCTCTCATGTGAACTTCTAGACTAGTTGTGTTAAGCTGACTCGTGAATATTGTGTAGCGGATGTGCAAACACCTTTAACAATGAGAGAGGAGTGAAAAAAGTGACGAGGGGATATAAAATTAAAAGAACATTTGTGTTGGCAAATGTGGTGCAATAAGCCTTCCTCTAATATTCAATATCTCAATGAGAATTAGTCTGGGCTGTGTATGACTAAGCAGAGGAATAAATCACTGTAGGTTGTTGTAATGGCTAAATTATTAGTTAAATATTATTTTTAGTCATATTGACGAGAGTTTATTCTTATTGCCATTCTACTAATAGGACTGAAGAGTATAAAATGTAAAAAAGAGTTTTGGTAGGTTACCTACAAAAGTATAGAAGTATCCTGTTCAATGTTAACTGTTGGTAGATAAGATATATGGTTGGCTTAGTTGTTAAACACGAATTAAATATGCATTTCTCAGTCCCGGATAGTGTGGAAGTGAGGGGAAGTGAATCGACGTACTTGGTAAGTTTTGTCAAAATTTTAAAATATGTTTTATGCATTCATGTTCGGAAGGTTTATATAACCTCTTCTGTCTTATGTTTAGATGTACAATGTCCATGTAAATGGTAACTTTCATTGCTCACTACGGTATCGGCAGTTTTTAGGACTTCATGAGCAACTCAAAAAAGAATTTGGTACAACGAGACTGCCAACATTTCCTCCCAAGAAGTTTTTGTCCCTTTCGTCAATGCAGCTAGAAGAACGCCGGTCAAGTTTGGAAAAGTATATTCAGAATGGTAGGCAGACTTCAAATACAAGACAAAAATATGTAAACTGGAGCCAACATTATAGTACTATAAGTGAAAATTTGTTAATTTGTTTTTACAGCTAGTCAAAACACCGATGTAGCCAACTCAGAACTATTCACTGGTTTTCTAAGATTTGCTCAACATGAAACGAGTGCTGAACCAGTCGCTAAACGGTCCTTGGATGTGTTTCTTCCTAATGGACACAAAATGACAGTTGATATTTGGAATAATGTCCCGTCTTCAACTTTACTTAAGGTTTGTGATTGGGCAATTACGTTAAAATTGACAAAAACTAAATGAGTTCAAACCTATTGCAGTTAGTAGCCGATGAGCTAAAGCTGAGAGATGACTTTGTGGAGTTTTTTGGAGTCTATATATTTAGAAAAGAGCCAGATGGAACATGGATTGGTAAGTCATGCAAATGTGCGTGATTTATTTATTTCAGTCGATCAATATATTGTGATTTATTTTGTAGTTGTGAGGAAATTGGATGAATATGAATCTCCTTATATTTCTCTCAAATGGCTGAATGAAGATCATCGTATTGTACTGAGAAAGTGGTGAGTTGCACTGCAAATCTTATCTTTGTTAATATCTTGAATATTTCGCTTATATTTGGATCTGTTTGCTAGTGGCTGGGATTTGACATCCGACGAGTTGATGGTTGAAGACCGAACTGGACTTCATCTCATTTATGTTCAAACCGTGGCCGATATTGAAAACGGTTGGATCACTGTGCCCCGAGAGGTTTTGAAGCAGTTAACTGCTTACCAATCACAAGGGAATAAAAAAGACGTAAGCAAAATACCGAAAACAAACTAATCAAATATGACAAGGCCTCGGGGTGTTGAGATTGTACCTCTAATTGTAAGTATTAATTTTATATTCCAGTACGTGATGACAGCAAGAAGACTGAAGTATTATGGATTCATGAAGTTTCCATACTGCCAAAGTGAGTATCCTCAGCCATTAACTGAATTAACAGTCTACATTGGGAACAAGGAGCTCATTGTTGTGACACCTCGACGTGAAGAAATTGCGTTTAAAGTTACGAGAATGAAGACTTGGAGGATTACCTTGCATCATGTAAGGATCATACTTAAAATTTTTATGTAATCCACAGCTGTGTGAAAAATCGGAATTAATTACCGTCTGCATCATTTACGATTAGGAAATTGGAGGAAGCTTAAAAGCAGAAATGTCTTTTGAATATCTCCAATCGAAGGACAAACTGGATTGGATTACTATCTCATCTGAGCAAGCAGTGATCATGGCACTTTGCTTGAAAGAAATGGTTGCAGAAATGGTCTGCAAGCAAAATCCAAAAAATCCGTCTGCAATCGGGGTATGCAGTTGAGCAAATCAAGTTCCACAATTTTGTATCTCTCACAATTGTAAAGATATGCTGAGAGCAAATGTTGTTTTCTTTTAGGTACGTTCAGTGAGAACAATGTTCTACTACATCAGAAGAGACGGAGATCATGTTCCCCTGAACGAAGATATTATCTTAGGCAAGCCGTTATCAAACGGTTGCAGATCAACTACTAGTGAATCATCGGGAAATTCCAGCCCAACGATATCAAACGGACATGCAGCTTCCTCATCTTCCAGTACTCCTACAACTTCCTTGTCCAGAAACGGTTCTTGTGATGCTCCCTCCAGTTTAGGATTACACAAACGCCGTCCTTCTAATAACAGTTTGCGGCACCAGAACTCCATATTCAACTCAACTGACAATCTATTCCTTGAAAACCGAGCGTTTGCCGGAATCGGTGACGACGATCTATAGGCTACGTCAGCTCCAAATATTCTTATCATCGATACTTCTCTCCATTTCACGACATTGGACTTCGGTGTTCTCGCACACATATACATCATGCAGTTCCTTTCTCACCATACGAATCAACATAACTATAATGTATTATTTATTTCGAACAAGTATCATAATTGAGTACCTAATGATAAGATTGTGTGAGCTGGATGAGCTAGCCAGAATTTGCGTTATAATCTCCATCCATTTAATGATTACTGTAAACTGTAAATCGAAGAAAAAGGTATTCGTGATGTAACTTCTCCAGATCAACACTTTCCACTGTTGGCAGTGGAATCAATTATAATGCACT
>Ga0194135_10002097_pt1 | contig 12070 bp, 20 predicted proteins | sample LitLau_LLRF_2013_FD_134024 | JGI IMG/M metagenome (GOLD analysis project Ga0194135, IMG submission 134024) | Freshwater sediment microbial communities in response to fracking from North America - Little Laurel Run_MetaG_LLRF_2013 (version 2) | ecosystem: Environmental > Aquatic > Freshwater >... | reverse complement strand
TGACTCGCCTTACTCTTCGATTGTTCGGAATGCATTCTGCATGTCTTCGTAGAGCTGATCCAACTCTGCCTTTAGTTTCGCTTCCCCATCAGCTGGATCCTTGAACTTCATTGAGCTGAGTTGGTACAGGATAGGACCCATTGACTCCCGGATCGTCGTCCACGTCACTCTGTTGTCTGACTGTGCGGTGGTCTCCACGGCGTGACGAGCCATCTCATAGAACCCAATCATGTTCCGAAGCATGGCCACCGACTTGTAAAAGGGGCAGTAGCGATCGTACGGCGTGTAACTACGGGAGAAAGAAACGCGCATAACTTTATAGTAAACACAGGAAACGAGAATCAAAGGTCAAGGTCGTGCTCATACCCATTCTGCTGCAAAAAGTCTTCCTTGAGAAGACGTGCGACTTCGAGTGTGATCTTGTCCGTTTCCGCCAATGATCCTTTTCCGACTAGTTGCACAATTTCAGCCAGATCTTCCTCTTCCTGAAGAATCTCCTTCACTCTTGTCCGAAGTGGAACAAATTCTGGGAAGTTCTTCTCGTAGTAATCATCAAGGGCTCGCATGTACTTGCTACATGGCGGGGAAAAGGTAAAGAATTCGTTGTTATAAACAAACTGATTAGGAAGTACGCTTTGATTTCTGTTGAATTCTTACCTGTACGATATCAACCAATTGATAGAAGGAAAGTGTTTCCGCTGTGCCAATTTCTTGTCTAATCCCCAAAAAACTTGGACAATACCAAGGGTGGCTGAAGTGACTGGATCTGAGAAATCTCCGCCTGGTGGTGATACAGCACCCACGATGGACACAGATCCCTCCCGCTCTGGATTCCCAAGACATCGGACACGCCCAGCTCGTTCGTAGAATGAAGCCAACCGAGCACCCAAATAGGCTGGGTATCCACTGTAAAATTCGGATTGAAGTTACGCATTAGCATTCCGAAAGTGGTAGTTGCCTAGTAAGTTTGAAGGAGTTAGGCTGACCTGTCTGCAGGCATTTCAGCCAAACGACCTGAGATTTCTCTGAGGGCTTCTGCCCAACGGGAAGTTGAGTCAGCCATCATGGCGACGTTGTAACCTGTAATGGTATCAGAATTTAACGGACTGGAAGTATGGCGCAAGATGCAATTGAGTGAGAGGTAAGCGTACCCATATCACGGAAATATTCTGAAAGTGTGATTCCAGTGTAGATGGAAGCCTCTCGGGCAGCGACAGGCATGTTTGAAGTATTAGCCACGAGGGCAGTACGACTCATGATGGACTCCTTAACCCCGTCAATCTCCACGGTCAATTCAGGGAAATCCCGAAGCACTTCTGACATTTCATTCCCACGCTCCCCACACCCGACGTAGATGATGACTTCGGAATTTGAGTATTTTGAAAGTGCTTGAGAAATGACAGTTTTTCCGCACCCGAAAGCACCAGGAATAGCTGTTGTTCCACCTTGGACACATCTGAGAAAGAAAAGAAAGCGATTAATTTTATCCCTCATGCTCTAGTAGGTTCAAGAAATATGTCAACTTACGGGAAAAGAGTGTCGAGTACTCGCTGACCGGTCAAAAGCGGGTAATTTGCTGGGAGCTTCTCAGTGACTGGGCGTGGCTGTCGCACGGGCCAAACTTGGAGCATAGAGTACTTTGATTTCTCTCCATCAAATTCCATTTCTAGGACAATGTCATTGACATCATATGACCCTGCCTCAGCAACGTAAGTAACAGTTCCTTTTGCCCTTGGAGGGACAAGACATTTATGGAGGACCATCCGATTCTCTTGCACTGATGCATAAATATCTCCTCCTGTAACATGGCTCCCCACCTAAATTTTTTTAAGAATGGTGAACACCTTGCATTTCGAACAATCGATGGATTCTGCACTCCTTACGCGAACGTGTTTATTGGGCTGAAACTCCCATTTCTTTGCTCTGTTGAGGGAAGGAACGTTGACTCCCTTTGGAATGTAAATTGATCCTGCACTTTCACAAATATCCTGCAGTGGACGTTGGATTCCATCAAAAATAGAGTTCATGATCCCCGGCCCCAATTCCACGGAGAGTGGTTTCCCAGTTCGTAACACAGGATCGCCCACGGTGACGCCTGAAGTCTCCTCATAGACCTGGATCGTGGCCATGTCTCCTTCCAGCCGAATAATCTCCCCTACCAACTCTTCATAGCCGACGCGGACTAATTCGTACATGGCTGCTCCAGACATGTGGGAGGCAGTGACCACTGGAAACATGGAAAGTGTACAATTAATTCACAGGGTACACCCAGAAATTTCAAAAGCCTGCGCAGGACTTACCAGGACCGGAGACGGCGTGGACGTATCCATACGTAGATTCCTTCTCCACGTCACGTACCCTCGGTAAGTTTGACATCCTGGAACTTCCTCCTCAGTAGTAGCAGCCGATAACTATGAATATAAAAGTGCAACAATTGTTAGAAAAACCATAACCTTTTGCCATACTGTTAGCTTTTAGGATTACTTTAATTCCAAATGTATTGTCCAATTACTCTCTGTCAGTCAAGAAGGTGCTGAGAGTGTGAAACGTAATCTCCGTCTGAGAGAGAGTCTGGTTGTGGAGGAGCTCCTGCTGGAAAAGGTGTTCTGTAGGGTTTGGGACGGGACTACGCCTATAATTATCATAACAATAGGAAGGTAGGAAGAGGAGCAGGAGATGTGAAGATGAGATGAGGATGATGATAAAGTTCCCCTTCCCCTTATAATCTCATTTAAGTCAACCTAAGTTACTAAATCCTATAATAGTTGGACGCAAAACTAGCCAGGAGTCTATATTAACGATAACCCCATTCACACAGAGGCATAAGATACGAATCATAGAGCATCCCAGTCAATCCAATGTGAGTTTAACTATTATAAGTGTACGCCTAGACTTAACCAAAGTCAAAACTAAAGCACTAAAATTCAGTTTACCTTGAACAGTATATTTGTAGTGTGTAGATGTTGACGGGAATTCAATTCAGGGTTCAAGAAAGTCTCACCTCACCAGTTACCACTAATCGAACCGTAACTAATTGGAATTAGTTGATAAAAAGATGACAACAATGCGTCAGCAGATGCTGATGGAATTATTGTCCAGTAGGAGGAGATCAGATGGGATGGGTTTTATTATTTTTGTGTGAGGAAGGCGAATTGAATCATGTGATAAAGATAAGAAGTTCCACTCCCACTTTCTCCTCGGGCGTCCTCTCTCGCCTTTCTCCGCTGCTCCCTCTCTCCAGAAAGGTGAAAGTGGGTCAAGGAATTGATGAATCATGGCAAAAGTGTAGTAATAGGTCAAGGATTGAGATTGGAACTTATGCGGACACGACAGCAGCCCGTTGTCCATGTCTTTGTCGAATTGGAGTACACGGATCCTGGTTTTTCTTCACAGCCGCGGGGTCCTGACCCTTATTAGACGTTGCTGCTGGTTGTGGAGGCGTGGTGAAACCTGACATTCGACGATACCTCGTCAGATTTCTGGGGCTGTTCAATGGACGTCTCCAATCACGACGAATTAATTGACTTGGAGTGATACGATTCGTTCTTGTTTTGAATCGGAACGCATTTCTAATTGGTCCAAGAATAAAGGTACAGAATCCAGATTGAAGTCTGGTCAAGAGCCTAATAGAGAAAAAGGTTTAAAGTGAAGGCTATTGACGTGGCAGATGGTAATTTATAGAACTTATTCGTTGATGTACGAATGCTTACCGTGAAATGACTCCTGGCTTCTTCTTTCTGACGACGTCCCTTGGAATCCCCACCCATCCTTTGAACAGCGATTCCTCACTCGTATCGGAAGCAGGCCAGGATTTTTCTATCTTTCGACGTTTTCTGGAATCAGAGCGATTTTTCCAGAGAAGTTGCTTTTGGAAAAAAATATTACCTGTATTGTAGGAATTACTTTTGGGGTAGTCGACAAATCTGAATAAGACTCTGCCGGGGGTATTGCCCGTACTCATCTTCGGCCAGGACGCATCCAGGTCTCGTTCGTCCAGGAACATAGTCCTCCATTTCTTTACACATCACAGAAGGACTTGGGAAGTTGAGGCTTCGCTCCGGCATATTATTTGAAGGTTCGTCATCAGTAACCACCACCGCTGGTTGGACCGATTTCTCGGGCAATTCATGATTGGGAATCCTCGAGTTACCTGTAATAAAAGCGGCGTGATAATTATTAAAAGCAGGCCAGCATTTCCTGATCTGATCTGACAATGCTGACCTTCAGCAAAAGTGGCAGTTAACGGATTACGAACTTCATTCAAGTTTTCATCAACCTCGACAACGGTTTCCCAAGAACCCTCCGAATCGTAGCCCCGTGATGAGCCTTCCACTACTTCTGGCGTCTTTTGAATGTTCTGATTGTTCTGGAGTTCTGATTCTTGGGACTTGAAGATAGAACGGCGTTTAAAAACTGCCTTGAGGGCTGAAATTCCAAAGGTTCCTTGGAGTGCGACTCTCGTTTTGCTGATGCCGTTACTTATTGAGACTTGGGACGGGGTGAACGTAGTCAAAGATTTCGTCTTTTGAAAAATGAAATTGATAATTTGCTGACCAACTGGAGCCGTAGGCTTGGGTATGGTTGCATCATCAACTGGAAGGTCGTTTTCGTTTTCGTTTCCATTTAGATCAACCCTTGGCACTCCCATTGATGACGCCAGACTCGTTGGAATTGAGTCCGTTGGGATAAGATGACTCAAGTCGGAACTCATGAAACGCAAAAGGGCGACGGACTCTTGGTCTTCCTCTAGTCCTAACTTCATGGAAGACTCGTTAAATGGAAGAAACTCCTTGATGAATGTGAGGTTGTACTTGGGTCTGAGATTAACAGTAAAAAAAAAATCAGCCTCCTGAAGTTTCTCATAGAACAATCGGACCCATTAACTTACAATTTCAGCTTCCGAATCCTCTTGTTTCCACAAACTTCAATGCACCCTTTCTTTAGTTCAGCATAAACTCGATTAAAGTTTTGCTCAAAGGTTCCATCCGGTCGCTTCTCAAGGACGAGAACTTTCTGGCTTATTTTAGCACAGAAATCAAGGATCGGGAACAAGCGAACGTATCTCTCGTCCTCCAAATCAACAATAATCACAATTGGAGCCCGATGATCCTGAGAAAGTTTAAAGTGCAGGATATTGATGAGAAGGGAAGAACATCCGTTGCTAAGCCTGGACTTGAAATCAGCACTGTTCTGAGTCACAGCAAAATGCTTCATAATCTCAATGGACTTTGGTTGTACAAATAAAGTTGAAACGACCAATCGCTTGCATTTGATTCCTTTTCGCTTCAGGGTATCCTAAGGAATCACGTATTATAGTCGGACTAGTTTTGATCGCACAGACTTTAAGTTTTTCTTTCATACCTTGAGGAGAGAGGAGATGTGGGAGGCGGGTCCTGGGAATATGTCACGAACCAAAACTACAAAGACTGGCGCCAATTGGGCAATGTTATTACTCTGATTGTCGTTGGCAATGGAAATGTAGCGGTGTAGATCTGGTGAAGGCAGTCGTTTTGAAAAATCCATTGTTGCTCCCAAGACCTCATCCTCAAAACTAGTTAAAGATAGACAGACCACTCATATTATTTAAAACTCAATTAATTTAAAGGACGCAAAGGATTGGGAGCGTTTAAGGGCTCACTCAATTTCACTTTGTGAGTCTTCGTCTTCGGAAGTGTCTTCACAGGAAGTGTAAGCCGAGCTATCCCTTCCATAGTGTTTCCCCACGGCGGCGTTAAAAAAGGGCGGAGAACACAACACAACATCCAAGGTGTCAAACGTGCATATCGAATCCTTTCCACCTTCAACGCCAAATCCCTCCAAATTCTTATGCAAAGTTTGAACTGAAAGTCGAACTGACGAGTTTATCAATTTGATTTTCCTATAGATTAAAAATACATGAGTAAATCAAATAATAGAGAACTCGGTAAACAACAAGATCTTGTACGTACGACTTGTTCTTCGTTGAATCCTTCCTTGTTAGTATTTGGGCCACGATTGATTGGAACTTTGCATTCATTGCTCCCTTCGTCCCAATAGGAAGCCAATGAATTCCAAAATCAAATTTTTCGCTCAACTGTTCCAGTCCAACGTAGTCAAATTTAGTCTGGAAAGAGCATTCGACAAGGAGGACCCATGGTTCTTGCGTATAAAGCTCGTGAATCCTTTCAACGTAGGCATGGAGTACTTGGTACTGGATCTCAGTTTCGTCAGACTGAAATGATCTTGAGGAGTTCCGGCTATGGTTCAAATTCCAGGTGGCCAATCCCAGGGGTTCTAGTATTGGGAAGTGTGGCGTCGGTTTCTTGCATTGGAATTTAGCAAGGATGGAACCAGGAGTAGTTGTGGGTCGTTTCCCAAGGAACTCTGCCACATAGACATCAATCAGCAGAATGTATCTGATGATACCAAGTACTTCAAGGGCGTCCTATAAGTTCAGATGAATCAAAAATGGTTTTAAATTCTCTTTTCTTTTACTTGTCATTGGTTCGGTTCAACAATGGTATTTGATTACTTACGGAGAGTCGTTTCGTGATTTCAATTTTTGTAAACCCTGGTTTCGTCTGGATGAAAACCAGATTTCCTAGCGCGGTAGATGTCATTGGTCTATCGAGGTTCCAGTAATCCCGGAAATATTTGTAAACTAATAAGCGGTCACACAGCCATTCGTGCTGGGACTTGAACATGTGTCCGACGGACAACGTTTTTGGTTTTTGTAAAGGCAGCCGTTTTCGTTTCTTGAGTTGAGTTTGTTTGGGATTTTTATCCCGCCAAAACATTTGAACGGGTTGGCTTGACACATGCGTACGCTGCTGTCAAAGTGTAAGCAAACGGCCGAGGTCAATGTCCCATGGTTCAATAAATCCATTTTCTTGTTTCCTTTCATTTTCATTCAACTCGAATATTTTTTTTTACGAGTTTTTGTAATAGTTATGTGTATTATCTCAAAATAATTGAAAAGCACACAGAGTAAGTAACTTTTATACAAAGAAATGAAGAAACACGCTAAACAAGGAAGTAGTGGCAAAGGAAACTCAACAGGAGCAGGAACCACCACACCGGAAATGATCATGGAATCCATGCGATGTCCAGTTTGTACAGAGTTACTCCTCAGGTACCTGGAATAAAGATACAGCTCGCCTTTAATACAGGATAAGGACCATAAGATTTCAATGTTTTTATGATTACAGTCCAATTTATCAATGCGAACGGGGTCACAACATTTGTAACGTCTGCGTTGAGGAAGTTCATGAGTGTCCGCTTTGTAAGTTGAACCAGTCACTTCAATTTACAAAATTATATCATCTTGATTAATTTTTCTCCGAATTTGCTTCATGTTTAACTTGATTTGTGTCTTCCAGGTAAAGGAGACTACGGTGATACTCGAAACTACTTTGCCGAGGATTTGGTGAACTCGATCACTTTGCCTTGTAAGTACAAAGAGTATGGATGCACTCATACTTGTCTCGGCTCCGAACTCAAGGAGCATCAAGAAAATTGTGAATTCCAACCATACCGATGTCCCGAGCTTGCCTGTCAAGAACTTATGGGCGCAAGTGGAATGGCTCACCACTTGGAGCGTCATGGTTTCAAAGTAAGGTTTGATATTGGTTTCACTTGGTTGGAAAGCTATGCTAACCGTACGCAACGCTTTTACTCCTTCTTCTGTTTGTAGATCATGGATGGAGAGTCTCATATGGCGACGATTGACATTCAAGACAAGCACTTCGACACAAAGACGGAATACAATCCTTGGCGGATGCGAACATTTGGCCAAGAGTTCTACACCGTGGCCAGTCGACAGAGAGATAAGAACTGGTACTTTTGGCCTTGGGTCCTAGCCCTTCCGAAAGATGCCAAGAAATATTCGTGTGAGATCATTTTGTCCTCCTCCTCAAAGCAAGTCCTCTACCGTGGCGCTGTCCATTCTCTCCGACTCGGTCCGGAAGAGATCATTAAAGGGGCCCACGCCCTGGTTGTCACGGATCAACTAATCCGGGCCCTACGAGAAAACGGGAAAATCACTTGCAAGGTTCGATTTATTCAAGGAAAGAATTGGGACAAGGATACGAAAAAGGAGAATAAGAAGCCGCTCGTTCAAGCCAAGAAGGAAGCAAAGAAGCCTATTAAAGGAAAAGGTAAAATCCCTTACACTCTCCCTGCTCACCTCCGCCGAACGCCGTCGGCTTCATCTACTTTGTCCACCATCAAGAAGGGTTCTAAAGTCTCCGTTGCCAGTACTCCCACATCATCCAAATCCTTACCAGTTAAACCGAAACCAAGTGCTGCGGTCATCACTCGTACTCCTTCCAAGAACCGGAAGCCTTTCGTTTCCGATGCTGAGCAAAGCTTGATGCTTAAAGCTCGAGAATGCTTAAAATGCCCGGGCTGTGAAGACTCCATTTCACCGCCGATTTATCTCTGCACTGTTGGTCACTCGGTTTGCGATGCATGTCGAATTAAATGTAACTGGAATACCTTTAACCATGTATCAATGTTTTATCAAAGCTAATGACCATTTTATTTGAACCAAGACGGAAGCAACTGTCCGCTTTGCCGATGTCCAATCACTGGAACTCGGAACTTTTTTGCAGAAGAGTTACTCTACAAGTCCCTTCAAAAGTGTCGTTTCCACACTTCCGGCTGCGATGTCTGTCTTCCTGCCGTTCAAATTCGACTCCACGAGGACACGTGTGACTTTGGTAAGCTAAGCATCTTAATTGTTAATTGAGTTAATCCTGTTTTGTTCAGCACTAATCCAATCCTTGGCTTCCGTAGCTCCTTACGAATGTCCCTTCAGTACATGCCGAAAAGTCTTTGAGCCAAAGGACCTTTTGGACCACATGAAGACGCACGACATTCCATTGGTCAAAGATGACCTTACTATGATGATTCCTTTCCCAAAGTCGCCTGTTGCACCAATTTGTGCTATTCCGAGTATCCTTCTTACCCAAGGATTGGCATTCTACCCTCTCGTCCTTCGTGAAACTAATGGCGTTTGGAGTTTCTGGGTTGCATCCAACGGTAAGCTTGAATAGCTTTGTAAAGCAGTTATAAAACAGCGAAATTGACAGGTGAAGGGTAATCGAAATTCGTATTTAATCCACAGATGTTGGCAACTTTGTCTACGAGTTGCGTATCAAGAAACAGTCCAAGATGCTTGCCTTCCAAGGTCATGTCATGTCCCTCCGCGTCAGCCCGAATCAAATTGTACTCCGAGGCGAAGGACTCATCACTACAGAGAAGACCATCAAAAATTTCAAGACCAACGACAAGTTTGAGTTTTCACTCAAAATTGCACCAATCACAGGATTTGTCAAATCAGGGATTAAGTTCCTCATCCCTATTCCCATCCGATCAGGCTCAAAATGTAAGAATGAATTTAGATCAATCAATTAAGAAGTCTTCGTTTTGAATTAATTTTTCCATTGTCTCTAATTAATTACGCAGCTGCAACCGAAATCAACAACAACAAGGCTACAACGAAAACGGAGCTCTTTGCTAACCAGAATGCATCCAAGACTCCTCGCAGTCCTCCAACGGAGGATGAAATTTACTTCCCGATGCGACTCCGGACCAATACTTACGCTCGCCTCTTTGCAGAGGAAGCGGATGCAGATGATGACATGACGAGTGGGCTTGGGACACCGAGCTCAAGATCAAGCTATAATTCTCTCAAGAAATCAAAAAGCGGGCTCAGCGTCTCCTCCTCCGACTTCTTGGACTTTGAAGATCCGACGAGCTGCTCTGAGGAGATGAAAACCCTTCAACGTCTTATTCTGGAAACATCCCAGACGAACGTTACGTTCAATGCAGTTCAGTTGAGCGGAAGTGTCGGATCAATTGGAGGGAAAACGGACGAGCTGCCCACTATGAGTGCCAGCTGCATATCAACTTCCATGAAATCGAAGAAAAGTAAGGATTAGTACTGCGAGGCAACAGTCATGGCAATAGAAACCCGACATTGAGGGCCGAAAACCCTTAACCATTTAAACTCCTTACGGTTTGGCCTCAACGGGCGCAAGGATTGGGTTTCTATTCACATGACTTTTGCCTCTCAAAGCAAAGTAAGAGAGTGGGAATTCTATGCACTCTTTGTTTCAATATGTATTTTTACAATTTAGAATCATCAAAGGCCAGAAAGTCGGATGAGTCCAAATCCCGAAGTCGCTCAAAGGAAGCGGAAGAGGAACCGAAAATTCCAATCAAGAAGAAATCATCCTTGAAATTGAAAGAAAAGACTTCCCAGACCGAGCTCCGTCTCAAAGAGAGTCTCAGCCTCAAGAAGGTCGAGTTTAATCCTACTACTGAAATCTTTACGCCTCAATCCCAGCCGGAGCAGCCGGACGTGGACAACAACAATTGGATCCAAGGCGTTGGACGAGCTGAGGTCCGGGATGCTGCTGAAGATCCCCTTCCCAGTGTTGAAATGGAATCGACGACGTCCGCCTCCGAGTCAACCCCGATGAGCCTCCCACCTGCCAAGGCAAATTCCGTTGAGCCCATTGCCCAAACTCCAGATCCACTCAAAGTTAGCTCCAAATACTAAATTACACCAATCACTAATCAAATCTCTAAACAGAAATAAAGCAAAACGTAACTGATGCGACTCTCCTTGTTTTCTTCCATAGTTGAATTCCAAAATTGAGACCTTCAGTCGTTCTTGCATGGACTTGAAAAGTAAGCTCACAAATAAATGCGATCGCCGCCATTGCTCTGCCGCCACAATAAGACGCTCGTAAAGAACAGGGCTGAGTAGTTTGCTTGTTTTTTGTTTTCTTAATCTTAGATTGTGGGAGTCGGGAATTGATGAAGAATAAAATTCAGCAACTCACAAATTCTATTCTGGGAGCTATTCGAGAGGAGGATGAAGACAGTGGAAAGGTGGAGGAGTGGATCGAGAGTACGAATCCCTGGAAAGAAATTACAGAAAAAGGGGAAGCGAGCGAGGAATTCCTACCGCCATCACCATCACTCCCAAAACAAGTCTCCCGAGACTTGATTGACCTCCACCTCGAGAGTGAGGCCGACTATAGTTCGGGCAATTCCTTGTCATTGGGAGAGTTTGAAGGGCCAATTGAAGTCACGATCCGAGCCCAAGATAAAATGGCTTCAATTTCCCTTTCCAACATTGCACAGAGTTTGGATTCCAAGCTCACGCTCCGCGGTACGAGCTCGGATGGGAGTGGGCTCTCCAATTTTGAGCTTCAAATTCCAGTCTTGGGTTCTGTTTCGGCAGAGGTGAGCAAAGATGTCAACTTTTCTTTTTGCATATCCCCTTTGCACTCATCAGGTTTTAAGATTGATAATATGATTTTATTTAAAAAAAAAATTTTTTTAAGTTTTATGAAGAATCGGAAGCAGCTTGTCAAGTGGGAAGCAGCCTTTTCCGGATGATTGAAGACGAGAAAAAGGCTCTGTTGGATCTGGTCGTCCCTGAAGTCCCACTCCACCCGTCCGAGAGTCTCATTGATGTGGAATTGGGCCTGAAGGAAAGCTACGAGTGTATTGCAGAAGGGATTAGCACCACTTATCACGCTGTCAAGAATATTATCAGCGGCATGATCCCAGAGAGACCTGCAGTACTGAATGAGGAAAAGGAACGGAAAGTTGTCGTTGACAAGGGGGAAGAAGAGGAAGAAGTTGACTTTGACAAGATCGTTGTGACCCCGGCCCCGATTGCCCGTCTCCCTGATGATTACGGGGTTCGCAAGGAGGAAGCATTGAAGAATTAATCATCAATCAACCACATATACTTTCATTTCTAAACTAAATTCCCAGTGAGTTACTGTCTCGGAGCAGGATAGGTCGGAATCGAATCATGCATACTAATTCTAAATTAATTGTATTATGCTCATTAAATTTTCAAAATGGATTCAAGCTTTTGTTCTTGTGTTACTGGAAACGAATATGGTTTCGGACATGCGCAGATGGACCGAGGATGCACCTCGCCTCGCACCTCCGCATTTCTTTTTCATTTTGTTTTCCATAACAACAGTTCTGTTCCATCGTATGCAGCTTTAAACAAACCCGATGCCCTGTTGCGTTGGGGTACCTCTCTGACCGCATATTC
>Ga0194135_10002096_pt1 | contig 12072 bp, 9 predicted proteins | sample LitLau_LLRF_2013_FD_134024 | JGI IMG/M metagenome (GOLD analysis project Ga0194135, IMG submission 134024) | Freshwater sediment microbial communities in response to fracking from North America - Little Laurel Run_MetaG_LLRF_2013 (version 2) | ecosystem: Environmental > Aquatic > Freshwater >... | reverse complement strand
GTCTACGGTAGTTGACTCTCTGCTCAAGCATCTTCTCTCATCCGTAACTTTGTTCATCCGACGTATTGCTAATTGCTACAATAATGAAACTGCTGGAAATACTAATAATTTAATTACAAAATGATTCTTAACATTTAAAACATTTAAAAAGATCAAAGATGGCATAAAAAAGAAGAGAATGTAAAATATCATAAGAAGGTTCAGACTATTTGAGCCATGAAAAGTACTATAACAGTGTAGGATCTTTCAGGGAAATCCCATGTGGATAGATGTGATTGATTAGTATATCATATCGGTACATGTGCTTAATGCTTGCAACTTTGAAAGCAACCATAAAGTCAGAGCAGCATTCAAAGCCTCTAGCCTAGAAGAATAGAAATCAAGATGACATTTAGATTTGAGAATGGTTAAGTCGGGTCAATCAACTAATGCATAAATAAATAGTGAGTTCCTTTCTTACTTTCATTTCAGTTTTGTCGTGAGGAATAATACCGCTTGAAGTTATGGCCTGTTCTAAATAGCTTGACAAGAATAAAGGGCGATTTTTGGTATCGAATGGTTTTATAATACCCATGCTTGCATTTTGAACGCATTTCACTAAAAGTTACCATACATTACATAATACATATACCTGCGTATAGTACGTAACACTTGCATATTAACAATACTTACTCATTTGGGTAAAGTCGGAATCTGGGTGTAACAAGATCGAAGACAATTTAAACCTGTCATCTGATTTGAAATGACATTTCTTGGTAGCTTGAAAAGGAGTAAACTCACGGACTGCTGCTTTACTGAAGATTTGGACTAGCAAGTTCAAAACAAATAAAAATAGCAACGAAACATATGGTCAGACATTAATATGCGTTGTAATTTTTAACATACCAGGTGCATCAATAAGATTCCAACTCGAATCAACAGACTGACCGTTTCCGAAATAAAGTGGAAGCGATGAATTATGTCTACTGAGAACATACTTCAGGTTCTGTACAACAACATAAGTTTTTGTTTGGTCCTGAGGAAGAACTACCCAGTCAAATTTATTTCCTAGAGTGGAGTATACGAATTTCCATGCTGAGTTTCGACAATCCTCGAAAGCTTCCATCCCACAAGGTTTCCAATCCCACTCAGCCGTTGTATCTCGCAGATATGCTTCGTTGGCAATTCTTCGTTTCCCACCTGTGGAAGTTAACATAATACATGATCAAAAAATGGAAACATTCAGGAAATGAATAAATAATAAACATGTTCTAACCTTCACTTAGGAAGAGTAGGTTATCACACTGCCTGCCCCAAGTAAACCGTATTGCCCTCAAAACTTTCATTCCCAATCGAGGAGTAACATGTATGACGCACAAAATTCGAGGATTTTTAAGATGACCTGTCACTGTTGCATTTTTAAAGTTACTGGTCTTTTTGTACTCCCCTGAAACAGAACCGCCACAGAACTAGTAAAGCCAACACCGCTGAATGCTAAAACATTTCATTCGTAATTTTAATGTAAATACCGATCACTGCTGCTCCAGACACTCCTGGAGCTGGAACCTCCATCTTCGTGAAAGCTTTGAGATCCAGTGGGAAGCTGAAAATAACACAAAACTAAAAGTATTGTACATAATAATATCAATGAATATCTTGACTGTTGAGTGAAAAAATGTTTGCAAAATAAAATAAATTATTTGCAATTTTATTTTGTTTTGTTTATTTATTTTAGACGCGTTTTATATTTTGTTTTGTTTATTTATTTTAGATTTATTTTATATTTTGTTTTGTTTATTTATTTTAGACGCGTTTTATATTTTGAATTTAATGTACTACGTGTATTTATTTTTTTAGCTTGAACTTCAAAATTTGTCACTTTTGCATTTTTAGAAAAATAATTTCTTAAATCTAATCAAATTCTATATTACATCAAAAATTTTCTAAATGAATGTAGTAAATATTGGCGTTGTTTACCCTCATTGAGTAAACTTTCCTCATACAATTATTTGGTTTCCGAAGATTTATTTTATTTTGTCAATTCAAAATGTTTAAAACAGTCTACTTTTTATTTTATTTTCTATTTTGAGGGGTCCGCAAAACTTTATTTAGGTATTTATTTTCTACTTTGAAGAGATTTGTTTTGTCCAGGTCTATATTTTAATTATATAAAAATAATTTTAGAAATAGTTATTATACCTTTCGTCTCCCTGTAAAAATTCGAATATCGACATTTTCTGAACACGACCATGTTCAATTAGTCCCACGTAGTAAAGCTCGCAATAAAGGAGAATTCCGAGGCAGAATCCGAGGAGAAAATGAAAAATTCGAAACGATGTATCCCTTATTGTGTACCTTCGCATGGTCCACACTGAACTAGTACGACTTCTGGGATATGGAAAGGACTTGCCTTGTTCTTTTCCACTCTTCAAAAACTTCCCTTTCATGATAAGCTCAAAAAATTTACTCCACAATGATAAGGTTAATTTTCGAATTTGATTTATCAAATTCATACTTGAAGCCAAAGACTCAACCTCTGGAAGAAATTCCAGTGAACACGTACCCAGCAGCGTAAGCATTGCACTGCATAGCATTGACCTGACTGACAAGACAGACTGTTAAAAATGTTCAAGTCAGTCAGGCCAATCGGCCAATGTGCATTCCCTGCATAAAGGTCAGCAAACTAAAAAGTGGAGTTGCGGGGAACATTTCATACAGTTCTTTTGTGTTCCATTTGGTAGAATGTCAAACGATAGGAGTACATTAAATTATATTTTGTTGCAAGATGATATTTCGTATGAACTGTTCGCGTTACAGATACATGGAAAACAATTTATACAGGCATGTCAATTTGGAATGAGTATGTTAAATGAGATGAATTGATTATTAATACGTTTAAAAACTAGTTTGACGCAATTTATGTAAATATTTGAAATACCGAAGAGGTGTGCATGAGAGGAAAGTGATTTATTAGCGTGACACTTAAGAGTGTAGGTTAATAATGATGCAAACTTCCAACGAAAACATTAGTGCGATGGTTGTCAGCACAAATCTTATTCATCGATTACCAATTGAGTTACAACCTCTGAACATGAACTACAATGGTTTTCTTAGACAAACTCCTGGCAGGACTTCCCGAATTCACACTATTTGTAAAACCAACGTCATTCGGGAAAGAGAGATTAAAGTTTAGTATGAAGATGAACTGTTAAGTAAAGTCAAGCAAGGGCAAGGAGTGCCAACTTTCTTTGGCGATCGTGGGTGTATATATTGTGTTGTTCTCGTTTATACGAGTGGATAGCATAATTATCAATTTTATGCTTTGAGCTTTGGTATACGAAAGTAAATGCAAGATGATAGTCAAGTAGGCTAAGATGATTCGATTCAACCGAACACTTCTACGTCTTGCATCTTAGCTTGCAGGATGCAAGATTCGGAGGTTTCAAAAATTGATGAATTTGGGGAAAGACAGGTTTGAGATTTATCAGAGAAGTCAGAACTAAGAAGGTGGTATGTGTCTCTCAAGAATTTGTGGACGGAAGAAATTAAGTATAAAGTAAATAAATTGGAAAGGAGATGTTTTAAAGAGATATAGACCAGTTGCGAGGGTGGATCGGATTCATATATTTGCACACACAAAGCTGAAAGAGTGATGAAGTTCCGGAAATAGAAATCGCAATTTAGTTAGACACACATATGTGTATATTATTACACACATAACTTTGCCTTTCCATCTTCACCTACTTTTTGCGGCTTCTGTTTTCGAGCAGATCTTATCGTTGAAATAGATTTAAAAAACCATATGAAATCACATTCACGACAGCACCCACACTAGACACGATCCACACTTGTATTCTAATTCCGAAGATGACTCTAACCACTCCCCTTTATACGCTGTTGTAACTTTATAAGCTGTAAATTCATCTCTAGGCTTCAAGTAAATAGATACGAAATAAGGACGTCAGTGCACACTACCAAACTACTATTTGGTTTATGGTTGAAAATAACTTTATGTTCCATGAAGAAATCTGTTAACTATAACTATGAATTTCTGTTAAGATCTAGAAAGTTGGACGAACGGAGTGTTCTGAACTTGGAGAGGAGTAGTGGGTTACAAAGATATGATAACTTTCTGAAAGTCATATCCGAACTCCCAAAGGCCAAGTCAACGTACATCCAATGTTTCAGTATTAAGTTGGCAGTGAGAGAGATCTCTTCGAAATAATCTTGGATTTATTTTTTTAAAGTTCTACTAAAGTATCTTCTGCAATAATGCCGGTATATTTACTATTTAAGTGAATAAGATTCCTCCTTGATTATTTGAGTTTTTATCGATTTCACCGTTTGTTATGTAGCCTGCAAATAAGGAAATGGCAGCCGAAGTGATGGCTTGGATCGAGGAAGTCCTTGGAGAAAAGTTGAATGGGGCTTTTGAAGACGTCCTTAAAGATGGGATCGTTCTCTGCAAATTAATAAACAAAATCGCTCCTGACAGTGTCAAAAAAATTCAACAGAAGGGAACTGCTTTCCAATTAATGGAGAACATTCAGAGGTACGTATTCTTTCCAAATGATATTGTCTAACATTTAACCCTAAAAATCCGACTCGAAATTATGCTGCATATCCTCATTATTGTGTCAAAAAACATGACATTACGGTTGAAGGGATAATTTGTGCACTGTCATTAATCGTACAAGTTTTGGTATGATGATACAAGTGAGATGATACAAGTGAGATGTTGCATCCAACATGCAATTCATAATTGTTATTGGGGCGAATTGAAACATTGTCTACTCGCTTTCCCTCTGAACTTTCACCACCATTTGCCTTAGGTTCCAAGCTGCAGTGAAGAAGTACGGAGTGCCAGAAGAGGAAATTTTCCAAACTCCAGATCTGTTTGAAAGGAGAAATCTGCAGCAAGTTGTCCTTTGCTTATATTCCCTGGGAAGGATAACGCAAAAGCACCCAGAGTACACAGGACCACGGTAATAGCTTCCTTTCTGTATATAATCTTGTAACATCTTTAGTGCCGCATTAATCCTCGTTATCTTTAACTTGATTAATGATCATCACATGTCAATTTTAGGCTTGGTCCCAAGATGGCTGATAAAAATGAGCGAGAGTTTACAGAAGAACAGTTGCGATCTTCAGAAGGAGTTCTGAATCTTCAAATGGGCTATAACAAAGGGGCGTCCCAATCTGGACACGGAGGAATGGGAAACACTCGTCACATGTAATGATATTCTAGAAAGTTTCTGAATAAACTCCATCCAGTTCTTCGCAAATAATTATAGTGACGCAAGTGGTGAATTCATCTGTCTATAAGTGTCTTGCATGCATGCCCAATGTGTAAGAAAGCAACAAAGCATGAGATTGGCATCATTTCTAGAAGGTAATATTTTATGAATAGACCTATGCTTCGACTTCTCCTCAGTTTCACACGTGTATTTAGTGAAAAGACTAAAAATAACACTCTGTACATCATACACAACAAGCCATGAACATGAACAACTGCGGATTTCTATTGTACTCTACGATTGAAAATGTGTCACTCGGTCAAATAAACTGTTCCAACTCCAATGCACACATGTGTTCTCTCACAAACTTACTTTCAATCATGCCTTCCAGGAACTCACACTTTAAAGTCTACACATATTATACAACACACACATTAATTTTCAGATCAATAAATCTATTTTGTACAATACAAGGAGGTATTTTAAAAGGTTCAAGCTGTTATGTGCAATCATACAGATTACTTGAACGAATACGTTAAAACAGAAGCAGCAGTCGCTGTCTCAAGAATTTAAAATTTTAATTGGCCACATTCTACACGACTATTTTATTACGTTTATTAATCAATGATTCAATGGTCTAAATTTATCTTAATGTAATTAATGACTGAGGAAGTGACACACGAAGTCATCATAACAAGGAGCAAAAACTCTCACGTGCACAAGTACTATGCATCATTGGCTTGTGTGGCCGTGCCAAAATTCTTTCATTTGCATCTGTGGAGTCTTTATATCTTCTAGAAGTTTTTGAATGAAATTAGATGGCCCGGAAAGTATCAATACGATCCTTAATGATAAAAAATCTGGTCCTTAAATGCAGCAGAGACAAATTAATTGAGAAATAGCGTTTCAAATACTTGGTAGTTCCTTAATTTGCAAACACGGAGACGATGAATGATATAATTCTGTATTATTGCTGATGAACGTGATGACACAATGTAAGTATTATACACTATGACGTAATAAATAATAAATAGTAAATCATAGTTGAGGAAGAAGGAAGAGTATTTCAGATCCAATGTCGATGGGAATTCAAGTTTTTGTTCAGAACTATTTTTCTTGGCTGAAAAAGCTTAAACTATTGAATAAGAAAATTAATGCAAGTATACGGGTTGAAGTCTGAATGAGGCTTGCATAAACAAACTCTGGAGATATCTGTATCCGTTGGAAAATGGCCATGACTTTGGTCTAAATATATTTTATGGTCATATTTTGGCACAGTTAGGTTTTGATAGTTAGAACTAGGTTCCAGATGCAATGTACAAAAAATTCTAAATTCACAATCATTTGGTAGAATTTGACATTCATTTGAAGTATATTTCTGTTTATACACAATCTATTTTTTACTATTTAAAAAAAGACCTACTACAACTATATGCAACGAAGGAAATGTAATAATGATGCATTCTTTAATTCGCTTTGTCTCTGTGTATTCCATTTATTTTTCATCACACGCATTCCATCCTAGTCCTAGATCTTAATTTAAATACATGCTACAAAGCTAACGCTAACGTGGTTGATCACTAAGGTTTAAGGTAAGTCTGTAGGCACTATTCTCATACGTTAAATGCTTAAATATTTTATATCTACTACTCACATGATGACTGACATGAAATAAGAAACAAAAATATGAATAAAAATATTTCCAAAACATAAAAAAATTCTGGACTGGAACTAGTAACAGATCGCGCACTTACTGTGCTTCTCTTTCCACATTGGAAATGGACAAGGAACTCAAATTAAAAGATTTAAAACATTGGCATCACAGACCATTTAGGGATGGATTTCAACATACCCCACAGACAGCAAAGTATTTGGATGACTAAAGATTCCTCCAAGCAATTTCAGTCAATGAATAAAGCTCCTCATCTTATACCCCATGTTGCTTGCTTGAAGGTGACATGCATTTAAAAATTAAAACTTTTAGCAGCCTACTCGTTACGTTTTGACTAGAAAGCATTGCATCAATTAGGACTTTGAATTTTTGTTATCCCCGGAAGCTTCAATCTTGTCAGAAGGTTTGGCACCATTTTCTTCAGTGTTAGACCGAAATTCAGTTGCATCAGTGGTTTCATCTGAAGCAGTATTAACTGCAGTTGAAGCTGGAAGTAGTGTTGACTTCTTCTCACTGTGAACATGGGGGGATATTCCATAAGGCCGCAGGTGATAAATTAAATATTCTATTAAAGCAGAAAAAAATGTTTTACATATCCGGTTAGACTTGCTTTAGATAAAAATTAATTGATAACGTCATTATTGACAAAGTACACCACATTTGACGATTTCATACCTAAAACATACATCTGGTTTGGAGAAACATAATGAAAGGATACAGCTGTATCCGAGCAGCAGTCCATACCCTATCCCATGAATATTTTATCTCAATTTCATCTTCCTATATTCCTATTATTCGTAATTGCTTGAATAATACTTATTTGGGCGGTTTACCTGACTTTGAGGATAGTAAATATACTGCCAATACCAAAAGGATTTGTCTACGTGTCCAGGAATGACATGATGCTCTGGAACGAATGGAAGAAATTTGTATCGGCCTAAATTGTCGCGACTATCACCTGCTTCAACTCCAACGTTTTCCAGACATTTTCCTGGTACATGAATACGGAAAGGTGATTATTGTAACTTACTCAGGGAACCATAATTTTAACCCTTACCCATCTCCACATCTTCAGCACCTCCATGATCTTTTCTGCACTTGGTTTTGTCCGGCAGTGCGTCTTCAACAAACTTCTTAAGGGCCTTTTTACTCAATACATATCCTAAAATAATGATATTAATAGTTAATTAACATTACACTAGTTTAAATCAAGACGTGTACCGATTGGGCAAGTAAAATATTTTTGGTATTACCTGCACCTCCAGACATGTATCCTTGCTTCACGTACGGTTTGAATTTGCATCCGAAGTAAATGGGATATTCTGGATCGAACTCTTTTAACATGTATCGTAAATTTTCAACAATGACATACGTGTCATCATCAGCTTTCATGAACCAATCTGCGTCTTCCAAATGATGTTCATAAACATACTTAAAGGATTCCTTGGTTTTAGCCCATAGATAATCCCGTCCTTCTTTGACATTTTCAAGTGCGATACTTGGAAGCTCCGGATCTGATTATATACAAATAAATTTGATAGGAAAATAAATAACTTTTGAAAATTGTAAGAAAATAATTATCTTGCAAGTTGTGGAAATGATCAGCAGACTTTTGGTCTTTTTAATGAAAACGAGAGATATTTAACTGTTTGATGATGTGCATAACGTAAATCAACAAGAACAAATGACTGCGCTAATCACTTTTTTTAATGCATAGATATTTAGTCCAATTTTGTATGAAAGCCGTTCTACTGCGAATTCCATGCTCAATTAAATCCTATAATGACAGAATGGCTGTAACTAGGACTTACCAGTCTCTGAACTCATAAATAGCAGCTTATTGCATCTCTTTCCCCAAGTTCTCTTAACATGAATCGCCTTTTTTTCATGGTTCGACGGGTTTGTCATAATCCAGCATAAAACTCTCACTTCTTTAGCAAGGCGTTGCGCTTCGATGTCTGTCCCTTTATGCATATCTTCATCGGGAGAGTGTTCAGATACAACACCCTCGGGACCCTTCACGTTATCTAGTGAGCCATGAGAATGAGGATCTGCTTCCTCGTGTGCATGTCCATGATCATCTAAATGGTTTCCACTTCCTGTAGTTTCTTGTCTACAACATGAAAAATATCGTTGCAGTAAAAGTAATTCAGTTTTTTGAGTTCTCATTCAGTATTTGAATTAATAAGCACCTTATAGGAGGTTGAAAGAATGTGAAGGCTTGATGATATGAAGCAGGTACATTAAGATTTAGTAAGACGTAAGCAAATCCAAACCCGAAGAGTATTCCAATAGATAAAGTTACTATAAAACTTTTCCCCATGCGTCCTGGGCTATGCATATTTCAGGTTTATAAGCAAAAGTACACTACCACCACGAAATGCGACTATGAAGAGATGTAGATCCTTGATCCAGTAATCCCGGCGTTAGTTCAAAGCTGCATAAAGAAGTAAGTCAGATTCAATTGATTTACATTTCAAAAACTAAAAAATTATCTTAAATGCGCTCCAGGAAAACAGTAAGAAAGTATTATGTCTATTCCATTCCTACCTGCCTAGAGTGCTCTCTAGGCTTACGAATCGGTACAGATTTTGCTTCGTATTTAATTCTTAAAAATGAACTTTTCTACACAAATGTAAATCTTTACTCACTTAGGTTAACATTACCATGAAACTATACAGAATAAATAATAATCATAATAACACGATATGTAAAATTAAAATGTAGTAAACAGAATTCAGGTCTTGCTATATGACCTAACGTACCAGTAGTAGTTTCCATCAGGGTAAGTTAATTCTAAAATTGTTGGTAGTTCTCTTACTAATTAAACCAAGACTCCTGTACTTACTGGAAATCGTGGCCATCTAATTTGTTAATTATCCAAAAAAAAGGAGTAATAATAGCCTAAACAGTATATAAGTATCTTTTAAACTGTCAATTCATGCCGTAAAATGTACAGATCTGAAAGCACAACGTGAGTGTACTTTATGTAAGACATAAATTACAACACTGGAAACGATCCTCAAAATCCCAATTGAAGATTAGATAGAGACAGAAGAGAGGACCACATCCGAGTAAATACCAGATGTAATATATAATCTGTAATAATACATGCTACGGAATATATGGTGACTTTGTATACAGTGACTTTATAAGAAAAAATGAATCTTTATCATCACTCAACTGACGCCATAACTTATTGTATTTTAAACACAATCAACTCTCCAGTTTCTATTCTCATTTTTCATCGCATAAACCCAATCACGGCTTCTTCTATCTTTCTCTATGATGCAAACATGGTATCATACAAACTGACAACTATTTACATAAAACTGGAACTGGAATTCAGATCAAATATAAGTTTGTACTACGTACAGAATACAATACACTTACAATTCACAAACACACCTAAAGAACTATCCTAGTTCACATCTTTTAGTGATCAATATAGACCATACTAAGTTCTAGTTTACACTTTGCACTACAGTTAACAGTTCTTAACTTTTTAAAGATATATCATGTACTGCTCGTACAGAATATCATATTCGCACGAAAGATAGTATTTCGAAAGTAATATGCAAACAATTTTAAACTATTGCAGGAATTCGTATGAACTTACTAAGGAACCTTAATGAATTCTGGTGTATCCGTACAGTAACGCAACAAATTTTCAACTTCATGAATTTCATAGTGCTATCAATGCTATTACCATTTTCAACGTACCTGGTAACTGAATATTCCCAAAGGTTAGCTTAACAAAATAATACAACGAACGCTCGTTTAAAGTAGTTTGTAATTGTAAGATTGTAACTATATACTCATTAATCAACCAGTAACCAGCAATTGTTTACAATATACGTGTCATTTTGCAAAGTGGGCACATTTTTTGGATTGTCGGTCACTCGCATTTCGCAGAAGTCTATACGCGTAAACAGTAATAAACCTTAATTGCACTTTATCATTAATTATTGTGATACACTTATTTAATCTATTATTAGCAATTGTTCAAGAGAATGATGGCGAATAATTTTTAACGTCAATCGAAATTTTTCAGTCAAAGTAATCCGGAGGTGGTATGGATTAATATGGATATAAATTACAAGAGAAAAAATTTGTAATGTTCCAATTCACTTTAATACTTCAGCATGCCGATCACTTTGTCTGCAGTCGGAACCAGACAGCAGCAGCACCACCACTAATGCATGGTGCGACTAAGTCAGAAATTTATTGAACTGAACACCTGCAATCCGCAATGAAGAATAGTAATTATGGTTATCAATAGTATTTTTTGTAGAAATGGAATAGGGAATGATTCCAGAACTCACACTCAGACTTAGCAAACAATTAAATTGAACTGTTTGCTTTGACACTGACAACTTGGGGATATGCTAAACTCACGTCTTCATAGTTTATTACACAATTTACGAGTTTTGTAAGCAATCTCAAAACACTACTTGTAAAAATCAAATCTAACAAAATATATAAAATGTAATAATAGTAATATACAAGCTTTAGGTACACTCGATATAGATTTACTATGAACACAGCTCCACAATCGACTAAAATCCATGCATGAAATCTGCATGCTGCTTGGATTTAGGGTATCAAATCAATGAAACAATTATTTGTCTAGGAAAATCTACCATCAACATCAAATACGGGTTTCGATACCCCTTCAAATAGTATTGTAATAATAGTAAAGTATGAACGGGGGAAATCTTTAATTCGTTGGATGTTATTACGTGTCTACAAAAATACAGAATTTGTATTGTATTATTTTGACTGCTGTATACTGTATATCCTCTCATTATCTCTCAATGAACATCCTGTCCTCCGCATCAATAGTTTTGTTTCAGTCTTTCTCCACCACGGCATTGGCATTTTAATGAATATTATAAAGTTACTCGAAGTACTTATCAGTATTATCAGGGCATTATTATACCATTCTTAACACTTTTAGTTTTATAAGCTGACTAACAAGTCTAGAGATCGAATGTCGTACAGCTTAAGTTACAGTTGAAGAATAAACCTCGTGTCCCGTATGCAAATGAACGATACATTCATGTACTCTATTTCATAGGGTTATTCATCTTTCATCCAATCATTTAGCTAGTTCTCCAGTGAAAGGGTACATACACAAAAGAATAATAATAATTCCTTTACTCTTTGATTTCCGCATTTCCG
>Ga0194135_10002095_pt1 | contig 12072 bp, 9 predicted proteins | sample LitLau_LLRF_2013_FD_134024 | JGI IMG/M metagenome (GOLD analysis project Ga0194135, IMG submission 134024) | Freshwater sediment microbial communities in response to fracking from North America - Little Laurel Run_MetaG_LLRF_2013 (version 2) | ecosystem: Environmental > Aquatic > Freshwater >... | reverse complement strand
CCGACTCACAATCATCACTCCCATTCTTGCGGCAATCGCTTTTTCTCAATTTATGCAAATCACAAAATCATTTACACTGCAAAGCCACCAGACTCGCATTCATTGTTTAATCTCGAAAGAACTTTGCCTATACTAAACACTTTCCATCCAACACTTCCATAATTGACCTCCTGCCTTTCCCTTTCTCTCTTCCTCCGACAATCATCATCACTTCATCATCAACAATACATGTTTTTATCTCATTTGTTTGCATATCATCCTCAGATGAATTTAAAATGAGTGCGTCACTCACCACATTGTTATCTCATAAGCCCCTGATCGATTACAGCTTACTGCATAAGCCCCCATAAAGTTCAAAAGAGATGTCTCCTTGTATTTACTTTCCCATGGTTGGTGGCTTGCTGTCAGGTTGACTTGGTAATTAAGCAACATTGGTCAATGTCTCTGATGATGATAATATCCTTTTGGAGACTTGATGCTTGAAAGCCAGAACCTGTAAAAATAGATTTTGTAACCCTTTCACACGTATATTGCCCTAATGTAGTGTGAGTCTGGTCATCCATACTGCCCAGAACGAGTTTGTTTTTTGTCAACCACTTTGTTTTGTACACAACTCGCACACACACAGAACTTGATTGGCTCAAAAGGTATGACCACTGTGTATAATGTAATGAATAAACAATGCAATTCTTTATGTAAAACTATCAATCCTTCTTTTTTGGAGAAAGTGAATGATGTTAATTTATGTTTCTACTTTACAGAAGCAATTACAAAGAAGCATGACCTCTAAAAAGATAACCTCTCTCCATGTGACTCAAGCCCAAGTCCACACGTACACTGGGGGGATTTGGATTCCTCTCCAGGCGAAATCGACAACAGTGTCGATAATGTTCGACTCTGGACGAGAGGTATACCGTATCATGGGAGTAGACAATGACACTCACACGACAACTTTAAATTCCTCCATAACCCCCACCCTGAGATTTCAAATGACTTCCCATAACTTTGGACATTGGACTGATGAAAGAACGAGTACCGTTTATGGAATAGGATTCCGTGGAGCTGAAGACACAGATGCGTTTCTGGAAAACCTGAAAAAGGCTCAATCTGCTGTAACAAAGTCTAAGCGAGTGATTCCTCCAGTTGTCCCAGCTCCAAAGAAGCGTTCTTATCTAACTACAAATACTACTACTAATCTCCACCATCCACATGGAAGTCGGGCATCTAATCATCAAGGAATCTCCAACAAAGCATCTCGTAACACTTGGTCTACCGACGCAGCTGTTGCAAAGCTTATGGAAGTAGCTAAAAACACTGATTTGGACTGGAAGCCAACTGCATTCTACCCTTTGGCAAAAATCAATTATGACCTTCCAGATTTAACGCCTGATCGCACTTCATCTATGCCCCCCGCACCTCCTTCAGAGTTTGATGACTTTGTACAGAGGAATCCAGTTCTACGTGAACCTCCCTCATATTCGGGTTTTTCGGATAGATTATTGCTCAAACACAGTAATAACTCTAACTCATATCATCATCAAGGTGGTCATTCATTCCCAACACCTACATTTGGAAGAAACCACCACGGTCATCGTCGGTTGGGAGTAAACGCAACGGGGGACTTTTTCATGGCAGAAGAAAGTGAAATGGAGGACTCCGCATTGAAGGCTGAGCTCCATCGAGTCAAAGACGAGAATGTTAGACTAAAGAAAATATTGATAGAAAGTTCTGCTAATCTCAAAAAGTGGGAACTTCAGATGGAAACAATTCGCTCAGATAATTCCATTCTTCACCAGAAACTGAAGGAGCGAAGTTCGGAGGTGGACGAGTTAAAAAAGACGAACAAAGATTACGCCGAAGCTGCTCGGTTCTGGAAGGAGACAATTGCAACCAACTCTGCCAATCTTCAAGCAGCGAGTGAGAAGGAACAGAAGATTCAAATCGTACTAGGAGAGAATGCAAAGTTGAGGTCTAAGATTAAGGAGATGCAAGAGAAGCGGCGATCGGAGAAGTTGCGAGTCGAAGCTGCTCTGAAAGAACAAGAAATGCGAAGAGCTATGAATGTCCAACAGTTGGCTGCAATGGAAGCTTACTACCGAGAGATGCTGGAGAAAGTTGGAGAAGCCCCGAGATCGCAAGAAGCAGCAGTGGTCACTACGACTAGTCATTTGAAAGAAGATGAAGATGAAGACGACGACGTCGACGATGAAGAAGGAGAGGAAACTATTGACGATGAAGTTGACTCGCGGCCTTTGACAGAAGCGAACGGCGAAGGGTCATAAATCAACCTCTCCTCATTCAGAAAGGTTTATTGAGATGATCTAAACTAAAAAGAAAATACACTTGACGGAATCCTTCACACTTATTTAAGAAAACTTTTCGAAGACTTGTCGTTGTCTAATCTCATTCCACACACATTTACAACTAGGGGGTGTACCTTCATGCAGTCAACCTATTACAACAACAAAAATAATATATATAACAGAACCTTCATCGCCAAAGACCAAAACCGACCAAAACCAAAAGTCTATATTAGAGCATAGGGATGGAGTGAGACGGGATAATCTTATGAGGAGACCAACACAACAATAAGCCAAGAACACAAAAGAAGTGCTAAAAGACACGAAACTAAAATTGAATGTACACATTATTCGTAACTTTCAAAAGTCTGTGTAGTTTCGAAGCTGATATATAGTACGTAGTGCTAATATAGCTCTCTGTTCTTGTTAGACTAATCATAACATCATTGAATTCAAGTCTAAACATTTCCCGGAAGTGAATCCTTCACGCATAATCCTTATTATTATTGCTCGTGTCAGATGGGTCTCTCTTAATTTGGCAGACGTTGATTGGTTTATAGTACTTTTTAAATCGGAAAAACCAAATAAAAATTCACCTGAGACTTGAGAAAAATGAAATCTTTCGCAGCGTTTAAGTTTCTTATTATTTGTCTATTTATTGTTCTCATAGACCTAGCTGATTCGTCTTCAGCTAGTACTTTGCAAGAAGAGGGGATAATTAAGGATTGGGAGAACTTGGAGCATCCAGATTGCACTAGGTGTCAAGCTAATGAGTTCTTTGAATTGCACAATACCGTACAGATGTTCCCTCAGAGTAGTTGCATCAAATCGCAGTATTCTTTTCCAGATTCTATATTAGTCACTGGACTTGCAATGGTAAGTTTGTGTGTGCAATAAAACAGATTAAGAATGATATGGTAAGAGAAAGACATTCCATGTGATCTCTATCATGTCAGTTTAACTCATTCTATCAAGAATTTAATCAATACATTCAACATTTAACAGTATCTCAATCACGTAACTCTTCTCCCTGGTTGTAAAATCCTTCACAATACCGCACACTACCAATACTGTACCAATTGTTTTGTACTGCTGACTTACGCATCGTCAAAATGTTTATTTTAAGTACACTCGAAGGGAGATATATAATAGTATAAGTATAAGTTTGTATGAGCAGGAATTCATCTATTATTGACGATAAGACACACTATTTGTAAGTGAAAGTGAAATGACTAGGGTGGTGCCTTTAATCTTTTAAATCCTTAATTCAACTTTTTCGCAGACTCCTGGAAACTGGTGGGAGGCACAAATGACCTGTCAGAAATTCAGGGGATCATTGTTTGAGCCAATAATCAATCTAAACACTCTGGAAGGACTTCGTTTGTTAGCGACCGAAGCTCACAAATCGAAATGCGCCATGAAGCGACGAAAACCATTTCAAGAATATTGGACAGGTTTCCACTTTCAACCTGATTTGTTTAATGAAAACGACCAGCCGCGAGTCATCGGAGCGACTACTGGAACTTCCATGGACGACTACGTGGAACACGAGGCTTTCTATCGTGACTACTTTTACGACGCGAACCCGAACAGAATGCCAGGATCAAATACGGGGTCTTTCGAGTCTTGTGTGGAAATGAGTTCCAGTACGCATCAAGATGGAATTAGAACTCACGGCAGACTTAATGACGAAGATTGCTGGGTAAATAACTTGCCTCTGTGCTCGTTCACTTATGTTGCAGTTCTACCTAATACCTTCGCGTAGTGACAATTTCTAAGGATGAATTATCGTCAGAGCAAAGCAATAAATTCGAGCATTTTGTTCGAGCTTTCAATTCAATTGTATAAATTGTAATCAATAATATTATGCATGAGACTCACATGTATTGTATTTTAGTTGTACTCACAACCTGCATCAACAAATTAAGTACTACCTTGCGAGTTTGTAAATAAAAAACTAAAACACTACAGATGATACAAAGGATGAATAATTGCAGCCTAATTGGTTTATAGCCTAAGCTTTCGTCCAGTCGAACATTTGCGTAAGCGTCTATTGAAAAAAGAGATAATCGCAGACTAGAGTCGACTTCATATCCTTCAGCTAGAGAACCAATTTTGCCTGAGGGAACAATAAACAGAACTGACAAGTACTACTAGAGAGGACTGACGAGATATAATCATTGCCCACATTAGGGAGAAGTTGTTGTATAGGCTTTGTTTGCTTCATTTCTCCTAAACTGAAGGCAGTTTGAACCTTTTAGCTGGCAATAAAAAGGGGCAGTCCCTTCGACTCTCCAGCAGGTCACTCCTGGATGGACGGAGCAACAATGGACTCCTTACAACGTGTACAAGATCGCCACAAACAACTCATACCCTTTCCACTCTTTTCGGTCCCAAAAGCACCAGAGCTCTTCAAAGTCATATTATGAAAAGACACTTTGGTTGTCACAATTGAACCCAAAATTGTTTTCAACCAACACTGGCCATAAAAAGTTTGGGGAGATCGCCATAAACTCATTATTTATCCAGGAACTTCTCTGAACACAAGCCAACGAGATGCAAAATACTTGGAAAATCGTACGGGTGGTCAGGCCAATTTTCAATCAATTGAGCACACACAAATTGAGACAACTCAAATGGGAACTAAAAGAGTTATTTCCAAGTTTCTCGACATTTTTACTCAACCCTTCCTCGTATTCGTTTATACTTTACGCACAATTCGGGTCTCCCTGATCTATTACAATTCAAATGAAAGCTATGAATTCCAGAAATACGAAATCCTTTTCTTTCTTTCATTTCGATGGCTCTGTAATAATAAAGGCGTCTGTGGTTTATGAGTTTATTTAAATGACATGAGCACACAAACGAACGATAGTGTACACAGTGTACAGGATATTTTTCTGTGATTCTGTGCATCGTATATCACTAAACATACAATCTGGAAGTCCAGTTTTTTATCCGGAGATAAAAAGCCTTTAACTGTGTGGAAATGGGTTTATTTAGTGGAAATCGAAAAAGGAAATGCACCCATATAAACTTCCACAGCATTTATTCTTTCGTAGCTTCACAACAATGAGCATTGTAATTAGGAAAGCCATCATTGTTGCTGTACATCAAGCTCTCTGCTGTTTAAGGTCTGCTGATGGCTCAGAAAGAGCAATACATTGATTCTGCACTGGCTACAATAGACATCTGAGCTTTGGCTCTCGTCATAAATCAATCGGAGTCGATGATGGGTTTATTACGGACAAACTAAGAAGATCATTTAGGATCTTATCCTCAGATAATCGCCATCATCACCGGCTTCGAAGAACAACCATTTCTTCACAAGGACACTGTAAATAGCCCATTTAAAGAAACTTTTTCTCCGTTTCACATTTACTCGGTGAAAGTAGAATTATATATTATTCGAGTCCATTGCAAAGGAAGCTCATTTCAAATCCTTACATGTCTTTGAGTTAAGCTGAGTAAAAAGCGTGATGGGTCAGTTGGGCCAGTAATGTCTTTATTGTGTGTTGAATAGACGGATCAATCTGTCCGTGTCTGTGTTCCACAGCGGAAGACGTTATATAGGGTCTCTGCAGAAGATAGACATTCTCGTAAATGGTCACTCAAACAATCATCTCCCTCCGTATGAATTGCCTTTTGCTTGTCCTCCAAATGGGTCTACATTACTCTAAAGACCTTTGTCTTCTTCTTATTCTACTTTGTCAGCAGGGGTTGTTGGTGACAGGAGGCTCTTATTTTGACCGTAGGCTGAGGGTACTTCTTCCCAACTCCAAAAACAGTTAGTTTGTGTTCATGTTTTCACGTAAACATTCAGCCAAAAGTGGTGAAGAAGCCATATCATCGGTGGTCCCACAGACAAAGGCATTTCTACGTATAAACACATCTCCAGAGATGAGGTTCAAAATGACTAACAGATCTTTTAAATCTAAACTGCTTTGTAATGAAGTGGGTCAGATTTTGGGATACTCGATACTCCGATGACTCATCCCCACCAAGTTTTTATTTCTTATTACACAACAACTTGTACATATATGTATCTACACTCTCTCTGCCTTTTCTGAGCTTCTGAAACACCACCCTAACCTGTCCTTAAGTATTATAAAACGATGATTCACTCTCTTCTCACTGATGCACCTCTAGCCCATCCATAATTATCATTCATCTTCAAAATATAATCTTCATCTAAACGAATTTTAAACCTACTACTACTTATAGAGCTATCCAATGCAGCTCTCCTCACAATTCGGCATCAAGTAAAGATCTCTCGTACACAATAGAGAATCTATCAGAGGAACAGAGCAATAAAATTTAAGCTTATGGGGGTTTGGGTGCAATAAAGTCATTAACGAATCTGCACAGCAGACAACTTCATTCCTTTCATCGTATGATCTTTCATCTTTTGAATTTTTCAAGGGACTTTGAGGGTGGTCAGTGTAAATCCGCATTGGCAGAACCGTCTCCAATAAAATTTCCAGTACCGACTCTCATCAGTCGATACATAGCCCGTAGATATATAGACCACCTGAAGCTAAAAATTTCAAGGGAAATTGAGACACCATGGCCGCATTTTTTATTACTTGGGTGGTGAAAGTCAGCCAGAGAGTCGAGAAAAAGACACGCAAATTGTGGGTTGATTTTACTTAGCACGAGTTTATAGCAAGCCTAGATGAATTCGAAGTCTTGCAACTGATCAAGGCTGAGCCAGATTGGGAATGCTAGTATGTCTGTATGAATAGAAATGTGTTGGATTTGATGTATTTGTAGTTTAAGTAAAAGTCTAATTATGTAATTTTAGTTATCTTCAGGTTGTGAAGGATCGCCTCTGTGCTGAGTCAAACGGATGATGAGTATATGAATTCATTCCCACTATTATCACGAAATATCCTTAAGAAAAAGCGAGACCACATTTGTAGTCATTGTATCATGCTCGAAACTCTTTTCATCAAATCCTGGACATAGAAATCATTAAATATGATGCCAATGTACAAAAAAAAATATAGTAAGGCATACACAATCTCTCACCTTCATCTGTCCATGTTGAATTGCATCATTGAACTGGTGCATGCACTTGATTAAAAATCTGTTATGGATGCTGAAGTAAAGCTAAAACAGCAACAAATACAAAATACAGAACAGAAGAATGAATAGTCATAAGCACTGTCATAAGTATAGTAAGTACACTGAATGAATTGAGTTTTATGGTGGAATTAGAATGTACTGTGCAAATGTGTGCGCCTAAGTCAAAGCTGGTGTTAATTATCAACTGAAACTGATCTTTGTGTTAATCTGAGAGAGTGGCAGAGAGATTTATACCTTTGGGATAATAAATCAGTCTTGAATGAAGCGAAGTTGGATGAAAACTTAAATTCTTGCCGAGCACAAGAAGAATACATGTTAACTCCTCACACGAACAACCATTCGCGTATCTAGTGCAGTAAATTATGTCTCTGCTCTGTTGGGGGAGGTCACCTTCGATTTCCCATCCAGTAATGTCTCAAATTAAATACATTTTTTGCATCATCAGAACTTTTTTCAGATTCTCGTTTTCTATTCTTCAAATTAAGCGGCTACGAAATATAAAAAGCATTCAGCTCGTGAGAAAAGTAATGAAAATGGATAATACTTAAGTTTCATGTATTTCAATTCTTCAATTGATCATTAAAACACATCTTGTACGGACATTTAGTATCTCTATGAAAAGGTAATGCAATAAAAATCTTCATAACCTATGAATCACACAATGAATATCGAGAGGAGTAAAAACGACGATCCGAGTGGAAAAGAAACCCTTTTTATCGATTCCAAAGGATACCAGTAATACAAAAGCTACTGCTTTTTAGTGGTATGCGATCAATTTTTAACGAGCAATAAAATCCTAAGTAAAAGAAATTCTCAATTTTTTAAAACACATTTCAAACCATTTTAAAGAGGTTTATTAAACCAATAAAGCACACAATAAACAAACAAGGCAGTAGAAGTAGTGATAGTGAAGTGACAATATACTCTTAAAACCTGCAGATTCCCAACATTAATATTACTATAATAATAATCTATCTATTACAATCAATTGATTATTGATGAGTGAAACTTTACAAAAATCCGATGAATAAAGCTATTATTGTTGTATTGTAATGTAATACATAATCATTCGTGATATTATAATATGTTAACTAAACGAACTGTTACTTGCGTTTTTTTCCCGAAGTGGCACCGGTGACAACTTTCGCTGGAATTGGCTCTGTAGGTGGATCAAAATCGGGTACAATCACTCCGTTAGCCAAAAAGAGACGCTGCATATTTTGTGAATCGATTTTGGCGTTATAAAAATGCTTCATGTCTTGAGTTAAGGAAGTAGCTATTCCTCGCACCACAATACTTTCGAATTCTAGCAATGCACTTCCAGGTTTCGCTTTGCAGGGCCTAAGAGGCTTGTAAATCAACGAGATGCTCGGGTGTCGGAAGTACAGTACCTTGATTATGAAATCCAACTCTTTACAGCTGAGATTATGCGATTCAATTTCTGGTACTAGTTGGAGCAGGACCAGGGCGTTGGCAAACCGTTCTGGGACCGCTGCAATAAATACAAATAAATCGAGCCTAATGATGAGAATAGTCAACAATACTAATACAAAATAATTTCTACTTACTGAAGTAGTCGCAGTATGAGCTGGGTAACAAAATTCTCAGCATTGATGAAAAGATCCGTGCCGCTTTCATCAGTTGAGTCCTGAACAAGTCAATATCACCAGTGACTTCCTCAAGGTAGAACAATGGATCGAACAAATTCAATTCAAGCGTCTTCAGCAGTGTTTGGGTAATTCCTTTCAGAACAATGAAATGTCGGTTGTGGATCCCTGCATTTTCTACATAATCCAATATCCAGTCCAATTTCAGCATTGGTTTATCGTCAAAAAAGCTCATCCGCTTATCAAGATCCAAGAAATAACGGTGGACATGATCTTTGTCATAAATCTGGGCCTGACATAGTACACAGGTCCACTTCAGTTTTTCGCCCAGAAAATCCATGGGGAGAACATATCCAATTCTGTTTTTGCAGCGTTCACATTTGAATCCTTGATAAAAAATTCCTCCTTCACTGGTGTCTCTGCAGCGCTGGCAGTGACACGGAGTGACCATTAGCTTTTCGAACAACATGACCCGGAAGTACTGAGGCAAGAAGCGCAAATCAGTTTTGTTAATGATGCATCCACTCTTCTTTTTTCTGAAGTTAGGAACCAAATCCTTATCGCAATCAAATTGATCCATTTCCGGAAACCACCGGAATATGCAACACGAGCAACCAGAGCCATCACAACACACCGCATCTTCTTGCATGTACATATCAGCTTGTTTAAAGTGGAGAATCTGATTCGGCTCCATCATGGATGATGTCCCCTTTGACGTGCTGGGTTGAGGTTCTCCTGAACTGTCCGTATGTTTGAGTTCCGCCACATACATAGCCATGCGACACATCTCCCACCCCAACTTTTTGACGACGTCATTGTAAGCGCCATTTTCACCTTCAGGTGCCTTCTTTTCCTCTTGCTTAGTCCTAAATCAAAAATAACTTTTTACTTACAAACTTACAAAATGTTATCATCCCAAACCCAAACCTCAACCTATTAAATATTAAATACGAGTTCAGATATTATTGGCTAGAAAACAATGCAATTTTGTAAAATCCTTACGGCTGCAATCTTTTCAAATTCTTTTCTTTTTTCGATTTTTTATCCATCGTTCAGCAACCACGATGATGACGAGTCACTGGAGACTGGAACCCAAGACCCTGGACACGGTACTGCAGCAGATTTGAGGGGATCACACGAAAATTTCGAAAATGTTGAAAGTCACGGAAGAAATCGAAGAGGGCATGCAACAGGTTCTCGTTGCTTCCTCACGAAAAAGCAGAGTGAGGAGGAGGCCGAGGAGGTGAAGGCGATGAGAGCGGCGTGCTCGTGTCTGTTACTCGTGACGCGGGAGCGCGGGAGATTCAAAAGTCTCGTGTGTGTCTCACGTTGCCCACCCTGAGACAAAAAGATGGTCTCACGTTCCTGAAGCTGGAGAAAGCGCCGGCTAGAAAGTGGTTTATGACAAAGTCACAAAGTGTACGAGACGACTAAACTTTTTTGACGAGATGACGATGATGGTTCGATAGGAAGTAAATAGGTGAACGAGCTTCCTCCTCCATAAATGTAAAGCTATTTGTAATAAGTAATATAGTATTTGATGGAAGGTGCATTCGGGGTGATGCTGGGCAATATATAGTTAGTACAAAGTACAACAGTGCGTATGAAATTGCTTTTAGTGGTGAAGTAGGAAGTCTAGTTTTAGTTGGGATCAAAAATTCATAAAATGTGAATGTAAATGTAGAACTTCATTGGAATATTGTAACAAAAACGGTATAGAGTTTTCTGTTCAAGAGGAAGAGTGTGTAAAAGATCGAAGTATAAGGAAGAAGGCTGTGGGTCTGGCAAAAGGGCAGGATGAGATAGGAAAAAGTCTCGTGCAGTAAGAAAGTCGTAAAGTAGGCTTATTATGAAAATAGCATGGTTAATATTTTTAGTATGGCAAGCCCGAAATAATGCTGCACTTTCCGTTGCTTCCATAAATTGAGGTTCGGGAAATCAGATTTCAAAATTCATGAGAGAAGTGAGTAAAGTTGGATGATAAAATACAAATTTTACGGGTGCATTTTACTACGCATACATTTTGGTATTTTGATGCTTTCCCACGAAACAACTATGAAAAATGTTTACTTATTGGGATCAATCACTTAAAATAATAGGATGATGAAGGATGAGAGATTTTGCATGACATGGAAATGAGTTTAATGGAGTAAAGTGTATGGAAAGAAGGAACTATTAAATGGAGTTGGTTAATCTTATCACTGCACACTGCACTGTATAATATAGTGACTTTTGAGAGTTGTCTGCTGTGAAAGCGTCGTAGCCTTATAAGAACTAGTTGAAAAGTAAAAAGAACAGACCAAGACGAGACACAGATTCTCTCTTGGCTAATAATAATATAAAAGCAACTCACTTCAATATACATCGGAATATAATAGTGTGGCTGATTAGAGAGCAGCTCGTGTTACTACATTCACTTATGCTACAACACCATTTGCATCTCTGCTGACTCTCTTCTTTCTTAAGAGAGCACGTAGGGAAGATAAAGACTTTTTCTCTCACGGTGATATTCACAAATATGAAAAAGAATCAGCTTAAAAGGCATCTTAAAACGTTTCATTAAACTGATTAAACGAAATGTCTGGATCAAACATGTCTCGTATAATGTTGAATATGTATTTCCTGCGACGCATATTGAACTCTGACCTCATAATAAATTATAAATAAATGCCAGCCAAGCAATGATAAAATGTTAATGATGTATATAATAAGGTGAGTGTCCTGTTGACCAGACTCGAGACCTCCACTATAACAAATTCGACTGAGAGTAAACAAGTTAATTAAGAAAGTCATAAAATTCCGAGTCGAATTCCATCCATCATGCCCGATCACACCACAACTAATGTGTAAAGTAAAGAGAAGTCGAGTAGCTTCGATTTAACATTTGTTTAAATGCAAAATGCCATGCAGTCTGCAGTGAACGGAGTAGTAGTAATAAAAATTGGCAACTGTCAGAAAAAGAAAATACGCTGAGCACAATGCAAACAAATAATACGATGACGAGGCATTGTTGACATACATGTGGATGGGACATCATGCCACTACTTAAACTACTTATCATATGTCAACCCTATATT
>Ga0194135_10002094_pt1 | contig 12073 bp, 6 predicted proteins | sample LitLau_LLRF_2013_FD_134024 | JGI IMG/M metagenome (GOLD analysis project Ga0194135, IMG submission 134024) | Freshwater sediment microbial communities in response to fracking from North America - Little Laurel Run_MetaG_LLRF_2013 (version 2) | ecosystem: Environmental > Aquatic > Freshwater >... | reverse complement strand
CTGGATCTTTTGATGAGATCATCAGCTCTCACAGAGAAAGTTGCAACCAATACTGCCAAGTTCAGGAATGCAATGACTAAAGCTGGATTCACTATTCTTGGGGAGAATCATCCGATCTGTCCTGTATTTATTGGGGATGCCAAATTGGCGTCCGACTTTGCTGATAAAATGCTAGGTAAAGTAAATCTTCATAAATATGCATGAATTTGAAATCCCGACTGGATGAGCATGAACAACTTTTCTGTAAAACGTTTACAGGAGAAGGGATCTATGTGATTGGATTCAGCTACCCTGTAGTGCCGAAGGGAAAGGCGAGAATCCGTGTCCAAATATCCGCAGCCCACGAGCCACATGAAATAGACCAATTGATCGCAGCTTTCGAAAAAATAGGAAAGGAACTGGGAGTAATATGAAATGCGAATCGGAAGTAAAGTAGGAATATAATAATAACTATCATTATGCATACAGGGTTCCAAGACCCTAATATTTTCAAAAATGTATAATAATTGATTAGATTCAATTGAATCAATTGTAATGAGACTTGCAACAATGCAATAAAATCAAATCCAGGTTTACTGCTTGCTGTAACAAGATGTTTCATAGTATTTATTATATAGTTTGTTCATTTCATTCCAATAAACTTTGTCACATTTACACAAACAACAATACATATGTGATGATGAATAATATAAGATTTCATGTCGTAATAATATAGATTTATATATAATTGCTCTTTAAACGACACTCTATACTAATCTACTAAAACTGTACATGTATTATTTAATAGGTTTGTTAGAACTCTGATTCAATTTACCATTAGACGACGGAACATTACGATTAATTTCAAAGCAATAACGAAAATGCTGAGGGTAATATTACGAACTTACATATAATATGTCTTATTTTCGAATAATTCAACAAGCCTCTCGTGCTTTGTTTAGAATAAACTATGGTCTCCACAATATCAACATGATACGAACGTTATTTTATACTCATATTATTATGTACTAAAACTAACCATCCTTTCACCATTTCTATAGATTACCTGTCTTTAACTTATTTTAATTTTGATTTTGAATCTACTGCTCACAGCTTACGTAATTTAAAATCACACTAAACCTATTTCTGTAATATAATCTATATCCATTATACTCTACGGGGTGTTTTCGCTAGCAGGCTGTTCGGTACATAACGGAGAATTCTAATACACTGAATAAATCATCAAACCGGGTAGAGGTTACTTCTTCGGATAGTTCAGAAATGATAACGCGATTTACCCGAACATAGACATATCGACAAACCGCGTAAAGCTATACAATACAGTAAATAAAGATGCGAACATATAATGCAGGCCAATAATAAACCCCTCTTGAAATGCATACGAAACAGATATTATACGAAACATGATAATATATAACGCGCAATAGGTAACTTCTTAGAGCTTTCGTTTAGACATTCCTATTTAGTCGAAATAAAATTACAAAATGCTTAGAAAATTTGTACTCTTAAACCTCTGCAGAAATTATTACAATTTCATTCTTCACTGAGGTCTTTTTAAAAATTAAAAAATGAAGAATGCTTTCTTCAAATCTATTAGATAGATCCATTAGATTACATTAACACTCGGCGACACAAAGTTACTTATTTTATTATTGTATGAAAGCTTCTACGATTCTGAATTCTGTTACTGAACTCCCTAACAGATAAACAATCGCAAATTCCAAGATCTCAATTGCTACACGTAACCAAATATTATACTCAAGCAAATCACTAAAACAAACTCTTTAACTCACGTTAGTCCGTTAAAAATATTCATACATCGAGCTTATAAGCATTTCATGCAGATATTTGTGCTCAATGGATCGTAATAAAAATAGTTTCTACTTCAACATCATTCCGTGGGGTATTTCACGGAGACAGGCTAACGTTAAAATCGTAGTTAAACACTAAGTAAATGTAAAAACACCGAAATTATAATTAGAAAATTCTTTGGGAACTTTAAAGACCACATAACAGGTCCTTACTACTATTAGCTTATTATAATTTGTTACAAAGAATCAATTAAGTCACTGAATAACTAACGCATTTACTCATTCAAACATTTTGGTCAACATTGCACTGGTGAGATCACTGACTTTGCCATTTCTAACTGTTCGGGATATTCGACCCATCATAAACATCACTCATATACAATAAAACGTAGTTGGGAATTATTCAGCTACATTTTACACATGCTTACAAAGTATTACATTTGTAGAGAAGAGAGCTATGATTTAACTACTAAGTAAGCTATAAGCTTCAATAATGAGACCGACAGATTTGAGTTTTCAACCCGACATTAACAATGCATTGCACGATGCGTAAGATCTTGCAGACATTGTGAATCTCGTAAAAAACTACCCCAAGAATTGGGAAGTCTTCAAACAAAAATTTTTTCATTAACAATAATCATTAAGTAATTATAAAGTCTTATATAAATGTTTCACGTCGGAGGATAAAACTTCTTGTACAGTCTACCACTAAATGCCGGACCGGGCTGATTCGTTGGAGGTGGTGGAGGAGGAATTAAATTATTTACGGGTATTCCTCCTATTATTGCATTGGAGATGGTACTACTATTTGAACTTGAACTGCTGCTAGAAGCTGGAGATTTACTGGAGACTGACGACGAGCCCCTTGGAGAAGTAGTTGATTGTGATCTATTTGAGTTGTGGTAGTGGTATGAACTACCTCCTCCATGAGATTTTAGTGAAGATGATGAATTACTCGAAGATGACAATCCATTGCGGCTGGATCCAGATTTATCATGTCCCTTAAACTGCTTGGAAGATTTTGAGGACCTACTACTACTGGAGTTCTTAGAATAAGATGTTGCCAAATTAGATAAGTGATTGGGTGGTAAAGGAGGCATTCCTGATTGCTTCAAAGCCCCAGCTGTGGGAACTGATAGTCTATGCGGAGTGCCAGAATGTAAGTTGGTATTTCGACTGCTGAAGGAGGATCCAGCTACACATTAAGTTATAGAGGTTAGAAAGATACAATTAATGGCTAGTTTTTAACTTCAATGTAAGGTACTTACAAGAGGACGATTTCTTCGCCTTTTCTCTGTACCTCTCTTGACTTCCTTTATTAGATGAATAACTACTTTTACTTGAATGCTTTTTGGCAATGTCATTCAAGGAACCATCAGTTTTCCGGATTTCGAACGGTGCTGATGTAGATAACACTCTGCTTTTCTCTTCCAGCTTCTTTTCTGCTAATGTCGGGGCAAGTCGAGCTGAATTCCACGACAAACGAACTGGTGAAAACCAGATTATTATATTATTAGTAAAAATAATAATTTTAATAATAAACTACAACAATGGCGTACGTAATTAAAAATATTACCATTTGCACTTGGCTCAGTAATATCTTCCAAACTAGACGCGCTGGATATGCTTTCGGTTTCCTTTCGACTTTCTACGACAGCAGTATCCGTAGTTGGGCTGGAACTTTCTTTAGACGCTGGAACTGGAATTGCATTTGCTTTTGCATTGATGGTGTTTCCCTCGTCCGAACCTGGCTTACCCTCTCGCTGTCTTTGTCGGTACTCCAAAATCGAAAGCTAAATATGCAACAGAAGGATAGATAATAACAATTATTTCACATTTGATCATAATTAACTGCAAAAAATAGTAATCAATGTACCTTTCTTTTAGTGGGCGTAGAAACATTATATTCTTGCGAGACATCTGCGTGTAATTTAGCTGATTGAGATTCAACACATAAATTGTCTCCAGGTACACTTTCTGGGGATTCAGAAGTGGTCGAGTCAGCAATTAACGGGTTTTTAGTGATTGGCGTGTTGGCACTCGCTGGTTTTGTTTCTCTCAGTGAAACGTCCACAGCTGCTGTTCGAGCTAATTTACTCATTAGTGTGCTCTTGGAAATTTCCGTTGATGAATTAAAATTCAGTTTCAGCTGACTAATACTTTTATCTCGTACATAATCCAAAATTATAGGTTCCGCAAGAGACGTTCCTTTTACAGGAGAAGAACCTGCTGCGTTTACGACAGGGTCTTTAGCTTCAACTTGATCCCATCTGCTTTTTCTGATAGGAGATCTGGAGATGGGAGATGACATTTTTTCGCTAACAACAGAATCGCATATGATTCCTGTTTCAAGGACTGTCCTTTTCTCTTCGGTTAGCGGAGTTGAAGTACTCAATAATGTAATCTGTTCGTGAATAACATCGTCACTGTGACCTTCCCTTTTTTTGGTGTTTCCTTTGTCTTCTTTCTTCTTTTTACTGTGATGATGATGGTGATGATGTTTACGTTTCTTTTTACCCCCTGAACTTTTCTCCTTTTTGCTTTTATGGGGTTTAGCCGGTTTAGGGAATTCGACATCATCTTCAACGGATGTTTTTTCACTTTTTGTAGCCTCTTTGGGTACTTTGGTAGATTCAGGAAGGTCCATTACGAGTTCTTCGATACTTTCTTTCTGAATTAATGTTTCATCTTGTATTGGTGTTTCTACTACCGATTCACTGCTTTCTACAGTTGACTCCATCTTGTTTTCAATGCCACGGTTTTCCAGGTTTTCGACATCATTGTTGTCCATGTCTTCATCTTCCGCGCTAGAAATTTCACTAACAGAAATAATTCTATTTTGAGTTCTTGTATTGTTACCACCTTCAAAGGTGGCAGAAATAGTGAGTTCTTCATGTTCTAGGTCGTGTTCAGGTTCTGAGTAATGGCCGTCTACGTTATTCGTCGGCGTTGAGGGAGGTGTATTGCTGATTTCAGAAGAGATGGAAGACCTCGCAAACCTTCTCTTCTTTAAAGGAGCAACGCAGTCCCCTGGAGCCAAAGGTGAAAGAGGTCTCGAATTTGGACTTGAAGCATCTGTTTCTTCACTAATAGCCTGTCGAAGCCATCGTTTTTTGGCCGATGCATTGTCTAAGCTAGTATTTGACGCATTTGCATTGAAAGACGGAGTAACATTAGCAGTCAGAGCATTGGATGGAGACGTCAAAGTTCGTCGCATATACTGCTGAGGTATCAGGTTAGAAGATTCTGCAGTGCCGGACGGGGAAGAAGATGGAGTAGGAGAATTAGATCGGTACCATTCGGTCATCATTAGCTTCTTCGTCTTTGGCAAACGGAAATTGGAGTCTCCAGCGTCAGGAACACTGATGCCGCTGTCTGTAGGTATTTTTGATTCGTCTGCAGAATTCACATCAGATTCAGTGGAAGTACTTCTCATGTCTCCACCACTGCCAGAACTTCTTTGACTAATCAGCTGCGGTTTTCTTGGAGATGTTGCCCGATTACCTGCTCCACTATGGCTGCCCGAACGACCCCGTCTTCTTCCTTTTCGTTTAACTTGACTGCTGTTAGAATTCAATGGAGCAAATTTCACACTTTTGCTAATAGGAGCTTGTACAGACGAGTCTGAATGGTTTTCATCGTCTTGCTCATCATCCTTGATACTGGGATCCTTGGTTTTATCTTTTTTCTGAGTTTGTCTACTTTCTTTCTTGCGTTGATTATTTTCCATTCTCTCAATAAGCTTCAAAACTGACTGCAGCTTTCTTTCTTCGCGCGACAGAGGCTTTGAGGAATCAATTGAGGCAAACTCATGAGAATTGGATGACCCTGCCGTTTCAGTCGGTGTCGACTTCACATCATTTCCAGACTTGTTACGGTGTCTGCTGGCTCCATTACTACTCTCTGTTCTTGATCTTCGTGATGGAGTAGTAATCGCAACTTGAACAGGTACATCTTCGATATTGTTATTCGCTGCTGAGTTAACCGACGCAGTTATGCTTCGTGTTCGTGTAATCCTTTCTTTCGGCAACGGAGGCACAGCAATAGATGTATCTTCAGATGTTAAAGATGCCTTAGGAGGTGAATCAACAGAAACCGCTGGGTCAGTTGTCGACTTCGCAGATACATTTTGCGAAGATGTCACTAAGTTTACTTTCTCGCTAGTGTCCTGTAGGCTTAAAGGAATAATATCTTTGTCCAAAGAAGATGTTCGACGAGAGCTTAACCGCTTCTTCCTTTCTTTGGGCCTGCACAATAAAATTCAAAAGATATGCTTTAAAATTTTAAGCTCTCAAATGAAAGTAAAATTAGGATTCTAAGATTCAATTTTAAAATGCTTACTCAGGTGTTTGTGACACAGGACTTGTCAGGGCCCCATTCTTTCTTGGATTGTAAGAATTTTCTTGAGGTAGGCCGATGGGATGTGAAGGCTCAATTGTTCGCACAGCACATGTTGAAGCATCTAAGCAAGCACATGGAAGGGCTGGTGGTACCACGAAGTATTCATGATGAAGGCTTTTGGTAATCGCTTGAAATTCGTGGGGAATAGTTATTTCTTCATCCACCTCAACAGTCTGAGTAGTTACAATGTACGCATGCAAAGTCCCTTTTCCAACTACATGGCGGATTTGCGAGTTAGCTTTACACGATCGGCGGACAAACCTGGCTTCGTTTCCGTACTTTCTTAAGTCGATACTAATACACATTCCATTTTTATGTACTTGGTGAAAGAAAGCGAAAGGTTCCGGTTGTATACTATTGGGATTGTTCATTTGTACTTGTGATTTCCTGGGAAAGCAAAACATCATCCAATTAATTATAGTATGAACGCATTCTAACTTTTATAAATGTATCAGTATCATTTTTATTTGAAAAAAATCCTTACCTTGTTGGGACAAATCCATTCGACATCTGATACTTTCCAACAAGTTCAATCACTGCTTGATTAGGTATTAGTCTACTTGCAGCAAGAAGGGTCTTCAGTTTCTTCCCGCCTTCCAAACTGGTTATGCCTACTTTCCATCTTGTCAGACTACTTTCTGCGATTTCGAAATCAGGTACAGTTATAACATCAAGACTGTGATGTTTCAACAGCTTTGCCCTAAGTTCTTGGGTGTAACTACAAATAGAGTCCTCCGCTTCTTCATACTTTTCCAGATAAGGTGAGCTGGAGTACGGGCACGAATAACTAGGTGGAATGATGATTCCGATGTTTGGACTGACATTTCCACCACTGTATGCACTTTCTGGACTCGACATGCTACTGTTACCACTGCTCAGTACACCTCCTGTGCTGTCTAATACTGGGGACCTAACTTGGCTCCCGCTTTGCTGTTGTTGCAGGTGTTGAGACTTGGAACTATCATCAGGATTGCCAGATGATGAAATGATGTGAGGAGGACTCAAATTTCCATTCGAAATCGCTCTAAACGTCTGTTTTCTAGCTTTGCGTCGGGATTCGTTTGTCGAACTAAGCACACTCCCTTCCGGTCCGTTACTGTCAGCTTGCGAAGTAAACGTCAAAGAGTCGAATTTATGGTTGCCGTTTGTTAAAGTTTCGTTATCTTCCAAAGAATCTTTACTATGCTCATGCTCATCAGGATAGCCCAATGCGTTTTCTGCTGCCATCCTGCCTTTAGGTTTTAACGAATCGGTAGAATTGTGAGACAATTCCAAGGAATTAATTGACTCAACTGATTGTTTACTACTTGTCACAGGTAGAGTAGAGTCCAGGTCGAAACTTGCAGGAGCTGATAGAGCAGGTACAGTGTGTCTACGGGTGTAACTTCGCTTTACTCTTGTAGCACCATCCGCAGACAATTTTCCTTTCCTTCCGATTTTTCTGAGGCTCAGGTCGTGTTTACCATGGTTTAGCTTATTCCTGCCACTCAATTTCCTTGCTCGCTTTACATTTGGACTCGTATCTATTACTAGCTCGCCCTCGCTATCTGAATTTACAATCTGGTGACCAGTACCATTAGATAAGCTGGGTCTTCCACGTTTCTTGAGTTTAGCGGGAGGTACTTTAATTGGACTTATAGCACCGGTAGAATGATTTTCAAGCGGATCATCTTCATTTGAACTTCCCATAACAGTCGCATCCACAGCTTTCATTATAGTGTCAAAATCAAGTTGTTCAGTTGTTACACCTTTATCCAGCATCTCTTTCTTTCTAGCTTGGATACCTCTTGCTCTGATTCTAGACACCCATCGCGGTTGACATTTTTCGCACAAGTAGGTTTCTGGTATATCGCGTCTATCGATTCCCATGCAGTCCACATGTTGCCATGTCCAGCATTTATCACAGCAGATCATGAATCCGTCATCATGAAGAAAGTCGCAAATACACCGGGTAATAGAATCATCGGTAGGTGGGGGAGATGCACTTGTCGATGGATCGTTCGGAGCTCGTCCCACTCCTTTAGTGAGCCCATAATCTTCGATCGCCGCCGATGATGATAATGATACAGATCTTTTACTTCCACTTTCTCCACTAAAATTACGACCAGATGCAGATGAGGACCTTTCTATTTCGTCGAAATTAATAGTTACTTCATCCTCATCTTCTGATGCAGACTTCGTCGAGACACTGTCATTTCTAGTTCTTCCTCCTTCGTAGTTAGTTGCGTTACTTTCTGGGTCACCAAATATACGTACATCCGTAGGTGGGGATAGCTCCCCACATCCACTGCCATACTTTTGTTTGTAAGTTGATGGAAAAACATGCATGTCTGCTACGTTTATAGTGCCTTGTCCAAGTTGCAAATTAGGAGAATTCATCATCAAGCTATTATTTCGAATTGTACTGTTACTGCTCCCTCGACCTCTTCCCCTGCCCCTTCCTCTTCCCATACCAATTCCAGAATCTGCTCTTCTGACCCTAGAGGACTTAGGAGTATTCGTCCCGTCCAAAGAAGCACCCTGAGGACGTCTTGACTTCACTTTCGTAGATGCTGTTGCAGTTGAATTTTTGACAATGGAGTTTGCTATAACAGGAGAAAGACCTCTACCATAAAGTGGTGTACTATAAGCGCCAACCGCCTGATGCTGATGGAACATCATATTTCCATTACTTGTACTATTAGGCATGCCATAGCTTGGTGTCAACGTCACAGTTGCCGGCGGGGATCCGATGGGCGATGAAGTGGCCATTCGTGGGGACATCGGGGACTGCATTCTCGGGACAGCCACATAGTTATGGTCTTGCATAACAATGGATAATGCAACTGAAGGATTCATCACTTTAGTTGGTGAACTCGACGTTGTATGATTAGGACTTTTTAATGCTGTGTTTAAAACACTAGTGACACTGTTAACTTGTCGTGGGGACATTAATACAGTGGGACGGGAGGTATTCGGATTACACCTGGGTTGTAATCCATTCGTCTTCTGAACTAGTAAAACACCTTCTTTCCAATCTGTAGTAATCGCAGGCTTAGATGTTGGAGAAGTCTGAGTGTTTGCTATGGTTTTCGGTGACAATAGCTTTTCTTCTCTATTTTCCTCTGAAGAGACCCCATCATTTATCAAATGTTTTTGTCTTACTTCATTTGGATTTTGTGCCGGTTCTTTATCAATTGACAAGACATTATTGTTGACATTACTCCGAAAGTTCCCATGTTCTTGGCTGGGATCATGGTTTGCTTGAACTCCAATTCTGTCTTGATTGTGCTGGATGGTTAGCTTAACGGCATTTTCAACCTGAACATTGCCAGCTAAAGGGGTTACGGCATTTGAAACAGGCTGAGGTTGCTGCGTCACAGTAAGAATTGTTGGGGTAGTCGCCGGTTGAGTTCTTGTTAAACTACTCAAGTTGGTTGTGTACAAGACGGTTCCAGTGCTCGAGGGACCTTCAGAGTTAGAATGATTTTTCATTACCGTCGACGAGATTTGTTGATTCATTGGTGATCCGCCCGTTGTTGCAGGTGGGTTCATCCCAACAGTTACGTTTGGTTGAATCGTCGAGGTTAAAACCGATGAAGAGGATGGGATACTAAGAACTCGTACAACTTGCACAGTTGACGCGTTATTACTGCTACCTAAACTATTGTTGCGTCGACTTTCATCAGCAGATTGTTTCAAAATTGTTATAGGTTCAGAACAACTTGCACTCAATGGAATATTCATCATTGAAGGATCACTTCGAACCAACGAATTAGTTAAATAAGGAGTTGGTAAAGCAGAATTTGCCGTTGCGGGCACACTAATATTAGGTTTTGTAGATGCAGTCGCTACTGCTTGTTGAGGTAGGAGATGAGATGCTGACGATGCTGTTGTAACAGGCCCGTAAACTGTGCGGGTGATTTCCGGCCCTGAAGAATAGAAATTTATAAATTAATAATAAAGTCTTTGTATTTAGTTAAAAACGTATGCTTGATGCTATTCATATATTTTCAAAACTATCATGAAATTACCATTAAAAGTTGATTTGATTATTTTGAAAGATCCTGTAGGTGACCCAACTAGTGTTTCACGATTGCAAGAGGATTGCGAAACGTGGGCTTGTACTTGTACTCGTGGAGTCCCATCCACAATACTTGAAGAAGTTGTAATTGTCACAGGTCTCATCGTGTAACCTAAACTTCCCCCATCACTCTTTGTCGTGAAAACTGTTCCATCTTCCATCAATGCAGCAGTGACAACTGATTTTGTTGTTGTCGTTGGACCGGAGTAAGCTACGGAGGAAGAGGCATCTGATCTATGATGCACTTGACTGGGGTTTCCAAGACGTAATGCATTTGTTGATGAAGAATCACTTGAAGAGAGGAGGGATGAAGAAGTTGACGATGTACTTGTGTAGGACTGATTTGTTGGGGCATTATTATTTTGAACGGCTGCGGTAGCGGCAGCTTCTATCGCGGCCGACACTACCGCTCCTAATTGCATAATTAGGCTGTTCATGGCACCATCGTTAGCTTCGATGAGTGCTTTAAAATATAGTCAAATTGTAGCGCTTGTTGGTTAATTCACATCAAAATAAAATTCACTTGACAGGATTCAGTAACGTACAGGTAGTGAAAGTTCGCTGATGCAAATGCAAATTGAATGCGATAAACCTAGACTTCAAGACTCGAATTCAATCCTCATCCCCCCGAAAGTCAATGTTCCTCCACTCCAATGATCAAGTCTTTCAATCGACGATAATCTTCGGTAGAAATACTTCTCTACTAGATCTACGGCGTCCATGCAAGATTTTACTTCCATGGCTCAAGGGGTGAAACTCTCCTGTTCCACCTGAAAATAACAACAGACGCAAAAGAGTTATATTAAAATTTTAAAAATATAGTACAAGCATAAGCTACAGTTGATAAGTGACTCATTAATGCTACAATAATGCCACTTATACTACACCAACATCTCAATAGTTTATATTTTATGAGGTTTCACTAGTAAAAAGTGAATTTTCCAGTTTTCATTGCTAGACAATATTAGATCTGCCCTTCAAGCATTTTCAAATTTCAAACCTTAGCAAATCATCCCAACAAGATATTGGAATCAATAATCATCACAACAAGAGAGATATGGAACATTCAAAAATCTTCAAAATTTGATTTCATTCACATGGAGTCTTTATCCTGCAATGTAGCCGAAACCGAAAATTTTTGATTTTCATAATTCATTTATTCACATTTATCATACACAAAAGTCTCCTCAAAATACCCATCTGCAGCAGCATTATAATATGATATGTAAAAGTATAGTCTAAGTTGAAACTAGCTTCATGGAGTATGCATACCACAGGCTTAAAAGACTTTAGATACAAGACCTCTATTGCGTCTATATATCGTGTATCACAGAAATTGAAATTTTTTGGTTGATTTTCCTGCAGTGGTTGGCTGTGCACGCAGGCGATCCTAGTCCCTCGCTTCAACCCACAGCAAAAAAACCTACCGAAACCAGCCGACCAAATTCTCGGAGAGCGCAGCAGCTCTCGTTACATCCCTGAAGCAATATCACATCATTCCATCAATTCCTATGCCTAAACAACTCCTGCCTGCCTATTGTATCTTGAACATCCCTCTATTCCTTATGTATGTGACGATGAAGGCAGGCTCACTCATTTCGTCTTATATGCATCGAATTCTTAGCTCACTTCTCTCTCGTAATAAAACTATAAAACAATATGTAATACTTATTGCGATGCAAATAAATATTAGGTAGTAGGTAGCTTCAAAGTGCTGTGGGCTCTGATTGCTGCTTTAAAACTATTTAAACATCCAATATATATCCTAGCCCTGGTTCAGAAATCACCTTTCAATTTT
>Ga0194135_10002093_pt1 | contig 12073 bp, 4 predicted proteins | sample LitLau_LLRF_2013_FD_134024 | JGI IMG/M metagenome (GOLD analysis project Ga0194135, IMG submission 134024) | Freshwater sediment microbial communities in response to fracking from North America - Little Laurel Run_MetaG_LLRF_2013 (version 2) | ecosystem: Environmental > Aquatic > Freshwater >... | reverse complement strand
GGGAGGTGGGGGTCCTGGAGGTGGTGGCCGGTGGTGGGGTCTTTGATGGTCCCCTCGTTTGTTCCTATTGTTTATTTCGTTTGCAGCCTCGTCAGATTCTTCATTGACGTCTGTTGGATCTTCGATCTCCTCCTTTGATTCCTCCTTGGGGTTATTTTTATTATCTGGCTCTTCTTCATCAGATTCATCGGATTCTTCTTCTTTAACCTTTGGCTGAGGGGGAGGAGGAGTGTCGTCTTCTTCGGATTCCTCAGGCCGCGGTTTTGGTGAGGCAGCTTTTTGGCGATCGTTCGCTTCTTCAGATTCACTCGGGTCATTTGCTTTCCTTGGGGGGAGTGGAGAAGGTTGATGACTGGGTCGTCCAGCAGGTTCATTATTGTTATCTTCCTCGTGTTCATCAGAGTCGTCTGGAGTTTCCTTGTCCTTGTCCTCACTTGATTCTTTCTTGGGAGATTCGTCGTCTTCATTTGAATCGTCTTTGGTCCTTTGTTTCTGCTCTTCTGACTCGTCTTCGTCTTCGTCATCTTGTTGACGCCTTTTGGTCTCAACTTGTTCTTTTGATTCATTTTCTTCCCTCGAAGATAATTGAACGGGAGGAGGAGGTCTGCCCTGGAAATTATTATTAGCACTTGGTTCATGAGAAGGGAAGTTTGGTGGCATTGGTGGTTTCATTGGGAAATGTTCGTGTTCTTCCTTGGAATCTTCGTCGTTTTCAGTAGATTCCACGTGGTTTGATGGCTCATGGCGAGATTTACTACGACTGCTGGTTTCTTTCGAGTCTTCTTCGTCTTCATTTGAGTCTTCAACATCGTCGTCATTGCCTGTCTCCTTCTTTTGTGGAGTCCGTTCTTCTTCAGAATCGTCTGATTCCTCGTTTTCCATTGGCTTTTTCTGAACAGGCTCTATTTGCGGTCTGTAGACTTCGTTTTGAGGTGGAGCGTCTTCGACTCCTCCAAGACTGCTGATTTCACCGGACTCTGCGTATTTGTAGGGTAACATGGGCTCCATGGGTTTTGAATGCTCTTCGTCATCAAAGCGATCGTCGTCTGGATTCTCATCCCTTTCATCACCAGCCATTTTGAAGAGAGGAGGTCTCCTGGAAGGTCTCCGAGGTGGAAGGGACGACGAAGCCTTTTTGGCATTCATCTTATTCCTCTCCTCCGATTCTGTCGACTCCTCTTCGTCCTCGTCACTCTTTCCATCATCTTCTGCTTCATTTTCCTTCGAATTCTTTTCTTCTGACTTTTGAGACTCCTCCTCGTGTTTATTCTCAGCGGATTTCTCTTCAGAACTCTCCTCTGAGTTCTCATTAGACGCTGCGTGTTCAACCATTCCCGATCGGATTTTATAATCCATCGGAAGCTTTCCAGGGAACTCTTTGTTCAATTTGTAGTTACTCACTGGCTGAGAAAGGAGGTGTTCTGGGATTTCATCCTTCACATTCATTTCTTCCCACGGGGGAGACGTGGGAGGGGGATGTCCAATAGGAGGCAAAGTGTGGAGACCAAGTTGTTCAGGGAAAACAGGGCCTGGTGGCGTGGGTGGGGGTGGTTTATATTGATATCTGGAAGGAACAATGTCTCCGTGAGGATTTCCAAGGACATCCATTTTCTCATCGTCTTCCGGACGGTAATAAGACGAAGAACCTGGCAAGTACGGAATAACTTGGGGTCGTTGGTTATCATAGACTTGGGATGGAGGAGGTCTGAGGCGTTCTGCTGCAGGAGGGGATTGTGAGTGTGGTGGTGACAAGTAAGGAGGAATGTCATCTCGAGAAGACTGAGGAGCAGCAGCAGGAGCTCCTTGAGTTGGTGGAATGATTGTTGTGCGTATCGTGTAAGGTCTGGAAGTTTTCACGAGGATTGGTTTTGGGGGTGTCCTTTTCGGAGGAACTGTTGCGGTTATCAGTTTCTGAAGTTCTTTCAACTGTTCCAGTGTCAAAGTAGTCGGAGATTGGCTATTGCTATTAATTGTATTTCCTGTTGGTGACGCAAGTGGACTTGAAGTTGCTCCTGGAAGTTGAGCCGCTTGGATTGCTGTGACTGGGAGACTTCCACTTGTCTTTGTTTGACTATCGAGAATCATCTTTTGCAGTTCATCGACTGTGAAGGGACACATTGTGTTCACTGCACCTGACGTTCCAACCATGTTTGGGTTATTTGAAGTCGTAGTAATCGTAGTTGTAGTGGTGTATGTTGGATTCTTAAACCAGCTTAACAAACGACACTGTCTTGGACTTCGCAGTTTGGCTGCTATTTCCGCTGAGATTTTCAGTTTTTCGTCTTCAGTTGGTGCCTAATAAGTTAACAAGAGATGTTTATATTATTACGTAACCTCAGTGTGAATTACATAGCTAAGGTATAAACTATTGCTTGTAAAATACATACTGTGGTCAGTAAAGCTTGCTTGTTATCGAGAAATGCAGTTTTGTCAAAACGGGGATTGTAGAATCCCATGAATCCTCGTTTTAATGAATGGATTTTTTGTGCGTCTGTGAGATTCGATGAATTTGTCTCTTCTGAGAGGGATGTCAAGTTTTGAGAATCATCCAGTTTTCCTGCTCGCCTCCTTTTGAAACCAAAGGAGAAAGGTTCGTCTTCCAGCAGTGTCTCCAGAGGCATATTGTACAAGTTGTCTATTTCCTTATCCCCAATGAAAGACATTGATCCTTCGTGGTCGAAAGCTGGTCTCTTCGAATTCTTCCTTGAGGAAGGAGAGTAACCCAAGTCACTTTCGACATCATCATCCTCAGTCTCGTCAGAGTTGGTGTCGTCTTCTTCGTCTTTCTTGTTTCCTCCTTGAATTCTAAACGGCACAGCAGTAGAATAACCTTAGATCATTTAGTGTCTCTCGAAGGTATAAGCTTATACATAATGGATTCAAACTTTTGTAGAAATCTTCTCATAGAGCGAGTCATTGGGTACAAAAAACTAGCTGACGTGCAAAGACTGCACAAACCTAGAGATGCTTGTTCTGATAACATAAGCTTTGGTCAATATGTTCCTCATACTGAATTAGTATGAGTTTCATTAATGTTTCAATTAAGATAAACGCTGTACGCATAATTTTACTGTATTTTGCATGATACACTTGACGGATGGTGGGCAGTGTGTTATTCTGTACAGAGGCCTGTTCGTTAACTTTTTTCCTTAAAGAGGACAAAATATTGAGAATTGATAGTGAAATTAATTGCGTAAAAACAATGTATTTCATAAATAATCCTGATTGTGTATAAAAACTAGCTTATTAAATACTCCTTGCTATTTGTACTACTCACGGAATTCAAAGCGATTATTAGCCAGACCGGATTTCAAAAGTAGTAAAAAACTATCTTTGTAAGATGTTGAACTGACACCTGAATTTGTTAATTGGTAGTTACGAGACTTAAACTTTCTTATCGGATATTCAGTCAGCTTCCTGGCTCTATCGCTGTATGGCTGCCTGAGCGTTACAGCAGTCTACGTCTATGACCTACACGGTGGTTGGGTTTTCATAATTTAACAAGAAAAATTATCTTGCTATGCGTACGCGATGTAAAGATGCAACAAAAAAACTAAACTAGCCATAACTCGGTCAAATCAAAAGACGATTGTAAAGTCAAACTATGTAAAGTGCAATAACGCTCACTCGGTAGCAGTCACAACTCAGAATGATGTTCACAATATGTTCTGTGAAGTGGTTTGATTAGATTTATGTCTGTGTATTGATTTAATTCATTTTTCATTGTGTGTAGTAGGTAACCTTTATAGCTTAAACGCAATAAATTAATGTCTATTCTGCAATGCAATTAACTTCCCATTATACGCGAGGTAAGTCGTCAAGCTAGAATGTGTGTGTACACTATACATATATATATATATATGTATAATTGCTTGACAGAATTTGTGAATACGTATAAATTCTTCATGTTTATTAAAATCCTGCAATGCAGACACGATCAGCCAACTTATCATCTTCCCAGTAGCAAATTGTAAATTCATTGAGAGACCTTTTGAAAAGCTCTTAAAGGGCAAATTGAAACACGACTTGGTTAACATATTTCATCACTGTGAGAGTATGCGTATCGTAAGAAGTTACTAGAGAAGCTCAGTCAGTGAACCAATTCTTAGATAGCTTCACCACAGAAGAGGTTTGTGTTGTACAAAGTCAGGTCCCATATATTCGCAAGATTTTAATGAAAAAAACCGAGCGACTTGGTTGCTTTCACCCTCAATTTGAGAAGATGATGATGGGTAACAAAAAGTAACGCCACAAGTGCCACAACGTCTTTGAAAATGAAACTTATTCAGTTGAGTACACACACACACACACAAAGCCAAGAGAGGAAATTGACTTTGCGACTCACGAATTGACGAATGAATGTGTATGACGCGGATATTGCTATTTGCTATTGCTATGTGCTCTGTGTCTGTCATAAATATGGGCATTGTAGCTTTTAGGCATTCGAATTGCACCGGTGACAATATAACTATGATAATGTGCTTTTCAGCCTATTAGTATTTGATTCAAGTTCACACGTCGTTCAAATGAAGGTCTGCGATAATAATAATAATAATAAAGTGACTCAAACAGAACATCAGTTTTGCGTGTCATTTACTGCGGTATGTGTGTGTGTGTGTGCGATAGTTTTATAGAGCTGTAAACAAGCCTTTGGTATGATTTCTTGTCTTTTACGAGAGAGAGAACTAAACATTCTTCGTCACGCTATCATGATTAAAAAGTAAAACGTGATTTGGTACTAAGAAATGCCATGTAAAGTTTAAAAGCTTCTGTTTGAGCAGGTTGATTAACATTTGACTAAAAGAGATGAGACGATGAATAAGATTCCAATTGAGAGTAAAAGGAATTGCAGATTTGCGACATAACTTACGAAAACTGATCGAAGAAGCTTTTGACAAGGTATGCATAATCATTGATCGTGGATGTTGATGAACTTGGTTGCTTTGCTACTTCCACTCCACAGAGAATCTTGGATAAGCAACTTTGGCGATTGAGCATTGTCAGTTCCTTCAAGATCTTGGGTTTCCGTGAGATCACATCGGGACCAGAATCATCGTCAGAGGTTATTCCTCCTGCCTCCTCGTTAATTACTTCTTTTGGTGCTCCATTATTCTGCAGAGATGTACAATGTGCTGGAATGCAAAAACAAAGCTCATTATTATTTCCTGAATAACAGGAATATTCAGATTTTCAGATATGTAATCCGCAGTTTAAGTTTATAGTTTATATTGCAGACTGCCGTGACCCGTCCAATATAATACAAGACATTTGCTTGTTGAATTCAAGTGTAATCGAAAGTTGTTGTTGTGACGGTGTGTAAACTAATCTTACGCGTATTATATAGGCATGCATGATAGCGGAGTGCAGAGTAATAATGATTTTAATGTATAATTCTGTAAGAGATTCATGAACTGGCCAGATAATCCTGTTTATTTTATGGCTTATTGAGACAAAGACAATAAAGGTTTTATATCTGATTTTGACACTTGTTAAGCACAATTAATAAAACTATCGGCTAATTGTAAGCATTTCCTAAATACAACATGGCAAGTCTAGAAAACGTTAAAATTCAAAAGGCAACTTACCAAATTCCACGCATTGCAAAAACTGGAGCAAGAAAAGTGCTAAAAATAGGTAGCTAGTCTTCATTATTGCCGTTGTTGCACGAGATGAACTTAATTGCAGGTAAATACTGGGCTTGGTTGTAGTACTAGTTAACTTTTGAAACACTTGTCTAGTGTGCACAGAGTCAATTAACTTGTATTTGTTTTTCATTGTAGCGTAATTTAGCTAGCGATTCATGCCAGGAAATTGTATATATATTTGTAAAGTCTTCAAAGATCGCACTTACAAACGTAACAAATGCCACAAATATTTTCATGAAAACTTCATTCTACTTTGCTTATTTTGTAGATATGGAATTTTAAAACTGAAACCTCGCTGGCTGTGTGAACAATTATGAAATTTGGAGGTTTCAAGTTACAGTCACACTTTTTACTAACTGACACTACTCGTGTGATACTAAAATTACTCAACAAGACCGGAGAGGTTACCGGATGATAATCTACCACCTTTACTTGTCGTTATTCTTCAACTGATTATGCGATGGGAAAGATCTCCCAGTGAAATGAACAAAGTCTCTTCTGCATCTCTCTTAAATCTCATATAAATTACATACTGTGGAATAGAAACAATTGTTGTGAGGCTGAGTATCATGAAGATGAGATGAATCCGACGACGCGAACCTGTACATGCTACATGTTACAATGTACATGTTCATCATCATCCTTCTATGTGTTCATTTGGCATTTACAGATGTGTGTGTACATCATCTCGTCATTTTCTTTGGCCATCCTATCGATTTGTTCTCAAGCAAGTTCTTGGGTGAAAAATTAGCTAATTTTTTCCCTAATTCTTTTGTACTACAATCACGTTGTGTGGATGACAAGTACAGCTTTCGATTTCTTGAACTATGAAAAAATTCCAGGCTCGTGTATAATAACTTTTGAATGAGTGTGTTCTAGTTTGGATAAGTCACTGTACGGTACACTCTTATGAATCTCCATAAAGTGCCAATAAATGATTGCGAGTTTAAAATTGTAATGGCTAGCAATAATAGAAAGCAGACTTTGCATTTATAGGTACCGTGCAATAAATACGTCTATGTAGAGGATACGAAGTAACATTTGTTAGAACATTTCACATTTACTGACAACTGAAGCCAAATCAAAATTAGAATTTGAAAATGAAACTAGTGAAGTGAAATGGCATGACTGCAAAGGGCATTTTCGAATCATCAATTAATTTGCAATCAATTTAATTGTTAATATCGAGTGCTGTTTCACACCTTATGCTGCACAAAGCACTGCACAAAGATGTGCGCTCATCATGATCAATTAATGATAGGTCAGACATCATCAGAGCATCATGAGAGACTTTTGAACTGACATCAAGTACCTCTCGAATGAAAATCCTCCTTCAACAGACAATCTCAACTATTTTAAAATCAGGTTTTCAACCATTCTGAATGAGATTGAGTTCTCACTCTGGGCTTGACGTGTTCTGTTATTCCTTTAAATGCAATTTGTCGTTTTGTAAGTTTTGCAGAGACATAATGCAGAAATTTTCAGACAGCAAAAAGAGAAAACGACATGTTTCGTACGATGTTAGCCTTGATTGCATTAAAATGCAACTTGCTAGCGTTCAATTACTATAAGTAATTTTCATGTAGCTAAAATACCTTGTAATAACTTGAATCTATAATGTGTGAATCTATTGTTGCAGTGGCAGAAGAACACACAAATAGCAGAATAGATAGAAACTATTTTTACCCATACTGTTTAAACACGCACACACACACGCTTTCTCTCTATAGATTAAATTGAACATATCCTATTCTTCCGTTCAATAGTTTCAATATTCACTACATTTATCCTGTCCAACAAACTAAATGAACTTATGGGGATTGTCATAATTTAAATAATCATTTAATCTTGGCATTTAATTGCAAGAAATCGAGTTAAACATTGACCTTTCATGTAACACATCAGAAGTTCTCTTGACTTGACTGCATCCTACATAATATATGACTCCCATTGGTGACAAATGCACAAACCTACATCGAAAGTCAACATCAGTAGTATCCCTTTAGGATGAATAACTCTCATTTTTGCAGTGTGTTAGGTCAAAGAAAAAGGATTTGGGTCTACAAGCAATGTATATGTAATTATTGCATTTTACAACTGACCAAACATAAGCTAGCCATTCAATAAATTGCAGAGTGCAAAATCCTAGACATCACACAAATTGTGAAGAACGAGTGAAATTCTCTTGTTTTATCTTTTCTTTTTTGGTGTGGCTTTGCAAGGCGTCTGGGTTTGTACAAAACCAGCAATTTGTTAACTTCATCATCACAAACCAAGCAAAAGTAGTCACCCTCGCACAACCTTCGAATTCGAAGGAACCTGCTGTCACAGGTTACGATGATGAGGTACAGGTGAAAGATTTTTGGTGATGCATTCAGAATAACTTTGAAAGACGCTAGCAGAATTTCCATTAAAAATCGAATGTGCTATTCATTATGAATTTGTATGCAGTTTTCTAAAAATGGCTTCTAGTCAAATAGGGTCGATTGCAAACTTGTTCGTTGCATTTTTCCCCTATCTCTTTTATAGATAGTTGAAGTATGATAATGTGCAGGGTGCACATATGCATGAGTTAAACTCGGTTTGCTATTCTTACTGAAGTTACTTTCTACTTCATTACGTTCCCTACACACAGTTTTTAAAAATAGCTAATGCAATAAATACATTATGACAAGTCACTCTCTACGTGAAATTTCATTTTTATACGCGATTTATTAGACAATAAAATAGAAAAAGATATAAATAATTAAATTACAATATAGAGTCTTCTTAATTTGTAGTTGGTATTAAATAGTATAGATAAAACCAATCGTATATAACACATATGGGGCAGTTCAGATCAAAAACTAATAAAACTTAATAACAAGCAGGCAAGCATGTTACAAATAACACAGCATATATAAATAAAAAAATAAAGCAAATAATTTTTAATGAACAAATGTGCGTGTAATATCAGTACGAATAATAACTTCCTCTGGACGGAGGAGCCTGTTGTGCTGCTGCTATTGGATAATAGGCAGGTCGGATAAGCCCAGAACCTGGAGTGTTTGGTCTAAAGTTAAGTCTGCCTCTGATCTGTGTGTTTGAGGATTCCGATCGACTGAGGTCAGGGGATGAGGCGGATGAATATTGATTATGATGAGTTTGTGCAGGAATGACTGGCCGTGGTCTGGGTGGAATTCCATTCCTGTAATATTCCTCAGCTCTTGGTGCTGGGAAAACTCCGTAGGAAGAAGTCATGTAATGGGAGGTCGAAGGTCTTCCGTTTCCACGTTGTTCTTCATCTTCTACAGAAGCTGATGATGTTCTGGATGAAGACAATCCATTTCTTGATGATCGTTCGTCTTCTTCCTCATCTTCGTCTTCATCTTCCTCGTCTTCTTCTTCAGATGAGGCAACTTTTACCGTCGCTTTAGGCTTGATAACTATTTTGGAGTGGTTTACAAGCTTATTATTGGTGGTCTTGGAAGATGAGACTGGCTTTTTGGGGGCATTTATGGGAGCATACGAATTTCTTTGCCTAGTAGACACAGGCTGTCTTGGTCGTGGTCTTGGTTGTGGTACTGGAGGACCTCTGTGTGGAAGATGGTCATCGTAGTCATCTTGGTCGAAGATAACGACAGGACCACTCCCGATTTGGCCTGCAATGTGACTAAATTCATTGTCGAAGCTAGGTTGGGGGATTCCATACACTTTGATTATGCCTGGAGGAAGTCCAGGCTTTGGGGATGTTTGTTCTTGAACCTTCACTTTCGTTTTCTTGGGTTTCTTGTTAACTTTCCATTTGCGACCTTGTGTGTCCTTTACACCTTTCTTGATGTTGTTGTACTTGTAATTCCGAACTTGATATTCGGGGTTATTTATTAAGTCATCTAAACTATCTGGCTCATCGCCGTTTGCTTCTTCATCGTTTCCATCGTCTTCTTGGTCTTCTTCTTCTTCGTCCTCCTCTTCATCTTCGTTTTCTTCTTCGTCTTCTTCATCCTCTCCATTTTCATCATCTTCGTCTTCTTCGTTACTTCCATCTTCATCGTCATCGCCTGAAGACTTCGAAGGAGACTTCTTCTTGGATGGAGCTGGAGGAAAAACCGGAGTAGCGATGCTCACTGCCTCTGCTCCAGTATTGGCAGGCTTCACTTTATGCTCATAGATTTGTTGCTCAAGGTCAGTAATAAAGCGATCGGGTACAGTTGGGTTCTTCAGATCAGTTGAAATCTTTGAATTGGCTACGATCGGAGAGTTATCTAAGAAATACGCGTATGGTCTGTTAGCCTGGTCGTTCAGCAAGACAAGTCCGCCTTCTGTCGCATTCTGAGCTTGCTTCACCAAAGCGATTTGAGATCCATTCTTCAAGTTAGAATTGAAATACCTCACGACTTCTGTAGTCAAAGGACACGTGCTCAAGATTTCAGATGCTGCAACGCTAAACTGCTTGCACTGTCTTGGCTGGCGGATCGAGTTGACGATTTGTCCTGCTATGCGGAGTTTCTTCGAGTCGGATTCAGCCTAGAATATCAATGTTAAAATAGCATGTTACTACAGTATACACATATTTAAAGGCAAAAGAGCTATAATAAATATTGAAATACTTAAGCCATACCACTCTAAGCTCGCTGATTTTTTGTTGAATATACGACGACTTGTTTAGGTCCCCGACTTTGAGAAGACTCCTGGCTTGTCGAATACTCTGGACATCATCAGGACTGAGCGTGATATCTCCAACCAACTCTTCCAGCGTTACCTTATGAATACCCTCTGAAGAGTTGGAAGGAAGGTCTGTAATTGTGGCTCCTGTAGTCACATAATCAATCGTAGCACTTGTGCTTGTGCTCACGACTTCCTCGATACTTCCCGTGATGTTCACCCTCTCAATTGCTTCGGCAGAATGTCGAGCTTCATTTTCGTCATCGTCGTCGTCTTCCTCTACTTTGTCATTTGCTTTGTCCTCGTCTTCTTCTTTGAAGTCTTCTGCATCAGGCCCACTGCAAATATTGTCATAATAGTTACATTCTCTGTCCTACCATAAAATTCAGCACAACCAGATGGAGTGTTACTGTAAAAGCTTAAAAACTAATTCAGGAGATTACGGAAGCCGTGCAACGAAAGATACATTATTGTAGCTGGTTAGAACTCATGAAATGCTTGCTAATAATGTGAGGATGCGTACACAGTGCACACATACTGTAGCCAATGTGTGTGTGCATTTCCTTCTAAATGTATGTCATCAAAGAAGTGATCGCACCATATTATATTATTGAAGTCCCTGTCTCATACATGAAACCTTTTTAGCTTTTTGAGATGAAACCGGTTTTAAACCAGCAGAGTCTCATTCTGTGCTTTTAGGTGTTCGTATACACTATACTCACTAGTAACAATATTATATACAAAATACAATGTCAAGTGTAGCAAAAAGCAATCTCGGCCTCACGACTCACACTTGAACTCGTAAGTCTCAAGTGCAGAATAAGAATAAAGTTAGAAAGTTGCTTTTTATAATATACTTCACATGGAAGTGCCAATAATATACCGGCCGAGCCCATATATATATATATATATTTTCCGCCTTCACTAATTAACGCACCAATTCTTAAGCCAAATCAACAGGTAAATCGTTGCAGAAATAGAACGCTTACCCGAAAATTTCAAAGAATTCCTTGACTAGATACGCATAATCATTGATAGGAGTAAATTGTGCTGGCTTCTGAGGTTTCGGCTGAACTCCACATAACAATCTTGCGAGACAATTGTCCTGAGTTTCCTTCGCGAGTTCTTGTCTCAACAAATCTCCCTTCGGTTCCCCTCCGTCTTTCTTTCCTAACTTGCTTTCGGCTTTCGAAACGAACCGTCTCTTTTTGAGATCCTTCCGAGGTTTTGGTTCGTCTTCAGGTCCAGATTGAATGAGAGCTCGATCTGAATTTTCACGTTATTGCAAATTACAATACTGTAGATTGATAAATGTACGAAAAACGATTAACCTGTAAAGGACTTTACCTTTAAGAGCGTCTTTCAACGCTTCAATTAGATTGGGCTTAGTATTCACAAGGGCCCCAGGATTGGTTTTGCCATTTCCATGCAGTAAACCCGTAGCCGCAGCCTCAACTATGGAACACTGAGTCACCAATGTCACAAATAAGGACACACTCGCAGCAGTCAAGAAGATCACTGGAATTCTCATTGTTGTAACTTGTTAGAATTCCTTTTTATAATCTGATGATGAAATTACCAACACATTCTAACTCCTAAAACTGTTAACTGCATATATATTTATATTGCGCGTGGTTGGCTGCAATTTACTAGTCAATTATTAGAAAAATAGAAGACGAAGAATGCGTTCCAAATGTTATTTAGTAACTATCGAGAAAAGGATTATTATTTGCTAATGAAGGCCTACCACAAGACACACTCACACACAAACACAGCGATGGACG
>Ga0194135_10002092_pt1 | contig 12076 bp, 16 predicted proteins | sample LitLau_LLRF_2013_FD_134024 | JGI IMG/M metagenome (GOLD analysis project Ga0194135, IMG submission 134024) | Freshwater sediment microbial communities in response to fracking from North America - Little Laurel Run_MetaG_LLRF_2013 (version 2) | ecosystem: Environmental > Aquatic > Freshwater >... | reverse complement strand
GCAGCTCATTAACAGAAACGTCTCTTGGGGATAGGAATGCTTTCATTCCTTTAATAAGAAATTTATGTAATTTTGTTAAAATGTTGGATGATGTACTTCCCCAAATCCCAATACAATATTCATGTGATGACAATATGATACATCTTAACGGGGTGGTTATCGAGAAATGTTGTGTGGTTATCGAGATAATTGTGTCCGCTACACAGCTAGCTAGCGACAAACAGAACCCGCATTCGCATAAGGGATTTTCAATCCCTAATAATAAAGTGATATTAGTATATATAGTGGTAAGAGGTGGGGAAGGAAGTCAAAGTGGTTATATGGGTTCGCCCGCCGACAAAAAAGGGATAACGAATATTAGTATAGTGGTAAGCCGTCTTTTTGGCTATACCACTATACTAATATTCGTTATACGGCTCCATGACGGATGGTCCGACGACCGAAGATCACCGACCGATGATCCTACGACCCATTGTCCGACGAAGGATGATCCACGACATATTATCCGCGACCGATGATCCGCACAAAAATTTTGTCATGTATCAGAAGACATTAATAATGTTTGAGACAGCAACCCAACTACCCGTTGAATCTGTTTCTCTAAGTTATGAGATAAGGAACCATAGATATAGAAGGGAATAGAGTAAACTCCACAGTACTGGGCCTATGTATTTCTCACGGCCAGCTATGGAGGAAAAATAGTAGGGTAATATGAAATTGGCTCGCATTTTTGCAGTCTCATAATACCCCATACTTGACTACAACCACCCGACAGTAGAAAACTTCGCTCACCCGACCAACTCAATAGCTAAAAAATACATTGGCGGGTGGCCAGGAAGTTACCTTGTGTAACTTATCGGTCAACTTCACAGAAATTTTTGTTAGTACATTCGGGTAAAACTAGAGGGACATACTTGCCCATACCCGTCCGCCTAACCAATTCGCTGCTTACTCTCTCCCTTTCTACCTCTATGTAAGGAACTAAAGGACTAGCTTCCCTTAATGAGCTAACTCTTGCTTTACTCTCAAGTATTCTAGGTAAAGGACGAATAAAAGACGATACGACTGACGCGCTTTTCTCGCTTATCATTTATTTCCAAAATCCTAGCTGACAAATACTTGTACAATAATGCTTTCGTACTCTCAAATTCATAATCGCGACAATTTCCAGGTTCCGTTTCCGCTGTCTTGCTCCGATTTCCGTAGACAATCTCTGATCACTTGGTAACAGTTTTTCTTGGCAATTAATCTCTTATACAGTATGATTGACTAATAGGGGCAACTTGACACACTTACAGGTATTACCAATTAGGGCCTATCTTTACTAATTATAATTATTTGCATAAACTCTTTGATAGGGATTGTAGGGAATACATTTAAGATCATAATTACAAAGATTCGACGATACCCTATTACTAATTTCAGAAATATAACTAATTTTCTAACATCACTTTTATATTACATTCAATGCATTATAAATCTTTACGTTAGTCTTATTGCGAGTTTCCACTCCGCATAGGAAACTACTCTTCACAATACTTTTCTACACTAACCTTATTGAGAGTGATTTCTCTCCTATCTTACTACATACTGACTTGAATACTTTATTAATTCGGGTATTTCATTGAATTAAACAAATAATATGATACATGACGGAATTTTCACTGTAGCCATTCTTAATTTCGGTTTGCCCACAGTAGAGCAAATTCGTGTAATCCCGTTTCAAAACACATTACATCTCTATTGTAGAGTCGGCAGTTAAATCCTCAGTTTTGCAGACAAATCATTGCTCTAAATTCTACTTTTACTAAAGCTGCTTTCTTTGAAGTTTGAACTCGAAGAACATCAAATTAAAATCGTCATTTGTTAATTTCTGATATTTCTGTCCTAAATATCCCACTACATTCCTAACTTCTTAAAATTGCAATTTAACCTGTCAGTCCTCTTTTCCAAGCCAGCCTATTAATCTCTTACTCGTCTTAAAAAATATTTAAAAAATATCTTATCGGGATTTTTTTAAATAACTCGTTAGTAGTTTGTCTTAAGATTTAGAAAAAAATAAAATATTTCTGAGTAGATTCGACAGAACTATCGAAAGTTGCTTGACAATGTCCAATAAAACCTGGCCATGAAAAGTGGCTTTTAGGATAGTTCTGGATTTGAACAAACAGTAATTGATTTTTAAAAATCTTCCAAAATATTCCTTACTTACTATCTAAAATAATTTATAAATGAGTTAAAACTCTCCACAAACTATCCTGACTAAGAAAAGTAAGGAACGCCATGAAAAAAAACTCGAGTCTTTCAAAAGATTTTAAAATTACTTATTTAGATTTCAAAGGCAATTTTATACTTTTGCTTTGCTGTAAGCTTCAAAAAATTATGAATGGTTACTGCAAAATTTCTATCTCTATCAATTTTTCAATTATTTTTCGATACCCAAAAAACTTTTTGTCCGGATCACCAGTCGCTGGGTAATCGGTCGCGGATAATATGTCGCGGATCATCCGTCGTCGGAAAATGGGTCGTAGGATCATCGGTCACTGGGTAATCGGTCGCGGAGCTCCGGTCGCTGGATCATCCGTCGTGCGCCCAAATAGACATAGACACAAACAACAGACAGAGGTCTTATTACACGAAGAGTTGATTGCATTGATAGATAGGATGCAAAACTTAAGAAAATCGCCCGGACTCGCGAAAATCCCATCCCCCATTCCAAAATTAAATTTTTTAAATGTCTTAATGCTAAAATATAATAAAAACAAATTAAATTGTGAGCGACGAGCAAAACTATACTTTTCAACTCGGGTCTTCGCTTTCACGAGTCCAGGTCATAAAATGTGAGCATGACCATTGTTAGGACCCCACAGTTGATCCCCTCTATCTCGTCTAATATGTCCTAGATAACTTACAAGGGATACTAGGTTCATATCAAATCCCGATCAGGTCATGTCGCATATAATTTTTTTCAGCTCAATCTCCAGATTAAGGACCTGTCGGTGCAAATGCAGTTTAGAAAAAGGTAGCAGGGGTCAAATTTACCTAATTTTACTGTTTCTAACATACCACCGTAAACATTGCTATTAAAATGTACAAGAATTAAACTGGGGACCTAAATATTTTGGATTCAGTAGTCAATAAAAAATCCCAATCGCTTTTTTGTCTAGAAAAAGTGACATTCGTCAGTCTCGATTTTCGTTGAAGGTCACAGTAGCGGGTCCAAAGAGCGCGTACTTTCACTTGGCTTTTCTTTACTTTCACTGGTTTCTTACAAGTTGGTTTTTGGTTTGCAAAATTTTTTTTTCGCAGAAGTTTTTTTAGAAATCTACGTTGAAAAAGAGTGTCTTAATAAAAAATTTAAACTGAAATTTTGACAGTTGATCTGCTGCAGAAAACCAATGTTTATAATGGTGAAAGTAAGGAAAAGCAGATTACATTTTTTTTGTAAACTTGCGCGCTCTTTGGACCCGGTACTGTGACTTCTGACAAAAGTTCAGATTAGAAACGGTTATTTTTTCTTGATAAAAAAGCGATTGAAATGTTTTATTGACCCATAAGTTAAAAATACTCGGGTCAAAAGCTAAGATATTGAACGCTCTAAGTTCTGAACTCGTGGTTCAGTCCACATAGCTTAAACTCAACTTTGCACCGAACTTGTATGCATGATTGTAAAGACCTCGTAGTCAAATCAATCGAAATAAATAACAACTACTGCTTTTCTTTAGTGGTGGTGTGGTAGCAAGTGGGGAAGTCAAAGTGGTTATGAGCGGAGAAGAGGAGAACGAAGAATCCAGAAAAAATCGGGAAAAAAGCAGTTGCATAGAGATGAAAATCCTCTCAAAAAGGTACGAGAGGATCGATAGAGAGAGATGTGGTGAGGTGGAAAGATTAAGTAAAGAGATGTCAAAGTATAACTGGATCCTCAGCAGTTCCAGCTACTCCAGCACATGCACTGCATAACTGGATATAATATGGAGAGGGATTGAAAGACCTTCAACCTCAGTCCTGTATTTACATAGATAGGAAGAGAGACCCGCATGTAATTTGGATCAGCAGATGCTTCTACACTCCAACAACTGTTGTTCTGCCTTTCATATGTGTATTATATTGCTTGTCTCATAATCCTGCTCATCTTGCGGTACTTGCGATATCTTTTAACAATTTGGTACACACACCCGAGATTTATGTATTATGTCATCGTAAAGACAGGCGTATAAAAGTGTCAGTCTCTCGTTCGTGGGTGGAGGAATTTTAAGCGGTTGAGAAGCAGTTGTGTGTCAGTTTTCGTAATAATAAATAACAATAATAAAATAAATACTTCAAGTGTTTTATTCTCTCCTTTATTGGTTTATGAATTCTTTTTATTTTATTCATAGGAAGTGGAGCAGAAAATTGGGATTTTAAAACGGAAATATTTATTAAATATATATATCTTGAAATTTCCATAATTAATTCACTTTTGGGTGAAAATGCTCAAAGTTTCTAAAGAAAGGAATTCAAGTGCAAAGAATTCTTTGTGTGAAATCTTCCAAACGATGTCTTACAATGAAAATGAAGTAGAAGATTTCTCGAGTATTTTGGTATGAATAATTATACACACACGCTCTTACTGATGATGTCACGTAAAGTGAGACGGCGCTGCGTAAATCGCACGTGGAGAACGACTCTAGTTGGAATGCACTTCTGGTGTCGTTCCGTGAAGTCACTTTTTATTATTGAAATAATCAATAAAAAATAATTTCACTATGAAATTATTAAGTTCACCAACTAAAAAATCACAAAAGTAAAAAAATCTTCTTCGATGTCAACAAAAAATACAACTCAACTTAAACGTCAACTCAATTAAAAGCCCACCAGGCTGTTTTATATTTAATAAGGATTTTTAGGATTGTGCGGTATTTGGAGGAGGAGTGCATGGTTGGTGGGGTTGGATGGGGAGGTGCTGGAGCAAACTATTTCCAAATTGTTGTAAAGAAAAGAGCATTTCGAGGAAGGAGATTCACGAAGTTTGGAAATGCGAGACTAACAATAAGTCATCAGAGGGAAGATTGTGATACTGCTGCGGAGACGGTATTGACCTTAGTTTGAGTTTGACATGCGTTGTGATTTGTGCTAACATAGGAAGAATATTTTTTTCAGTTTGTAAGTGAGTTTTATTCAAATTTTTTGAAATAATAAGTGACTGGCGTAACGACAACTTCAGTGCATTCCTACTTGAGTCGTTCTCCACGTGCGATTTACGCAGCGCGGTCTCACTTTACGTGACATCATCAGTACTTTAAAGGACAATATGGACAAGACTGGAACTATATATTTTATTGTATTTTGTATTGCAAATTTGACAGCGGTGGATAGACGGAAAGGAGAACAGGTTGAGTTCTGTTTTAAACGGGAAGGCTGTTAAGGAAGGAGGCCGAGAAGTGGGGACTTTTTCAATAGGAGAGACGGTCATTAATGTTCCTTGCCTTGATGGGAAACGACTGGAATCAATCGTAGAAGAGAATAAGGCTAAGACAACTCCTCTGGAGACTTTGTCTGGAGACTCCTCTCCTGGAAATGAACGTCTTGAAAAGTAATGGCCCGTGTTTTGTGAATCCCCTCTCTTTATAACTTGAGAACCTTGAGGTCTTGAGAAGACTTCTTTCTTTGGAAGCTTATCACTCTGATTAACTCTCATTATTCCCCTTCCCATTAAATTACAGGTTTGAGCAACTGATGAAAAGGATCAGTGGAGATTTATGTAAAGCAGAAAGTATGGCTCATCAAGTTCCACTGCCTCAAATCCAACGTTATGATATGCCTACGTGGAATCTTAAGGAAATTATGACTTCTTCCTCCCTCTCTGCGTGTAAGTCTGTTTGTTCAGTCACAAAGGAGATTATACATACTTTTGTACGCACACAATTAGTAGTCGGATGATGATGATGATTACGAGCTGACTAAATCAACCAAACGTCCCGTAAGCCTTCCGCTTTCTAATCAACTTCATTTGATTCTTCACAGTGAGAACATCCCTTGAAGAGAGCCAGTCCAATGAAGGAGGAGCTGTCCATATAGTCTGGAGAGTGGAGAAGTCTACGTACAATTTGAGGAACTTTCTTTCTCTCTTAACCCCAGCGATCTTCGTTGCTTCTTCTAAGGCTTCTGTCGTATTGAGTCTCGTGGAAGCTGAGACTTCTTCAGCTTCTTGTGTTCTTCCTCCAGCGTTTCTCATAGACAAGTTAAACAACTCAGGGTACGTTGATCTGTTATTTTATATAAAATATATAAAGCATACTTAATACACACGTGTATAATTAAACCCAAGGGGTATACTTATTGCATAAAGACAAGCTCGTATATTTTGCGAGTAATTTGCAAGCTCTATTCCTTTCTGTTGGCTAAATTATAGAGATTTTAAACAAACATTATATTTTGTATATACACTCGGAGGTTTTTTCGTTTGCTTTCTCTTTCTTAGAATATCCTTAAATTGGGTTCTTCCTTTTCTAATTAGAAGAAGAGTACAACTAGAAATGAAAATTTGGCTATAATTTATATAGTTCTTCCTCTTATTTCTTATTTGGTGAACTGTTTTTATTAGAATTCTAGCGAATCCAATTGATCTGTTGATTACAACCGAGCCAGCTTCAGTTCTGGATGTCGTTCTTCGGAAATTTAAACGCGTGCTATGGTGTGGGAACACGGAGGATATTGTGGGCCTTTCTGCACGACTTCATTCAGGAGGTTCGTTATAAAGAAAAGCATAATATATAGATAGAGAAATATACGGAGGAAGTCTTTGTAGGAAGTAACAAGTGCAGGAGGATTAATAAAGAGGAATCCCATTTGAATTTCAGGATTGAACGAAATTAGGCTTGCTGTTCATTTCATCGTGGACTCGAGTGCTGATGTCGGAAGTGCCGTGGAGTCTATTGCTGCGGAAACGTGGACTTCTGGATCCAAAGTAAGTCTTTAATCTCACCAGTTGCCTTCATTCAGCTGATGCTGCCTCATCTTAAATGCCCATACGCACAAGCAAGCTAGGAGAGTGTTTGCATAAATGTATACACATGAATCTCCATCCTGATCCTTCCACGCACGTATAGTTCTAACAGCTCAATACAAACACACGCAGAGAGTAAATATGGATTGGTGAAATCTCTCTCTAAGCAGGAGAAGAAGCTTAAGGTGAACTCAATTATACTTTCGGGAGTGAGGAAATTAAATAAACCGAATGATCATCATGCGACCCAATCAATTCCATATGTATACAGAAAGAGAAATGCCATTTGGCCCGTGTGATAATATCACCCTTACAGATACGGTGGTGGTGCACATGTTAATTTACGTACATGTGGAAAGGTCGTTTAAGCTATGAAAGTGGTTTCAATTGAACTCATTGAAATGTTCGCGAGCATTTCCACGTTGCGCATTCTCCTTGTACGAACTTATGAGAAATCTATACCTGACCCATACCTGCCCATGGATAGTGTATGCATGGGCATCCATATGGGTAATATACATAGAGAGAGTCTGATGATCATTTTTCTCTTCGTTTGGAATGTTTCCAGGTGAGAAGCCGAGTTCGGTCTTTGTTGTTCGTGCACCAACCAGCATATGCCGAGACGGTGGAGCGACTGAAGGAAAAAGTAAAGTCGTTGAGGACGAGTGGCGAACTGACTCGCAAATCTGTGGATTTCATTATTCTTGCAGGGAACAAGAAGCCGACCAGAGAGAAAGTCTTGGCTCGAGTAACAATGCACACAAGACAATGTCAAACATAGAAAAGTGAATAGCTTTGTATATGACATGTGCCATTGTGCGTGTAGGTCTTCCCCGAAGGCGGGGACTTGGAAGGCCCCACCGTGTTAAATGAGGTGGGGACAGCAAGTGAGATGATCGCAATGCCAGTGCCTGGAAGAGGTCACATCCTTTGTGTCATTCCATGGAGGTCGGTGGGTGAGCTGGGGTCTCTGATGGGCAGCCGTGGGGATGACACTGTCACTTCAGTTTACTCTTCAGACTGTGACACTCTGAAGAAACTCTTGCTCACTTTACGGGTAAGAAATGATGATGGGGATATAATAACTAAGCCTGCTCTTTTCCATCCTTCTGTAAAGTTAGTTTGGGCCTGTTTGGACACCATCGTCTCCTTATGAAATTCTAGTCATGTTCCGTAAATCGCGTGTCGTACTAAACGTATATACAGGCCAAGTGGCGAAGAGAGAAACAGGAAATTTAGAAACAATCTTGATGTGGTTCAGAAACTTGGGCCTTGTTGTTTAATAGACTTGCACATAGAAAGTTGGAAGCAGGCAAAGGCTGGGCAGAGACTTATTATTATTCTTGAGATTTTGTTGAAAGGATTAGAAACAACTTGGAGGCTAGACAACAACAACGACAAGACACACACTCAACAAAAGTTTGGGTATAAAATACTTGCAAGTCAAGTTAAGGACGACGACAACGACGGTATGGTTAGGAATGTGAAGTGAGGAAGGTTCGAAAATGCTTCAATGTCTCAGCTTCACCAAAGGAAAGCTATAGCATAGCTATATAACAATAATACATATGGCTATATAGGTATAGGTACTCGTATAGAACGGAATGTGACCCAACGTTCTATAAAATTCAAGATGTCAAGTCAAAGTTCAAGACACTCGAGAATTCATTCAATGACAGACTTGTCCTTCTTTAATATGAAACATCTTAGGCTCTTGGAAAGAGATGAAAGAGAGATGGAAGGAAGTGAGGAAGGTGTGTGTAGAAAACGCTAATAAAGATCGAAAGAAATGTTTCGGAGAGGAAGTAATGAGAAGAATAAAGAAACCGTCGGTGGATTAGACTCAGAGAAGTCCTCCGCCTTGGATTATTGTCTGAGAGAAAAATTGGATTGAGAGATTTCATCGGTCGGACGGACTCTCGTGACAATACATTTCTTGTATAGCTTTGTATTGTTTGTCCAGGGCTCGCAGATTACAGTCAATTCGTCCCCACCAGACCAGTTTCTTCCATTATTACCCAATATCAATAACTGGGCTCTTCTTTCTCAAGACGGAGATGGTGAAGCGAATTCCCAACAACCTTCGACTACAACAACAACAGCATCCATGTAAGTATATATATCTAGATTCTAGATATATTGGAATGAAGATGATGATGATCCCGGATTGTTTGTCCTTAAGACACTCTTTCCAAGATCAAAATGAGATTTCAATTGAAACGGAAAAATGCGAATGAACATTTCATGTCTTTGTTTGTGTGTGTGGACAGAGATGAATTTGTCAGTAGAGCGGAGAAAGCACTAAAAGCGTGGGCATCTGTTTCATCCCAACAGCGACTCGATGCAGCACACAAAGTTCTTAATTCAACTTTGAACAAAGACTCAGCTAACTCTTACCTTGTTGACTTGATGAGACTGGCTACTAGAGATGAGGACGACCATGGAAGTAGTAGCAACAATTCATCCCTTACAATAAGGACTAAGAAGCCAATAGGTCTAGTAGGAATTGTGATTCTCCATCCACAGCAAATAATAAAGGAGCAAATACTGTCTTGGATTCTTGGAGGAACAGTCACAGGAAATGCTCCAATTGTCATATCCGTTTCTGGTGAGATAGACTCGGGCATTGTTAGCAGCATCGAGTCAGTCTTCCCTCCTGGCCTTGTCAATTTCACGAGCTGTTCAAGTGTGAAGGATTCCTTGAGAAGACTCATTACCACGGGCAGGGTCTCCAATGCTTTCATCCTCCTCCCACCCAGGAAGAATACAAAAGCCACCACCACCGTCCAACTTAATGAAATTCCATTTAAAGACTTCAGCAACCTCTGTATCTTTAACGCAGCAGATACATTTCCAGTCTCCAGTCAATCTTTCACTCTCCCTAAACTCATCCGTTGGTAGAGCAAAGCCAAAGAACAAGAGTCTTTTGCTTTTTACTAAGTCGCGTTTGATTTCTCCCAAGAGAAATATCCACTCCTTTTAAATTACTACTATGCTCTTACTTAAATTCACATCCTTAACTTGTGTGAAATAAAAACCAGGGAAACCACCACTACTGACAAGTTAGAGTATGTAAGCATTGTTTCATTCCATAGTGTGGTTTTAAGTTAGCCTTGTGCTTTCACCGGAAACTCTATATTCATCATCATCATCTTATCCTTCTCTCTGTGTGTGTACCTTTCCAATTTACATGTCTCATTTCCGCTCTCTTGCTTCCTAATCATTATAACTGTTGAACAATGTTTGCTCACAACACCCACCACTGAATCAGAAAACTAACTTCTTCATATAGACTCCCGATCCGCCTCAGCTTCTTCTTCATTGCTTTCTCCTCTTTAGTGTCACCGCATTTCATTTATACACGAACATGTATCCTTATTTCTATTCAAACATGTACGCATCTTTGAGAGAAATCTTCCTTAAGCTGGAGTCCTTTTTAAGGCTTTTTATAATGGGAAAGCAGAGTGAGCATTTGAGGAATCGATGCCATGCATGCACCTCTTCTGCTTCGTCCTGTGAAGCCTCCTTGAATTATTCAACGCGTGGTGATTCGTGCCTCCATTTCCATTGAGAATGATAATAATAATGCATGTAGAAGATATAAGGATTGGATTTCAACAACCACCGCTCACACTTTCTCATCATATTCATTTTATTCATCCCTCTTCTTTTTATTCTCCACATTCCTTGAGAGAATGCGGAAATATCACACACACGTAAACACTCCAATGAACCTCACTCACTCGGTACAAAAAAAGTATAATAGTATTGCAAATATTGCACACATGTGTAACTTTCTCCAGCAATTCCTTACACTGTGGGTAACTGTGAAAAGAAATACACACACACAAGAAGTATTATCATTGCAATTTTCCAATAGTTCATTTCCCATTGGAAATAAAAGGGTTTTTGTGATAACTGGGCCATCCATTTCCCCTAATCTTATCGAGAATGTGGACTGGAAACGTATTCTCCCTCACGTGCATATCTAATACTAGGTGGCTGCCCACTGGCACAATGGGAATTGCTAAGGTCGCTTACTATATTAAGCTGCTATTAACAGTTAGCTATTTCCGTTTATTCATCTTTGCTGTCAAATACAATTCAAAATCATATAATATATTAATACTCCTTAACCTGTTCGTCGTTTTCTTTTCCACGAATGTCGCAAATTCCCTTAAAGCTATCAACAACCCAATTAGAATTTGAGTTTGAATTACCTCAAAGGTTTCAGCAGTTCCATTTGATTTCAATTCTCCTGAATTTCTGGAGAATTTCACTGCAATGCTTGAATTAAATCCCCTAATTTTTCGACAACTCATTCGAAATGTGGTATTTAAATTCCCCTGAACTTATAGACATTGCAAAAATTCAGTTCCGAGCAATGCATGATTTCAGTTCCCTGGAAGGTATCAGAAATCCTATTGCATCCTCCGACTTAAATACGCAGGAAGGTATCGGCAACCCAATTGGAATGCATGATTGCAGTTCCCTTGTAGGTATCCAAATTCTCATGGAATTGTTTGAATTTAAGGGTGTATAAAGATCATTTCTCAGACAACTGAAAAAGTTTCAAATCTCCATAAGCAACAATGTTAAAAATTTGCTGCATTCAAATTGCTACTCCTCCGTCAATTTTTAAGACACAAATATTTATTATAGCTTAAATTAAAGCTAAAAGATTTATCTAAAACTCCGTTGAAAACATTTTTAATTTTGTTCTTCAGTAAAGTTTAACAAGCAAATGAACCGAATTTTTGAGAATTTTTTGCATTTACAAGAAATACAGGCAAAAACTTCAAAATGTTTTTCAGCAGAGTTTTAGTAATTTTTGTTCACTTTAATTAAATCATGACATTATATGCCCCCTTAATTCCTTTATAGTTATTGGCAGTCCCATGTGAATTAAGTAATTTAATTAAATTAATCGAAAACACACTTGTAATGCTTAATTAAAATTCCCTTGAACTTATCGACAGTATACAATCCAATTGCAATGCATGAGTTTAGTTAGTTCCACTCAAGGTCTAGAAACTCATTTCAATGCGTGGTTTATATGCCTTTAAAAAACTTCAATTTGCGGTTTAATAT
>Ga0194135_10002091_pt1 | contig 12079 bp, 8 predicted proteins | sample LitLau_LLRF_2013_FD_134024 | JGI IMG/M metagenome (GOLD analysis project Ga0194135, IMG submission 134024) | Freshwater sediment microbial communities in response to fracking from North America - Little Laurel Run_MetaG_LLRF_2013 (version 2) | ecosystem: Environmental > Aquatic > Freshwater >... | reverse complement strand
TCTCGATTATTAATGCTTTAAACAATTTGAAAGGGGTTAATCAAAGCCTTAAGTTTAAACATTACCGAATTTTCTCGCTAAAAAACCCTATCATTATTTAAAATAAAAATAACTGTTAACCTGGGAGAAAACCCCACAGACACAAGAGCTGTTGGTTACAAACATTTGCCAAAATATGCTACTGTTTGGCTACCTTCTGCAAATAAATTCAAGCAATTGGTCAGAATGTCAACAACCTACACACAAATCAGGCTAAAGTTCAACTGTGAAAAATGATTACTCTTTTTTTCTCTCAAAAAAAACCAAGAAAGCGACTATTAAAGCAGTCAAAAACAGTAGCTCTATTATGTATAAAGGCTGGCACACACAACAAAGCCCGGTCTATAATATTATGTAAGAGGTACTACACAAGAAGTAAGTGGTGAATTGGCTATTTTCTCGAACTAGGTTGAGAAACAATTTAAAACAAAAATGAACTGCCAGAATGGTAATAGGTTGCCAATCAAAGTGTCAAACTTGTTCAATGGGTTTCCAATCTTCAAGAAAGAAATTCTAGAGATGAACACGAGTCGCCCGTCACTATCCAAATAAACAGATGGAAATAGGTTTTATCTACGTAATTTCTTTTGCAAAAAGTCCCTTGCAGTCTTTTCACATTTTTTCTTCTCTTTTTGCTCATTCAAAGTTCAGAACAAATATCGTCTGTACATTAAAGCGTTGTTAAAGCATACAGAAGTTGTTACCAAATAGCATTTGTTGTACAAAATATCTCCGATTCGCAAGTTATACTTTCTCTGAACTCGCATCTTTTCAAAAGTTTTGTGTGGTCAGTTGCTGATTAACTTTACAGGGGATACACAAGTTTAGTGTCTAATGGGTTTTCTTATCAGACAATAAAAAGCGGACAGAAATTCATCTCTTGAAGCTTCCTAATAAGTGTGTATTAGTAAGTGATTAGTTGCAGACGCAGTCTGAGAACTTGCGATACGATTGTGAGAAAAGGGATTATAATGGCTTTATTTTCTCGAGAATGAAAACGGTAGTATTAGAAGGACACACTGCAAATAATTCTACTAAGCTAAATCATCATCGTAGTAAGGCCAGTAACATTCCTTTAATTGAGTAGAACGGAGAGAGTAGTTTTAGGATCTGAATCCCTTATATTGTAGAGACAGACATAAAACCTCTGGCTCGAATTTTGTGACCTCCACAGTGTGTGTGTCAAATCTAAGCTAAACACACTAAAGGTTACAATAAATGGCCGGACGGGGCTTTTTAATTGACACTTAAATACGCGTTTAGGTTCAGTATAGTCACCGTTCTTTTTATACGCAATAAAACATCAAAATATCGTTTTTCAATATTTGCCACGAATGGAAGGAATAAATGCATGTGTATGATATACATTTCTTAAAATCAGGAACATATACTTCAATCCTAGAATACGAATAAAACATTTGGAAATTGTGAGTATTTTTTAAGAATTTATATACTTCTCGGTTAGGCTGACAGGTAATCCTCTTCTGTGAAGTTAAAAGTAACTCTCGATAAAATATGGGAATGAGTTTTGATAGCCATTAAAGGCAGAGACACACACACACACACAGAGAGAGAGTTCATTACAAACTAGAAACACGTCTCTTTAAAGGTATTTATTTTATTTTATAGTATATACTGTTGTACTCTGTGTGTACACTCCTTTCCAATCTCATCATCATCAGAGAAAGAGGAAGAAGTTCTAATCAAAGTCTCTCTGACTTTAATCTCTTTTTCTTGTATTATATTGCTTCCTTAAATTTCATGAACTTAATTGATGTTCTGTGCATTAAAAGTTTTACAAGACGACGACGACGAAGATGTCCATTATGATGATATTAAGGTTATAGAATCTCTGAACTTCCTTTCTGTATAAATTGACCTCATATATATATATACCTAGTTCGTTCAAGGCGTGTTCCTTGCGTAAGAGTCCTTGATATTACACTCACCAGGAGCAAAAGAAATCGGTTGAGTGTGTAATCTCCAGCGACATTTGAGAATTCGTGTATCTCCCTGATTGAAGAAACGGGTGAGTGATGCAGTCGTATATTAATGTGAGGTTGGATGGGTCTTCTTCGACAAGAGACTGTTCGTCATCTATTAAACGCAAAGTCCTTCCACGGATTAGATACTCTGAGGAAAATGACAGAAGAGAGAATGGTTCGTGTGTAACGAGTTGGCCCTACTGTATATATATATATATATATATACGTATGGAATCTTGTGGAGTTTAATTCATATCATTAAATTCACAGGAGGTGGAAAGCACGGTAGGATCAAGTATTGGCTTAGAAAATTCATCACATTTCTCTTCAGCCAAGTCGGCGTGGGTTCTCTTCTTCTTCTTTACACTATCATGGGCGCTACGATATTTCTAAGTCTCGAGACTCCCCGTGACCCTAAGATGATCAACGAAGTCCTTTCTCTTCGTTCCCAAGTTGTCCTCAAACTTTGGAATGTCACTCTTCATTACAACACGATTTACAGTGAGAAGTGGGAAGCGGAGGTGGACTTCACTATCAGAGATTTCCAGAATAACTTTGTCAAAAAAATTCGACTCGGCTACAACGGCGAGGATGACGATGCGTGGACATTCCCCAAAGCTTTGATGTACTCTCTGAGTGTGTATACTACTATTGGTAATTTGAACTAATTTGATATTTAATTGTATCTACTTATTGGGCACTCAACTTAATTTGTGTCCTCACTGATGATAAAATGACACGCATTTCCCTCTGAAAAGACCTTATGTACGTGAGGATACAATCGCATTTGTCGTATGTCAATTTACCATACATGTAGTAGTAGTCCTCTCCGGTTTATCATCCGAACATCGAAAGCTATTTGCAGTGTAGTTTATTATTGCTTGTCGTGAGTCAGTCTTTGATCTTAATCTCGAGTGAAACTGAGAATTTATTTTAAAGAAGAGAGAGAAAGAGAGGCTTTCATATTGTACTTCAAGAGCACTTTAATGATAACTCAATGAACCATGTGTAGTGACAACTTCCATGTAGATACACTCTAATATACACCTACACACGGTACTTAATCATCCATTAAAACTAATGAAAGGCGCCCCTTAACGATCCCAAGCTGTCCAACAGAATTTGCTCCGTTGGCAACTGCATCCATTATAGAAAATTACTTTGTCTGACCGAGTCAAGGCTCAAGTTTGTCCCTGCCAATAAAAATGTCGAAAGTCGAGAGAAAGACAGAAAGAAAGAGTTTGGTGGAGAAAAAATTGATTTCCATTTCTCTTTTGCTTATCTAAATGATTTATTTTGGGTTGCTTTGTGCGGTACACACAGGTTACGGCAATCTAACTCCGAAGACTTCCTTTGGGAAATGCGTTACATGCTTCTATGCTCTCTTTGGAATACCTTTGCTTCTCCTCTACATGGCTAACGTAGGCGATCTTTTGGCAACAAGTTTTCGCGAATTCTACACTTCGTTGGACAGGTATCACACTCGTATTAAAGCTGTGTGTCCATATATTTATGTTATGATGTGTATCTGCAATCTAAGCTGTAACTACACATACACACACACAGCTTTGTACTATTATTGCACACGTATTCCAAAGAACTTTTGCTCGAACGAGTTCAGAAGAACGTGTGTGTGTGAATGCATGGTGTGTGGGTACATGCAGCATTATGGGTTTACGCTGCTGTGAAATCATTTGTAGGAGAAAGTTGTGGCTGACCGATTGTAATTTCGAAGCAGTTTGTAAATTATCAATATGATACTAGAGAACGAAGTTGTTTTTGTATGAGAAAGGACATTCCAACCGGATATTATCGGATAGGAAGATAAACTGTGTCATGTGTGTGTATATATCAGGATGAAGTTGGCTAGGGCAGAGGGATGATATTATGAGTTAGGATATTCTCGCTGCTGTAGTATAAGTACACACAGGGAGGACTTGTAGGAACTTGTGTAGTTACTACTACGAATAAAGTCGGGTGCATTGGACGGTGTCCAATTTTGAGCAGAAACTTGGAAGTATCAAGTGAAAGAAGTATTTTTCAAAGGCTGCTTTGGCAGAGTCGTGTTTCCTCGCCAGTTAGCATTAGTCGTGAGTATATGCCATGTGATTGGGATGCAAATAGTGTAGAAGAGATGTAATGCGTGTATCCCTCGTCTCATCACGGAGGAAGTGTTGTCTGGAGAAAACATTTCTTACGAGTGAATTCTCGGGAGAGAGGATAACACGAGGAGACAAGTGAGAAAAGCTACTCTGGGACGACATTATCGAGCTTTTGTCTTTCTCGCATCAACGTGAATTGGGTGGAAAGATATCTCCTGTCCGCCCGTACACATTTATCCGTGTGTTTCACTAAACACACAGGCAGATTAACAGGAAACCCAGAGACACACTGACGCCCTTATTTGGTTTCCGATGATTCATAATGTCCTAGATAGTGTGCCGTGTGTATGTGGTTATCGTTTGATGCAGGTTTGTGTGACATATTTGCAGATGCAAGGGACGGATCGAACTTGCCAAGAGACGCCGTGAGGAATTGGAAACAAGAGTAGCATCAGGTCCTGAGGGGGGAGTCATGGTGGTGGGGGTCGATTGGCCAATAATTAAAGGGGAGGAGGATGATGATGATGAGGAACAGGTCTCTTCTAGTAGTAGTCTGGAAAGCAACACCGCCGAGCAGTGGACGACTAATGAGGTGACAATACCTATGTCTACGTGCCTCAGCCTATTTTTCTTCTACATTGCTGCGGGATCGATATTTTTTTCATGGTGTGAAGACTGGAACTACTTGGATGGCTCATACTTTTGCTTCGTCAGTTTAGTTACCATTGGGTTCGGTGATTTTGTTCCTGGACAAACGCTCGGAAGCTCTGAAAATGCACAGCAAGTTGATGGACAGCTCATTTTGTGCTCTATTTACATTCTACTTGGAATGGCTCTCATGGCTATGTGCTTTCATCTCACTCAAGAACGGTTTTTTATTGCAGCCAAGAAATTAGGGAAAGCTCTTCATCTTGTTTAGCAGGAGAAGAAGAAGATATCTTCTTGAGAAACGACAAACTTTTACAATCACCATGTGTACTTGTGTAACCAACCCGGCTGACCAATCTTGGCAAACGAACTTTTTATTCGGAATGAACAAATGGTTTATATGCTTGTTTGAGGGAGGAGGATCGAGTCGCACACACACACACATACACATTCACCACCGGGCTGCATACAGAACGCGTGGAAAGTTTCGTCGAAAGTTTTTCAATACCAGAGAAAGTCATCATGATGGTGATCATCATCATCATAGTCGAGGACTCTTATTCAGTAGTCTTCACGGTGAAAACAATAGTTAGAAGAAGACACAGATCAAGAAGAATGAAGCTCAAGAAGATTTTCGTTTAATTCCATGTGTGAGTCTCAAAGCATCAATGTATTTTATTAAAGAGACTCTCCTCCAGCTCGCTCTCTCTCTCTCTAAAGTTTCTCCTGGTAAATAGTGTATTGTATACTTTGCTCTTCTCGTGCCTACTACTACTACCACCTCACTTCCCTTCTTCTTCTTGTTCGATAGCAAAGATTTCTGTATCGCAATAAAACCCTCTTCAGATGAGACTCATGGGATGACAATCTAAACTCTTTGAAATAAAAGTAGGATTTAGTGGAGGATTCGAAAAGGTGGCTGTGTGTGTGTGTGTGAGAGAGAGAGTGCGAGAGTCTGGAGAAAGGTGTTGGTGTCAGAGGAATGAAGGAACAAGTCTCTGGAGAAAACTTTTCATTTGAAAAGTTGGCAGCTGAGGTCAGAAGTGAAAAGGAATGTAAAAACTTAAAGCAAAACATTGCGTGTGTGTGGTACTCTCTCTCGGTGTCTTCTTCTGCATGTTATTGAGCGTCTATTTGCACGAAAAAAAGTCTCTTCACCACACAAACACGCACACTTCGCTACTTTTCACCTTCCTCATCTTGTAATTTAGTGTTTCCACTCGAAAACCAACCGACTACCGACCCCCTCCCCACGGCTATCAGTTCGGATAAATTATTTCACTCTTCCGTTCCAAGTGTCAATGAGAGAGTGGAGGAGGATTGTTCAACTAGTGCGATGATGATGAAGGACACACACTCTGTAATACAAGGCTCACATTTGTAATAAACGTGATCTCTGTTTATATTCAACTTGCTTTACATTTCGCAGACTCTGCACTCCTTTCTTCCTACTTGTTAATTAATTGCATCGTTTGTGTGAGTTTTGAATAAGCGTGAGAATACGACAGAGAGAGAGAGGAGAGAAGTAAATTAGATTCGCGAGTGCAATTAGAAGATTTTGGGAGTCAAATGCGGCCCACTGGTCCTTGTTGTGGTTCGTGTGCTTAGGGATCTAATCAGCATCTATATGAGAGAGAGAGAGAGAGAGAGAGAGAGAGAGTGGTATAAATGTTTAGAATGATACGTATATACTTTTTACGATAGACATATATATGAGATTTCAGCAGAGGTGTAAATCGATTTGTCTTTCACACGGCATGCAGATATTGATTGCTTTCACTTCCATTTCTGTGAAGCAACTCGACCGAAAATTATGGTCTGTAGTAAATCCTGAAAATCTTGTCTTCTATTTCCCTATGAGTGGAGAGCGAAAGAGAGAGAGAGAGATATTCATTCTGTACCGACGATGTGTTGCTTCCGGTGGTTTCCTTCGTCTTCAAAAGAGCCAAGTTCTTTCCTAGCTCGGTGGGACTCATTCCGCTTTGCCTTGTTTGCATTCTGAAGGAGAAGTCTGCTGTCTTGTCAACCCACAACAACTATAACCTTTCAGCTGAAAGAACAAATACACTCGCCTTAGTGGAAGACTAACTTAAGAACATGTCGACCATTTCTCTCTTTTGTACTGAGTGACGACTCTTTCACCGAAACCCAGCCATTAGCATGCTCTTCATTCCCATATACGCATATACATATTCCTCGCTTTTCCATTTACATCATCGCTTCAGGACAGGAAAAATGGTAAACCAGTAGAAACACAAGTCACTCAGGGAATGTGTGTGGTGTGTGTGGGAACAAGAACCAACAACACTTGATGAAATGAGGAAGGATCATTTGTCTTCTGCATTGCTAGAAATGGCTCGATCAGTGCTTTCGACAGGTACAACGGCACACGGCCCGAATGGTACTTTTTCAATCAATTCCCTTCATATTATTCTCTCGCATTGTGTTGATTTCATTTTCCCATGAGAAAGAGATTGTCTGCATTCTTCCAAGAGATGATGATCAGTGAAAGCAGATACATATATAGGGAACGCACGAACAAGGATAGTGTTCGCTCCCACTTCGACGGAGAGAGGAAATATCTGTCCAAATTTGGAGTGTGTATTTGGGCCTTTTACAAGTGGAAGTTGTGTGAGAATAAAGAATTGTGATTCTCCATGTAATGTATCGTGTGACAGCATTCTATGGAAAAAGCATGAGACAATAGAGAGAGAGAAGTGGGAGGTGATTAATTGTTATGAATCTGAGCGTGCTCTATTATAATACAAAGTGCAGAGTGTACACACTGTACACAACACATTTCCTCGACTAATGAATGTTTTCCCTGACAATCGGAAAGAAAGTCCATCCTGACTCCGCTATAAATTATATATCTCCTCAACCATGACACGAGATTTCCTTGTTGGTTTCATCCAACAACCCGTCCCACTATCGAGAAAAGAAGAATGCCGTATAATTACATACACATGAACTTCTTTCCATTCCTCCTCCGTCCGTCATGGAGTTTTGATTCTTTTCACTGCAATGCTTCTCTCAAAATTCCTATAAATCCCACTTTCCCGTCCTACTCATAAACATTCTATTGGATTCCATTGAAATCTCATCCACTACAGTCTCACATTGTCATGTATGATAATAAGGTCTCTGTTCAGTTCCCATTGTTTCTAGCTCATCATCATCATCACTCCAAGTTTGCACACCAGTAGGGAATTTATCTCTGCAAGAGACAGTCATGTAAGTTGCATTTGTGCATTAAACATCTATTGAGTTTCGTTTCTCAAGGCCAGTAATAGTATATTATGAGCATCGTAGCGCTATAAAAGGCATGAATCTTACATTTTCGTGGCGGAAGAACCACCATAAATACACCCGTATATTTAATAGTTTAAACACTATAATAGTAGTTAACTCAGCCCGTAAAACGGTACATACATTTGTGGATGCATCTAGGAAGGTAGTCGTGACAGAGATGTAGTGGAATAACATCCGTTCTTGTAAAAAAGCAAGACGATCGTCAATATCAGCCTCTTAATCTTCAATGATTTTAGGAAGGGGCGTGAAATGTGTTAAAGATTCGCTGCGAACGTACTACAAGAAAGCATCATGTAATAATAACTTTACGGAGGGGCATAACGAGGAACAAAAGTTAACGACGTTATTATTACTGTCTGTTTTACATTCTGTACGTCCTACAAAATGTGTAATAGAAATTCAAATGCACGTACACACATATACGCCCTTGTAAAACTCTTCTCCCCTTCAAATGATATTTTATAACCGTTTGATGCTTTCACTCAGCTAAACAAAATGTCACTTTGTCAGATATTGTTGTTGTTGTCTGTGTGTATAGGCTATGCATGTTTACATATACTGCAACCTAAGAGCTGTCGGTGTTTAAATTAATACTGTTATCATGTCACGTATATATTTATTGGTTACTGAGACAGTGCTTCCAAGCTGTAACCATAAAAGGACGCGCATATGTATCTGTATTATCTCAAATTGTACAATCCATACTAATGCTTTGTAGCACATATAGCACATAGCATTTCGTAGGCTGCACTTTGCCGAGCTATACACTTTCTCCTCCTTAACAATTGTTAATAATGATTTGAAAAAGCAGGAAAGACTACAGAATTCGATTGCGTGATTTTCAAAAGGCTTAAATTCTAAACAATTCGTGGCAGCTGAACATGCACGGAGAACGAAGTAAATGAGATTGTGTCCCCCTCCACATTGGAAATTACTTTTGCCCCATAAATTAGTTAAACTTGTTAGACTGCATAGTTTCAGGTAATAGAGACGAACAAAATAATTCAGTTGGGCAATAAAGGTGTCATATCATACATATAACATGTTTCACTTACCCTCGAAACGTGCGTTAAAACATTAAGTATTGTGAAACTTTTACCATCATTTTTAGTTCTCAACATGGAATCTTCTTTCTCATAGAGACTTGCACGAGATCTTCCGTAGCACCGTAAGAAAATATATTATTACGATAAACAAAGTTAATATCTCTACGACTCAGCAGACAAAATTAATGCAAATTTACAGTCGTTCATCAAAATACTTTTTATCTTACGCAGTTATTGTGTTGAGCAACTTCTTCATATGCATACGTGGTTCCATTTTATATATTAATAAGCTTATCGGGAAGGGATTCGAATACAACACGAAGAAATGAACACTCTAATAACACTATTAGTGAGAGTTATAAAAACAGGTATACGCTGATACTGGTGTATGAAAGATGACATTAAATTACAAATACCAGAAAGTGAGGAACTTTCAGTCATCCTGCATCCTACACAATTCAAGACTGGTGGCCTATATTTCAACTGTTTCTATTTTGAGTTATTTGACTCTTCACATCTTTTAAGGAACACAAATAATACAAAACAAGTTTTGTAACTTTAAATGAATTTGTTTCCACCAGCAGGATTTCAAGTTAAGTATTGAAACAGAGGGAAGTACGCTTTAGTATCATGCAACGTAACACTTTCTCTTGTAGTGGGCTCACGAGAGTCAGAGTACATTAAGTAACTTTTCCAGGAATTACGTGTATACATACAAGCTCTTTAAATGTTCATGTGAGTAATTGAGTCATTTCTTGGTATTCAATTGTTCTGGACTCAATGGTTGACTTTACCGAAAGTTCAGCGGCAAAGAAAACTTCCAATTATTAAAAAGTGACATAAAACTTCATGCTAGCAAATAATGAACACTGACCTCTCCATTCCAGCGCTGTAGTGATTGCGAAAAGTTTTTCTGTCTAGTTGAATTGCTCATTAAAGACTTACCAATTCCTGTAGGCCAAATATGTCCCTGCTGTCTCATTCTGCCTCTGCCTTTCATTACCCAACATGTTATAAATGTTGTAACGCATATTTAACAATGACATTCGGGTAGAAAAATTGAGTGTAAAGTATTTGAAAACGTATTAGAACAGCTGTCATAAATTCTAGCTTGTCGATTTTCAGTTGACCTCGTCAGATGTTAAAGCCTATTTAACTAATTGTAAGACTGGCTTAAGTAACAAGCCCATTTAAATTAAAAGTCTAAAAATTCGCAAATGCTTTGAGGAGACGAGGGTTGATTAAGTTAAAGATTTTGCATATGAAATTTAAAGTGAAGGCTAGTCTATAGTTGCGGTAGTGCCTGATGAGCAAAGGAAACAGAACCTTAAAATGACTCAAATCAAACAGAGTCAAACAGCTAAATTGTTAAGGGCCTAATAATCCTCATCACCCAAATGTTCGGTTTGGTGTATACATAAATCGAATTATTTCACACAGGTTGAATAGGTTATATCTAATTCCTTGCTTGATGGGATGCTCGGAAGTGTGTATATGCATAATATGTGTGTATGTTCAGAGTGGAAATGTACATATACTTGGTTCCTACCTAACCATCATGACTGATCAAAGGGAGAAAGGCAGAGTGAAAGCAGAAAAGTGACTGCATCAAACTTTTTCCCAACTCAAACACAAAAGTTGAAGGCTGAAGAACTCGTCTGTGTGAGTTGTTCACGGAATAATTAGAGCACCTCCTAAAATCTCACAGGATCTTGTTCAATTCCCGGTTCAGCAGCTCTACTACTTCACCCACTACAAGACTGGTTTACTGATTACCTACATGAATAGTGCGGATCTGTTCAGAAGCGATGAATTCTCTTTGCACAAAATTCCAAATGAGTTGCTTCATGTGAAAGTAAATTTAAGGACCGTAATATTATTAGCTACGCGTACTCGCGTTGTTCTTGATTATGGAATTTATAGTGAGAAGCAGTATACGGCCCGGCGTTATATGTTCAAGTATGGAATAGGGTTACACAGTTTCTTTGTAATACAGGAACAAACATATTGGTTTAGTTTTGTAAAACATGAGCGGATATGAGAATATGTGCTGAGAAGTGTCACATTACCTGAATTATATGCTTATATGTGGCACATGAAGTTGCTTAAAAGAAAACATAATGATACTTTCACGACGAGTGTGTGTGTACACATATTAGATTTCATAAGCTTTCGTAATCCTATTTCAAACTGACAAGAGAGAGGAAGAGGCTGTAACAATAAATGTAATCTGAATAAAACTGTGTGAGCAAAAACTTGTTGTCTACACACACACACGATAACATGATGATGGTGATGATGATGATCACAATGAAACAATTCCTGGCACAAAATCATCCTGTGTGTGTGTTTGTTGTTAGGCTGGCAGCCAAAAATAACGAAGAAGACAAAAGACGTACAATAATAATGACGAAGTAGGAGGGGAATAAGACATTCTTTTTTTGATTAAGAGTTACATTACACCGAAGCAAAAATACTTACAAATCCATTTGGGTGAAAGAGAGAAAGTAAGAGAGAGAGAGAGAGATGAAATTCGCAATTTAGTTGAGGATCCGTCCAAGAGGCAGGGGTCTGGCAATAAACTTTTATCATTATCTACGGCTCGATTTTCTAGAGATAAACCGATAAACGAGGTTGAAGCGTGAAGATACTGAAGACACACGGACCTAGAGGATTTCTTTTGCTGAAGCGACCATACGGAGGCATTACGTACAAAAGGTTCCTTCCACCACACCAAATGGAGTTAAAGAGACTGTCTCATGATTCTGTCCCTTGTTTCGTTTCCTCCACCATCAAATCATCCCATCCAATAGAATTTGCAATGTTGGGTGCCCTCTTTATTGTGTCTTCACACAGCGTATTGTTCCACCTTACTTTTACTCATATGTCCTTTTTACAACTAGATGCAACCCTTCCCTTTATTTTCGTATACCCGACAAAGATAATA
>Ga0194135_10002090_pt1 | contig 12086 bp, 7 predicted proteins | sample LitLau_LLRF_2013_FD_134024 | JGI IMG/M metagenome (GOLD analysis project Ga0194135, IMG submission 134024) | Freshwater sediment microbial communities in response to fracking from North America - Little Laurel Run_MetaG_LLRF_2013 (version 2) | ecosystem: Environmental > Aquatic > Freshwater >... | reverse complement strand
CTTCAACCATTATTGAGTTGATTGATACTACCATTGTTAACGTTTCCATTAATACAATGAGTGGCAATTTAGGGGCTTCGCTGGAAGATACTGCCTGGGTAATTACTTCTTATGCCATAGCCAATGTAATCATTATACCAATGACCAGCTTTTTAGCCGAGAAAATTGGCAGAAAGCAATATTATATAGGGTCTATCCTGTTATTCACCCTTGCTTCTGCCATGTGCGGATTTTCGCATAGTTTGTGGGAACTCGTGGCTTTTCGCTTTTTTCAGGGAATTGGTGGTGGTGCCTTACTATCTACTTCCCAATCAATCCTATTTGAAACCTTCCCTGTAAAAGAACGTGGAACAGCAAGCGGTATTTTTAGTCTTGGTATTATTATCGGCCCATCAATTGGCCCAGTTTTAGGGGGATATATTGTTGATAATTTAAGCTGGCAATGGATATTTTATGTAAACATTCCAATTGGTGCCATGGCAGCTATACTGTCATACATTTATCTCAAACCAACTAAAAGATCGCAAGATAACCGACGGATTGACTGGCTGGGTATTTTCTTACTTGCAGTAGGCGTTGGCTGCTTACAGGTTATACTCGAACGCGGCGAAACGGATGATTGGTTCTCCGCTACTTATATTATTGTGTTAACCATTATTGCTACGCTGTGTTTAACCATACTGGTTTGGTGGGAGTTGCAAACAGAGTTCCCGGTTATTAATTTACGGGTATTAAAAAGCACGACCCTGTCTATATCGGCTATTATGACTTTTGTGCTTGGGTTTGGTTTATTTAGCGCCGTGTTTGTTTTTCCTTTATATGCACAGCGAATCATCGGCTACTCCGCGTTTCAAACAGGCACCATGCTGCTGCCGGGGACTTTAATGGCTGCAATGATATCCCCTTTTCTCGGCAAAATGTTGCAAAGCGGCCTTCGTCCACAGTATTTGATCATTTTAGGATTTCTATTTTCAGCTATTTTCGGTTTTTTAATGTCGGGATCAAACCTGGAAACTGGAAGTGCATACTTCTTCATTCCTTTAATATTCCGAGGTGTGGGGGCGGCACTCCTTATTGTACCATTAACTGCACTGGCTGTGTCAGAACTAAAACCTTCGGATATACCACAAGGCGCTGCTTTAAATAACATGATGCGCCAAATGGGCGGATCGTTTGGCATTGCGTTAATCAATACGTATATAGCTCATCGAGCAGCCGCTAACCGGGTGGCACTTATTTCTCATATTACCGCCAGCGACAACACAACTAACTTTAGGATGCAGGCATTTATCAGAAACTTTATGGCACATGGCGCTAACTATTTAAGAGCGCTGCAACAGGCAACAGGTGCGTTGGAGTCAACAGTTGTAAGACAAACTTTTTTAATGAGTTACATGAATGCTTTTTTATTGCTGGCTATTATGAACGCCTGTTGTATCCCACTAGTGCTTATGACTATTAAGAAAAGAAAAGCAAATCAGGCGGCTCCAAAAGTGGTAATATCAGATCATTAATTTCATAAAACAACTCCACACTTCTTAATCTGCAAATTGCGCATACAACAATTTGCAGATTTTTTTTTAAAATTTTGTAAGGAACGCTAACTGTTTACGACTAATCGGCGATACTGATTATTTAATTAGGTACTATATTTATTCATATCGTTATATTTTAAAAAACATATCCATTATTTTTGAAACAATCATAAACAAAGCCTTCCACACAAATCAATACATTTTTCAGCATGCATCAAAACATGCATTAAACTAAACAAAAACAAACATGAAAAAACATTTATCTTTCAAATTCAAAAATGCGTACTTACTTCAGGGTATCGCAATTGCTCTTATCACCGTATTATTGGGAGTACAAAATGCTGCTGCCCAAAAAACACAAACTCTAACAACTGATTCAACAAAAACACAAGCATTGCTGGCACCGGCACCAATTGCTAAACCAACCTATCCAAGAGTTGTGGGATATCTTAGCTTTATCTTACCGCTTGCTACCTACAATGGCTCTACAACTTACAATTTTTCGCATTCAACAAGCAGCATCGGCTTCCCTGTTGGTATAAACGTTTTGTATAGCGACAGATTTGGTTTTAGTTATGAATTCACCCCTACCGTTAAGGTATCTGGCGGTACCAGCAAAAACAGCAATTTATTATTTGATCCGGGAACAATGTTTCGCTTTGACCATGGGTTTACCATTATTACCCGGCTGGCATTTGAAACACAAGGGCGATATGGCTTTACCCCTGTATTTAACCAGGTTTATGCCCGCACAAAAGATGTAAATTATTTTGTGGCTTTATCCTTACCTGCACGATTTGGTGACAGCGAAAGTGCCTCAATTGGATTGAATTTACAGATAGGGTTTACTTTTAATTAAAGAAAGTACTTGGGTTGATTGTCTGAATAACTCATCCTTTAGTATTTGAACCACTTTCAACTATGTAGGATGAGTTTTTTATACAAATTTAAAATATCTCGCCAACATCAATAAATAGCCCATTTGATCCCTGGCGACCAAAACCATAATCAATACTGATATTTGTATTTGATATTTTATTCAGCTTAATACGCAAACCCGGACCGTAGCCAGGTTGCATAGCCTGGAGTTTAGTACCCGGAGCTGCTGATAAAGATTGACCATTTATGAAGAAGGTACCTCCTATTAAACCATCTTCAGTGATTTTGTATCGGTATTCGCTTTCAACGTATACCATCTGTGCCCCTCTGAATCTTCCCTGGATGTATCCGCGTCCTGTTGCAGAACCTTCATCCCATTGCGTACTTGGCAAATCAATGTACGGAGGCCTGCCGCTCAAGGTAAGCCAGTCATAGCTCCATAAGGCAAGCACATTGTCTGAACCGGCAGGAAATCTAATATATTTACGAACATCTACTATTAATGATTGCCAGCCGGTTGTACTGCCTAAAGCGGTTAAATTATCCCGGTATTGTAAGGTCATGAATGCTCCTTTAAACGGATTTATTGCATTATCCCTGGTATCAAGAAGTGCGTTCAAAGTAAATCCGGATGAGATGGAATGTGCCATTTTACCATAAGTTGAGTAATCAGACACGGTGCCATCCATATCCCCTTTATCAGTCACATTCCAATGATCATCAATAATAAATCCGGCACCTGCATAAATATCTCCAGTAATATGCCTTAAAACAGTTTCATAAAACTGAACATAAGAATAGTCCATCGGATCCTCATCCTTTATGTTTGAGCCGCTTCCCAACCCGAATGTACTTTGGGGGTAACGGAAAAAACGATAGTCGCCAACAAAATTATATTTATTGTCCTTACTCCATATACTGGTCTGTACAGGCAAAGTAAACTGCCTTCTTTGGGTAATCGATGAGCTCAGCACAATAGTCGATACTCTGGCATTAGGCCCGGTTCTAAAGGCTGCATTTCCGGATACAACAAGTGCCAGCTTTGATACCAGTGTATAACCTATTGCAGGTACAAATGAAATGGTTGGTTTTGAGGTAATAGAATCGATTTTTGCTACACGGCTTTTATGAAATACACGGGCTATAACATCAGAAATATCCTCCTGTTTTACACCATTAATATATTTTGAAGTAGTATCAACCACCGGCGGCATATTGGGCACTACCGGAAAAATGTTAACGGGCACCTGGTTACTTACCTGCGCAAAAACAGGCAATGCAAAAAAAACCGTAATGGTGTATAAACTTATTTTGTAGAAAAACTTCATCGTGCGCCTGCTTTGAAAACCTAAGCGCTAAAGTAAAAGATTAACATCTTTTTAACACCCGGTTTTTGTTTGGCGACGAAAGTAATCATTCTGTTACAAATCAACCTAATATAAGTTCAATCAGTTTTTATATGACAGCATGATGGCAATATTTTTTAAAACTCACTCCGTTTTTATACTCTTAACCGGGTTCATCAACGCCGCCTTAATGCTTAAATACGAAACCGTTGCCATGGCAATTGCAGCAACGGCTATAAAAGGAACCACAAACAATGTCCAGCTAATTCCTATGCGGAAAGCATAAGTTTGGAGCCATTGATGAATAGCATACCAACCCAACGGTGCCGAAATAATAAAAGAGATTAACACCAGCTGTGCAAAATCTTTATACAGCAATTGCAGAATGCTGTTTACAGAAGCTCCTAAAACTTTACGGATACCTATCTCCTTGGTACGCTGAACAATGGTAAACGATACCAATCCGAATAATCCCAAACAGGCAACAAAAATGCCAATACCTGTAAAGGTGGCAAATACCTGCCCAAATTGTTTATCGGCATGATATTGCTCGTTAAAATGCTGATCGAGGAAGAAATAATTAAATTCATCGCCGGGGAAAAAAGCATTCCAGTTTCTTTTTAAGGCTGCTATAGTTTGCGGCAAGTTAGCGGCGCTTATTTTTACTGATACGTTTCCGCGTACATCAGGTATACAACGGAAAATAAGCGCGTCAAAAGCATCATGCAATGATTGCTGATGATAGTTATCAACTACGCCTACAATGGTATAGACTTTACCCCAAAAATCAATCTGTTTGCCAATAGCCTGTTCTGGTTTTTCAAAACCCATTTCCTCAGTGGCTTTTACGTTAAAAACTACAGCCTGCGGATCGGTGCTAAAATCTTTTGAGAATAACCTGCCTGCTATCAGTTTGGCATTATAGGCTTTCAGATAATCATAATCACAACCAATAATGCGGTACTGCTTGCCTTGCGATTGATCGGTCCCGGTAGGCTTAATACCACCAGCGTTCCATCCAACCGGTTCTCCCGGGATTGATGTAGAAACAGTTACACTTTTAATAGCAGGATCTCTGAGGCTTTCATTTTTAAAGGCACTCATACTGCGGTAAAAAGAATCAACATGCGCTAGCGGTTGCTTTATAACCAGTGTTTGATCAATATTGATACCCAGCTTTTGTTGCTGCATGTAACTCACCTGCCTGTAAACGGTAAGTGAAAATATGAGTAGAAAAATAGATGCTGCAAACTGGAACACCACCATCCCTTTACGCATAATGATACCTTTTGGCGAAGCTGAAAGCTTCCCTTTCATTACCTCTACCGGTTTAAAGTTTGACAACACAATTGCCGGATAAAATCCAGAAAAGAATGAACCCAATAAAAACAAGCCGATCACCGCTATCCAAAAAATGGGTTTTAGTAATAAAGTAAGGGTAATATACTGACCTGATATAGCCGAAAAAATAGGTAGGAACAGTATAATCATAATAATGGAAAGTATTATTGCCATGCCGTTTAATAACATAGCCTCCAGCATAAACTGACTTAATAATTGCCCTTTTGCTGAGCCAAGTGTTTTGCGGACGCCTACCTCTTTGGCCCTGGTAATGCCTTTGGCTGTAGCCAGGTTAATGTAATTTATCCAGGCTATTATAATTACAAATATGGCTATTGCAGCTAATAAATAAACAGACTTGCCATCGCCATTCGGTTCAGCTTCCAACATTAAGTGCGAATAAAGATGAATGCTTTGTAACGGTTGCAAATGGTATTTTGCACTTGCTCCAGACCAATTTATTTTGCGGTAAGTTTCGTCAACAAAAGGAACAAATTTAGCTTCTAATGCTTTTGGATCAACGCCTGGTTTAAGCAGCAGATAGGTTAAACAACCATCATTAAGCCAGGTAACATCCAGGTCATTTTTTGGACCTGCAAACTTCATTAAAGTGGCGTATGATATTAACATTTCAGCTTTGAAATGTGTATTTGCCGGAAAATCCTTCATTACGCCGGTTACTTTTAATGAATTAACATCCCATATAAAAGTTTTACCAACAGCATCAGTAGTACCAAAAAGTTTTTTTGCAACAGATTCAGTTACCACCACTGAATTAACTTCCTGTAAAGCAGTTTTAGGATCACCGCTTATTAAAGGATAGCTGAAAATATTAAAAAATGATTTACCTGCAAAATAGGTTTTATCAAGCGCCAACCTTTGGTCTTTATATACCGCCAGTAACGACCCATTGCCCACTACCTTTACAAAATCTTCAATTTCGGGAAAATTATTTTTGAAGGCATTACCGGCTCCAAATGCTCCGCCAGCCCACTGCGTACTCAGTTTACCCCTATCGTACCTATCCTGACTAACACGAAAAACCCTGTCTTTTTTTTCATGAAAATTATCAAAGCTCAATTCAAATGATACATATTGAATAATGAGCAGTCCGGCAGCCATCCCAATGGCAAGGCCGGTGATATTGATAAAAGAGAAAGCCTTGTTTTTTGACAGGTTTCTGAATGCTATTAATAAGTAATTTTTAATCATGATGCAGGCAATTAGAAACTGCAATTAGCTAATATTATGCCGTTTTAATAAAATATTGATTATCAGCAATTTAAATACAATCCATTTTTAAGCTTCCGTTCGGATATGCTATAGTTATTGTCCGTTTGCGTACAGTTATATCATTCCTCACAGTTTTAAAAATCCATTCAATTTATAATATAATATTTTTCTTATTGATTATCAATGACTTATAATTTAAATACTAATTAATTAGTAGAAATACTAATCAATTAGTTGTATTCCTAATAAATTAGTATCAACTTTATAAAAAAATTCTAAACGTTATGCAAAAACTGGCTAAAAGAGAAGAACAAATTATGCACGCAGTATGGCAGCTGGGACATGCTTTTATAAAAGAAATTATAAATGAAATGCCTGATCCCAAACCACATTACAACACAATTGCCACCATGGTGAAGATACTGGAAGATAAACGTTTCCTGGAACATGAAACTATTGGTAACGTTTTCCGATATTATCCAGTCATATCAAAAGAGCAGTATAAAAACCACGCAATGACAGATATAGTTAGCCAGTACTTTGATAATTCGTACCCAAACATGCTGATGTTTTTTGCTAAGGAGCAAAAAATATCGGAAGAAGAATTAAATGAAATAGTAAACCTTATTAAATCGCAGAAAAAATGATACCCTACCTTTTACATGTAGCCTTACTGATATCAGTTTGCCTTTTGTTTTATAAGCTGTTATTGCAAAGGGAAACCTTTTACCATTTAAACCGCATAGTTTTGGTTTTTTGTTTGGCATTATCATTTGCTTTGCCACTTATCCCTATTCCACAGCAGTGGGCTTTGAGGGAAGCTAATAAACAAGCTGAACCCGCAGCCATCCAACTACCAACAGTTGTTGCACCCAAAAATGAAGTTTCTCCGCAAAATATTACTGTAAAGCCAACAATATCAACCGCAGCAAAAGCCACTGCTCTCCCATCAACTGTAAAACAAACAGCAGTGGTAAGTAACCCGGAAGTGCCATTAATACAGCGGGCAGCTAAATGGTTGTTTTATTTATACTGGATCGGTGTTGTCGCTTTTGGCCTAAATCTTTTAATGCAAATTGTGGTGCTGCTTTACCAGGCCTATACCAAACCGGCTATTAAGGATGGCAGATTCCGGATTGTTGAACTGAGCGGCGATAAGGCCCCATGCTCTTTTGGTAATAATATTTTTATTAATCCTGAAAAGTACGATTGGGATACTTACAGTCAGATTTTACTACATGAAAAAATCCATATCCAGCAAGGCCATAGCCTGGACATATTAATTGCTGAACTGGTTTTGGTAGTGCAATGGTTCAATCCTTTCGCCTGGCTTTACCGTACTGAACTTGAAAACAACCTTGAATTTTTAACAGACAGCTCTGTACTGGAACACAAAGAAATAGAGCGCGAAAGCTACCAGATGAGCCTTTTAAAGGTATCGGCACCCCACCTTTCCCTTGGAATAACAACCAACTATAACCAATCACTATTAAAAAAGAGAATTGTTATGATGAACGCAAAAAAATCAAACATCCATATTATGTGGAAATACTTTTTCCTGGTGCCTCTGCTGGCTGTACTGGCCTGCGCACTGAATGATCCTGCTGCTTACAGCATGACAGCCAAAACAGTTGCTAAAAGCAATATAAAAGCTAAAAAAGATACAGATAATACAATCAATAACCGTACTGAAGGTGCATGGTTTGCCACTATTAAAGGTGATAAAATACATATAGAATTTAAAAGCAACGATGATGACCATAACTGGTCAAGCAGCTCAACCTTCCCGATGAGTGAATTTTCGGCTTTGCCAAAAGATCAAAAAGGTGAATTTACGTTAAAACGTGAGGCGGGTACAGTAGTATTCACCGGTAAATTTGAAGGAGACGAAGGCTATGGTCATTACAAATTTACTGCTGATAAAAATTTCAATTCGTTTTTAAACAGCCAGGGAATAACCGGCGTTGAGAATGGCGATTCTTTTGCATTCTTTACGCTCGATATCAAAAAAGAATATGTATCGATGCTACAAAAAAATGGTTACAAGGATCTTTCAAAACATAACCTGATTTCGATGTCGGCCCTTAAGGTTGATGAAGCTTATATCAACATGTGGAAAGCTAACGGCTATAATGACCTTAGTCCGAATGAGCTTGTTTCCGGCAAAGCTTTAGGCATTACCAGCGATTATGTTAGCGAGATTCGTAAAGCGGGTTATAAAGACATCAGCTTTAATCAGTTGATGAGCTTTAAAGCACAAAATATTACAGGCGCCTACATAAATGGCCTACGTAAAACAAAAATAAAAAATGGAGCAAATGCAGGAGAGGAAAGCATGCCATCGGCAAATGAAATTTCCAGCTATAAAGCCATGAATATCGACTCTAACTATGTGCATTCATTGGCCGCCGCTGGTTATAGTAATATTCCTTACAACGAATTAACAAGCTTGAAAGCCCTTGGTATTACAGCTGCTTATATTAAGAGCTTTAAAGAAATGGGCTATACCAATTTAACTGTTAATAATCTCACTACTTTAAAATCATTGGATATTACACCAGCCTACATTAAGGGTTTTGAAAGAATGGGATATAAAAATCTGACAGTAAACAATTTATCATCTTTAAAAGCATTGGGTATAACCGAAGATTATATTAAGGGGTTTGAAGCCATTGGTTATAAAAACCTGTCGGTAAATAATTTATCAACCTTAAAATCATTAGATATTACCGGGGAGTATATTAAAGGATTTGAGTCTTTGGGCTACAAAAACCTGTCGGTAAATAACCTGAGTTCCTTAAAGGCGCTGGGCATAAATGAAGAATATATTAAAAGCTTTGAAGCCATAGGCTATAAAAATATCCCGGTAAATTCACTCAGCTCCTTAAAAGCGCTGGATATAACGCCTGATTTTGTAAAAGGCTTTAAAGATCTTGGTTTTACAGATATCTCCATCAACCAATTATCATCATTAAAAGCTACCGGTGTTACCCCAGCCTATATTACAGAAATGAGAGGAAAAGGGTTTAACTCAACAGATGTAGAGAAATACGTACGTCTAAAAACAGCATTTAATTAACTGATCTAAAGACGATGAAAAAAATTATCATAACCGGTTTATCAGCAATGCTGCTGTTAACGGTATTTCATAAAGAAGCCGTTTCACAGCAACCGCAGCCGCATCCAAAACCTAAAGTTAGCCATCATAACTATAATGGGGATTTTGATGGTCATTTGCCCGGCACATGGGATGCCGTTGTAAAAGATGGCGAAGTGAATATTCAGTTTTTTGGTGAGCATTGGAGCAATGGCAGAAATTTTACTGCCGCAGAGCTGGGTTCGCTCCCAACGGATAAAGTTGGCGAATTTAGCCTGAGCAGAGAATCGGGCAAATTGAATTTCAAAGGCGTTTTCCAGGATCATTGGGGACATGGAACTTATCAATTTGACGAAAATCCCGTATTCAAATCCTTCCTGGCACAAAAGGGATATAAGGGTTTGGATAATGAACTGATGCTGAATATTTTCTTTACAGATATCAATAAAGGCTATTTCGATTACCTGAAGGTAAACGGTTACCCAACTATTACAAACGGCCAGTTAAAAGATCTTGCCGAGCAAAACCTGACACATAAAGTGCTGCAAGATTACTTCAATCTTTTTAAAACGGAAGGCTATGGCCATCAGTCCATTGATAAAATTGTTGAGCTAAGGGAACATGGAGTTGATGCCCGCTTTGTAAACAGTTTTCACCAGGCTGGATATAAAAACATCCCCCTTGATAAAGCGCTGGAGCTGCGAGATCATGGTGTAGATGTTGAATTTATAATGAGCATCCAGAAAATGGGCTATGAAAAAGTATCACTGGACAGGGCGCAAGAGTTAAGGGATCATGGCGTTAACCCGGAATTTATTGCCGAAATGCAAAATATGGGCTATAAAAATATCGGCCTTGAAAAGGCACAGGAGCTGCGCGATCATGGTGTTGACCCTGAATTTATAAAAAGTATCAGCGAGTTAGGTTTTAAGAATATTAGCCTCGACCAGGCACAGGAGTTGAGGGATCATGGTGTAAATGCTGCCTTTATAAAGAAAGCACAAACCAAAGGCATGAATCTTCATACCCTTGATGATTATATTAAATTAAGGGATACCGGTTTTAACGACTAATTTGTCAAGAGCCTAAGCAATGCTTAGGCTCTTTTTTCAAGCTCCATGTAATTGTGCATATACTCTTCCTTTGCACGGATGCCCATCAAATCACGGCAAATATTTGCAATTCTCAATGCCGATTTACCATTATTTTGTAAAGGGGCCAACCTTTTCAAATCATTAATATCAAAATAAGAATGTACTTTTTTACCGAGTGCCAGGCCAACATACACAACGGTTGAGTATTGGGTGATCAGTTCGCTGCAATTGGCAATCATGTGATTGGTATTACCGGTACGGTAAATTAATGTGCCGGCCGGCGCATATCTTTTAATTTCTGCTTCGGCACGCTCAAATTTTTCGTTGGGATGCAGCTTAAACAACATCTTTCTTCCTGCCGCTAACTTCACCGCTTTTTTAATAAATGCAGCCCTGTTTTCATACCTAAATGTTTCGCGCATATCTGTGGTGGCTACCATCACGTAATCCTTATAGGGGAAATCATTCTTTAAAAACTGCTTAATGTTATCGTAATTGGGAATGCCGGTTATTTTTATTTTATTGGCAGCGGTGCCCAATTTTATAAACTGATTTTTATACCCTTCAGAGCCTGCACAATACACATCACAAATATTCGATGATCCATTTAATGACGTCCCCCCACTTAAAATAGGGGGCAATTTTAAAGCTCTGACTATAGTGCTTAACAGGGTGTATTTGTCTGTCATTCCCTCTTGCACCCAAATCGTTTTTACCTCCTGCATCCTTTTCGGGATGTGTAAGTCGCTGCAATAAACTACTAAGTCGTATTTGTTTTTTTTGGCCTGATAATCAATTTGCAAACCATGAGACTCCAGATACTTTTCTGAATTGATTTTAAACTGACCAGCCAAAATGGTACTATTTAGTAAAGAGGTATGCTTTATTAATTTATTTATGAAAGGCGAATCGGTAAACAGCTGGCTAAACCAACAGTCAAACTCTTTCAACTGCTGTGAAATGAGGTGCATTTGAATGGTTTGGTTCATTGAACCGGTTATGAATAGTATTTTTTTATCCATAAAGAAATGAATAGGGGTTAACAATCAATGCAACATTTCGGTTACAAAATACGAATTAAACAAAATCATTTCACTCAAATTTCATGTGATTGTCAAAATCTACTATTTGACTAATACAGTACACAAGTCAAAAAATATGTCTATTTAACATTTCATCGGCTTAAAAACAAAACAGGCCTTCTTGTAGTCGATAAGGCCTGTTTTGTTAATTTTGAAATGATGAATTAGTTTACTGGAATTTCCTGTGATGGTTTTTGCGCTTCGGAATTTTTAGGCAAAGTGATAATTAATACCCCGTCTTCCTGCCTGGCGGTAATTGCTTCAACATTAACCTGCCCGTTTAAGTTAAGCATCCGTTCAAATGATTTTATCGGATATTCCTGCTTACTGAAATTTGGCAGCTTATCTTCATCAACCGTGCGGGTGCCGCTGATGTAAAGGATATCGTCCTGAACTGAAATTTTTATATTTTCCTTGGCGTAGCCAAGTGCATATACATAAACTTCAAAATTAGTTTCGTTATCTGCTATGTTTAATGG
>Ga0194135_10002089_pt1 | contig 12087 bp, 12 predicted proteins | sample LitLau_LLRF_2013_FD_134024 | JGI IMG/M metagenome (GOLD analysis project Ga0194135, IMG submission 134024) | Freshwater sediment microbial communities in response to fracking from North America - Little Laurel Run_MetaG_LLRF_2013 (version 2) | ecosystem: Environmental > Aquatic > Freshwater >... | reverse complement strand
TTCTTGTCATTGTTCAACATTCAATTCACAGTTCCACGAATCTTCCCCTTACGAAGAAGTCGGAATAAAAATCTCGACTAAAACAACAGCAATATAGCGTTTCTGTCTTTCAATAAGTCATTTAGCCACAGATGTAGAAGGAGTCTTATTGACACCTCTGGACTAAACTAAATAAAATGATCCTGATAGCTCATATTATAATAGTAAAATATACCATTAAAGTTGAAATGGAAAACTTTAAATTGCATTGCAGGTAAAATCGAACCATATATATGTGTGAGAGGAACACTATGCAACAAATATATTGGACCTAAGCATTATTGCAAGCATTTGAGTAGAAACCGTTCGAGAATTCTTTTTCATTATTACGAGCATCATCATATATCGTACTTACATGTGCGAGTACCCCACTACTGCACTGGCTGTAACATTATATAAGTCCTGTTGGTGCTTATTTTTAAAGTCAGTAAAGTCACTGATATCGATATCACTCCATACTCTATACTCTACTTAAATATAACATGGAAATACTATACATACTATACACAGCCTCACATCTTACTTATATCATTCATCCTCATCATCACTGTGTGAACGTCTTTCTCACCGTAAAATTCCCCAAGAGATGATACTTTGTATCTGAGACGCTTTCGACAAAGCCATAAGCATTAAGCATGTGCATGTATGAAATTAAACTCTCTTCCTCTTCTCCTACCTCTGTTAGTCTTTCTCGTGCAACTATTTTTATGAAAATGATTTGCACACACATGATGATGATGATCAGTCATATTACTTAAGCACACCCAAACACGTGCAAACACACACATTCAGCTTTAATACTAAATATGTGTAGAGTTGCGTCAGAGAGTATATTATAGTAGATATCTGGAGAAAGTCCAAGTTTCATTCTTGAGTTCCAAAGTTATCATATACAAAGATATGACTGGAGAAGAACATAGAACTAAAAAATGAATTTGCTGATGATGAAGGCGTCTTTGCTCAAATAACTCCAAAAAACCACCTGGACGGCCAGCAGCCCCGCAGAATCATAATAAACCAACACCAAACCCTCTCCGACTCCTCCGGTGACACGAAACTACGACGACGACTGACCCTCTTCTGAACAACAACCTCTCTCCCTTCAAAGCCACACCCACACCAGGTAATTAACACGATCCTCCTATTAAGTGTCGTCTCACTTTTGTAGCTCCATTTCCGTGCAGTTCACCCTTGACCTTCATATAAGTTGTATATAATATATGTAGAATATCTGTTATCTCTTTCTGTTCCATCTTATCTTAATGTGCTTAAGGAAGCAATTCAATACACTCTCCACTGCTGGTGTATCATTTATCGACATTCGACACCATCGACCTACTTTTTATTTTATTATTATTATTGCTTCAGTGGGGTTTCTTAATGGCCTAGATGAAGGAGGTATAATGGCGGTGTCAAGTTGTTTTGTTATTCAAGTGAAAAGTATATTTGATATATAATATTAATGCTGTTCTGCAGTTTGTTTACATTCTTTACATAGTTTAAATTTGTCATACGTTACTACGTATAAAATGCGTATAAAATGTTTATGCGTTTATGAATGAAGAGACATGCATTTAATAAACTGGAAAATATTAATAGTAAAACATTCATTCGGTTCTTGTTGCATTTGAAGTTAATAATCTGTAGATGTCTTTGAGTACTAGGGAACTATGTTATATGTCTTTTTTTGGAATTTAAGTCTTTTAATGACAGTTCGTCACTGATGTTGCAAGTTCTCTAAAATTGTCTAGGCATTTATGTTTCAGGATGAAGTATACACATTTGTTTCGTTTTTTTTCTATTATAGTACGTTTTCCGGTTTCCGAACATGGTTAGGTTTTTTGGGGACTGAGAAATATTTGTATTAAAGAAAATTTATTTTTGCAACACTGCATCTTTAATACGTCCTTGGTAATAATATGTACGGACAAGCTCATTTGCATACTTTACTTACACTGCTGTATAGTTAGAAATAATTATAATGACGGCTATTGTCAACTGATGTATAGAAAGGAGTTGTGCGCACAAGAGTGTTCGGGATACAGAATTAGACAAGTCAGAGTTCGGGACTTCGGGAGATACCCGGAGAATGGTCTAATGAGTCTCGATATATATGAGTGGGTGTAGTGTGTATAAGTATTTGAGGCTAGCATTCACTATGAGATTAGGTATAATTATTATATGGAGATAAGAGTTGTAAAAGTAACGGTTGTTCATGGCTAGGTGGGATTGCATGAATGCCTTGTTATTATTCTTGTTTGACTAATAACAATGATGGTTTTAATGTGTTTTCAGACAGAGATGGATTCTTTGAGAAGTCCGTACATAAGTCGACCATGGATGAATCGGCATGGAGCTGCAGCTGCAGCAGGAGGAGGGGGAAATATGGGCCTGAAGGGTATAATTGCTGGAGGAATTACTGGGGGGATTGAAATTTGCATAACATTTCCCACGGAGTATGTGAAGACTCAGCTTCAATTGGATGAAAAGAGTGGCCAGTCAAAGCGATACAACGGAATTGTCGACTGTGTGAAGAAAACTGTTAAGGGGCATGGTTTTCTAGGGCTTTATCGAGGGCTCAGTGTGTTGTTGTATGGATCCATTCCGAAGTCTGCTGTAAGGTACTTACTATATATATATTGCATGCCGTTACGGCACATCTTGTGTTTTGTGCAGTAGGTCTATAAAAGCTAAGTGTGTTGTGGGAAATTACATGAGCTTCGATACTTTAGATTTGGGAGCTTTGAAGAGTTCAAAAAGCATAGTGTAGACTCTAAAGGAAATCTTGGACCAAGTCAAAGACTTCTTTGTGGCTTGGGAGCTGGAGTTTGCGAGGCCATATTTGCTGTCACTCCAATGGAGACTATTAAAGTTAAATTTATTAATGACCAGAGGTCCGAAAATCCCAAGTTTAAGGGATTTTTTCATGGGGTTCGGGAAATCATCAGAACTGAAGGTATGACAGTTTGTAAGATACATTATTGAGACAAATGTTTTTGACGACTTGGCTTGCAATGAAAAGCGCTTTTTCCACAATGCCCACTAATAATTTCTCTTTTGTCTGTAAGGAATTGGAGGAACGTACAAGGGAGTTACTGCTACAATTTTGAAGCAAGGAAGCAATCAAGCTATTCGATTCTTTGTGATGGAAACTATGAAAGACTGGTATAGGGGAGGCGATCCTAAAGCCCCAGTTCCGAAAATGGTTGTAGGAGCGTTTGGTGCTATAGCTGGTGCGGCATCTGTGTTTGGCAATACGCCGATTGATGTCGTCAAAACGAGAATGCAGGTTAGTAATTTTGGTTTTATTAGTGGACCTACTACACCCTTGTTTGCAATTGCAGATATGGTTTAACTAGACCAGGGAGTAATATTCCTGTGAATTGTAAGTTACAGATTGAATTTTAAATGAGTGTGACTTGTGCTCGTAGGGCTTGGAAGCTTCGAAATACAAGAACACGATGGACTGTGCTGTCCAAATTTGGAAGAACGAGGGTCCCCGAGCGTAAGTCCAATTTTCTCTTTTGTTTTACACCTTAACTTCCAAAGGAGTGAGGTATGCAGGGTAGTTCTTGATTATGGTACCCGTTTAGCTGAAGGTTGAGCACCTCTTCATAGGAAGAAATGTTTCTTAATTAAGAGATGCCAGGTTGTAAAAGCTGAAAGTCATAAGATCTGTCTTGAATGATGTATGTGGTGCATTCGAAAAGGAGTCACGAGTCGTTTCATGTATAACCAATAGTTTTTATGGGAGGGGAGATCATTTATTTGAGGATGGGCTTGCCTGTAATGACACCAGAATGTAGCAGTTTGGAGCACAGATAGTACAGAAATGTAATTGGACAGTCTGGAATGTCCATCTTATACAAATGACTTATTTCCCGGTACTCTAATCTCAATTAGTCTTTTGGGAGTAATTAAGGAGCCTGTCCTAAAAGCATCTCCATGTCATTTGTATCCGTCTTCAAGTCCATTGTCACGTTGTATAAGATTCATAGATTGTTATATAAGCCTCGTGTTCAAGTGTATGTAAACTGAGTGAGATGTTGGAGAGCCAGCAGTTTAGACCTGATAAATAGTTATATAGTCACTAGAGCAGTAAAACGTGTAGTGCATGCTGAATAGTAAAAAGCGTATCGATCCTAATGTCATTAAGGGAGAGTAAAAGTATAAAATCTCTTGAGGAGAAGATATTGATTGATGATCAGATGACTTGTGACCCTTTCGAAGAAGGTTGTAAATTTTAGGAAACAGCTTGTAAGCAAGAGTATTGCGCTAACGAAGTCTATTAAAACGAGAAAGTCTTTTAAGGTGCTGTAGTGATTAACAGTGCTAAGTAAATTAGGGGAAGCTAGGAATTAATGTTCATATTCTTTATAAGATTGGAACGAGTCCATTATTGGCGATTCCCTGTTTTGCATAAACTCTCTTCCTCTCGAGTTTCGAGGAGAAAGCACTTGTCCCAGTCCTGCAACTTTGGCAAGCACAACTTTGATCAGAAATCTTCTGGCAGGGAAAGCTCCACTCTGTGTGGTGGTTACACACGTTGTTTATTGAGATACTTAGAAGGGTGGTGTGCGGTTAGCTTTTAACCTAGAGTCTCCACGCTCAACTGCAATTCAATGAGTTCCACATGATGTTCACGGAGTTTTTTCTCTTTATTCTTGTATCCTGTGGATTTCCCGTTAAAAACTTTTTGATGTATGTTTTGAACTTTACAGATTCTACAAAGGAACTGTGCCCCGATTGAGTCGAGTGTGCTTGGACGTGGCTATCACATTCATGATTTACGATTCGTTTATGGAATTGTTCAACAAATTCTGGCATTAAGCTCTGAGGATGCCGTGTGGATCTATTGAAGGACAACTCATCATACACCGTAGAAATCTTATTCACCATTAATGTACTCTTCTACACACAGAATCTTGATGACGAAGGCATATTGTATTTAGCATTGGTTACATAAAGTAAGTACACCCTAAAGTAGTTCATAGTTTAACAGACAAGTGTCTGACTCTCGTCGAAGGTTCAGCAAACCAAAACTCATCAGCCAGCGAGTGGTTAGATTTCCCCAACGGGCTAAGTCAGCTTTAAATTTATTATTAATGGATGTATTTTGTTGTTTATGCATTAATCATCAATTACGTGGATCCTAGCTCACCTAGAAAAGCCATAAGTGACTCAGTGCACGAACACATCATCACAGATTGTAAAAGGAAGATTTATTTTTGTAGAAGGGTGCAATCAAAAGGAAAGTCATCTGCCATGAAGCACACGTTGTAGAAACAAGCCAAACGAAAGCCACCTTTCTTCAAAGCTCTCCTTGCTCCTTTTATGCTTGTTTGTTTAGCCTTACTTTGCCTCCTGCCGTCTTTCTCCCCATCCTTCTACCTCCACTTTCCTAAATTTTATCACGAATAACCGATTCAGTTCAAATGCAAGTTCTGCGCCTACTCCAGTTGTTGATTTCATTCAGTTGAAATGTTTTCGTTTCATTTTAGCCACTTTCACGTAACTTGTGTATGACGCTTGTCTTGCCACTTACAGAGTTTTTCCGTACAGCAGTATATTGGTGAGAGTGATTCGTGGGATGCAATTCTGTAAAGGAAGGAGTAGAGATTGAAGTAAAGCTTTCAGGTCGGGGATGACCCATTTGAGAAAGAGATTAAGGGTAGAGTTTTGATCAGATGAGTTTTATATATACGAGTTTCTGACGAGACTTTAAAGACTTCATTTGTGTTGGGAGAGAGAGAGAGAGAGAAAGCTTTTTTCAAGCACAATCAAGATTGATTCAAAGTTTACACAAGTTTTGATGCACGCTGGTTGGTGTGTATACAGTAAAGAAGCCATTTGTAAAGGGTATATATTCCTATTTGACTGTCGTATATTTATCTGATGCTTGAACTTGGAGACAAGTCATCATAAAGTGATTCACGTTCAAGAAGTTCATTCATTGATGGACAAAATGAGTTCTGTTCTACAACTCTGCTTCTTTTTTCTTCTTTTTCCAATCCTCAGAACTGAAGTAGCCTGCAAACAAACAAATTGATGATTTTGTGAGTTCTTACTTTCTTCTTGTGGCGTAGTGGGTACTTTTGGCGTTTGGCCTAAGGATAATAGTCCTCGACACACTGACACAGACACACAAAACATGCATATTATTTACGTAGTTTATACAGGCTTAAGAGTAGGAAGGAGAGGGAGAAAGAACTACCCGAATGTGAGAAAGATTTAAGGAAGGAAAGACAATCTGGCTAGAGAATATATATAGGCTGTTGTGGTGATATCGATTGGGTCTCTTCTTTTGTGTTATTCTATGAGAGATTTATTGAATCTGACTGCGAATTTTTTTGGTCTCATAGAAGAACGAATAGTAATCTATCTTGAGATAAATACAGGCACAGGGTGTGTGCATGTGTGTGTATGTGTGTTTGTGCACCCGTCTCTTAAAACCAAAGGAGATCTTTAACCTGAATTGGAAATGACTTGAAGAGTCTATCTATTTTTCCACACGCAGTCTGGCATCTCCAGTTTACTTTTGACTCTACGTCGATATAATACACAATCTCTCGCTTTCTCTTCTACACCAATAGTAATAATGACATACAAACAAACTGAATGAAAGTCTTGTGCACAATCACCACCACATGCTGACTTGACTCTCTCAGTTTTCTATGTTTTCAGATCGAGACACGAACACATTTCCGTTTTATTTATTCACATGGGACTTTTCCGTACAACTGTCCAATGAAAAACCTACCTACACAACACACACACGTACATTTTATCTAGACTAGCAATAAGGACACACACATGTGTGTGTGTGTGTGTGTTGAGGAAATGAAAATGTGAAACAATCAAGACACCCCAAGATAACCTAAACTTTTTATTTTTATAAAATTTATGGTCTACTGATGACTGAGCCACTTACACTTGAGTTTGTTTGAGTACAAGAGAAAGTAAAGAAATAGTCAAACTGGTTGCCAGTCAGCGGGCGTCTTTTATTGGTTCATATTTTGTGGAAATAGTCACGTACTTCTCATGGATGATAATATATGAGAAGATTTTTGTTCAAAGATGCATTCAGAAAGTACTTTTGAAATAATTTATTCTCCTTGTGAGTTGTGTTAGGAGATAAAAGCTTCTCCGTCTCTCAACACGTGAAGGGAGATCACTTTCTCTCGGTCTCGCACGCTTCGTTTCTACTCCTTCATTTCTGAATGTGATGAATGTGATGATGGATGGGTCAAAATTAGACGCCTACGAAATACTGCCTATAGGTACAGACAACTGCAGCAACAGCAATATCTCCCTGATAAGAGAAATTGCAAATTAAGCAATCTGTGTCAATTATTATTGCCCCTTTGTATCATTACATTATACGGCAATAGAGCTTTTATTATTAATTAATGGAGCATTACATTAAAGTCCATGAACTAAATTGGTGCTTGCTCGCTTGGTTCTGATTAGATTTTAAGAAATATCAAACACTATTCAAGAGTTGCTGAGTTAAATATTTGGTACTTTAAACATGCACACGAGTGCACACCACACGAGTGTGAAACTACCCTTACGTGTGTTCAAGGAAGACACAAAGTAACAAAACACTACTACACTATCATAGTCCGTTCAGTGCTATATAATTCAGTTTTTATTAGTTTTGGTGGTGATGGGCTTCTTCTTGTCTTGTGATTTATAGGAAGACTTATTATAAAACTTACAATTAGTTACGTATGATTGCTTATTCTTTGTCTGGAACATACTATGTCGATAGTAACACAAATAATAGTGAAAAAGCATAATAATGAACATCTTCAGAGTAATATTAAAGAGTAAGAGTGTCCACGGTCCTGCATGAAAGTATGATCACGTATGTAAGATGTAATTAAAGTAGAAGATTATTTTTTGTGCTGGGGTGCTAACTTTTGTTTTGATGTCGAGATTTTCGAGACGAATTATTATTTAGCGCATGACTTTACGATAATGGGAACTTAAAATGTGAGTTGATAGACTTGTTATATGAAGCTGTGTATTTTGAATGAATAGAAGAACCAACAAAGTATATTTTATGTTTAAAAAATGATTCAAAATTACGTAGAGAGGAATAAAGAAGACTAATAAAGTAGAAAGGCATTCCATGTTATGTGTGAGAAGGCATTTATGTGTTTTATTTATCATCTCCATTTATTTCCCCGAATGTATCTGCATGCTATTTCCTTTATTTATTGCTTGTAACTTGTGGACTTATGTACATGCATTACCTCTTACAATACGTTACGTAGAACTTTGAGCATACAAACAGTCAATTCATCTTTAGTAGTTGGTTTTTTGGCACACACTAAAAGTGTTTTATTCAGGTTGCCATCAATTCACAATTCAATTTTGTTGCTTTGCCGAAAGAAAGTACACACGGGGCTTCAGACGAAATATATTTCAATTATTTCCCAAGAACAATTTCCTTCTCAGATCAATTGACACTTGTGTACTTGTGTGTTTCGTATTGACTTGTGAAATCCAGGAAATGCTATTCCAGCCTTTTTGGCATTTTACATTTCTTTTCCTGAATCTTTGCCAATTCCGTCAGTAAGCATTTTTCTATTAACTTCTTTTCGTACACACGTAGTATTATCTTGCTCCACACAATAATACACGCACATCATCATCAATGAAGATGCTGATGACACAATGACGGCTTCTCTGTAATCCGCTCAACCTCTCTAGGTACACATACACATATATCTGTTCATCCTATATTTATTGTTAAGCACCGTTTCTTGCCTTCATGAAACCGGATACATATCAAATCAATATTACTGACAGGAGAATGAATGAATGAAAGCACGTAAAAAAATCTCGCCTATACATTTAGCAACGTCGAAATTGTGTTCCTAGCACAATTGATGACGGAGAGAGCCGAAGTTGAATATGAGAGAAGTGTTGCAAAAGATTTAATTAGAAGGAGAGATAAGCAGGCAAAGTATTAATTCAAAAGTACAGGTTATAGTTATTTAAAAGAAGGAGCCTATACCAATTTTGCTCGCGTTTCCTTTGATTTGGTACGGTGCCCTAAATGGACAACAATAAGTGTCTGTCTGTTGTACGCTTATTTATTTAGTTACAGAGAATAATTCCACTATACATTTGACTGAGTTGGCACGGGTAGAAGATGAATAATATATTTAGAGTTCATGTAGTCGCATCGATGAATTGTAGATAAGACATATTGAAGAGAAAATAAGCTGGAGGCAGGAAAAGATAGATAACCTTTGTGAAAGGTGCTTTGTTGCTCTCCATTCGGAGTCACTCAGTCGTTGCTTAGAATGAAATTTATTGACGTAGGATTTTATAGATAAAGTTTGAGACGGAGTATAATAAAATAAAAATAATATTCGTTCAGAGCAAAAATGAACCAAGTTGTGAAGGAAAGAGAGATGATTTTATCAAGAACCCGGAGTTTCCCACTTTCCCCATATCCCAAATCAGCAACTTTGTACTAGAAGAGACTTATTGTAGGTATTCTGGACGAAGGGATGCAAATACACTCGCCACGGGGTTGAAGTTGACAAGTGCGTGTATACTTGCTCCATGCCGTGTGTACTAAATTGTTGTGTCTCTCAGAAAGTAAAATGTGTAGTCGAAAGTCCAGAGCAGAGAGTATGCAGTGTATTTAAAATATGTATGCACACTGAACTGACCAAGTGAACCCTTACTTAAAAGAAAGTAGAATGAAATTGCATGACGGACAAATGTCCTAGTAGTATAAATCGTAGACAAAAGCTGTAATGATAATTATTGTGAATAAAAGGAATAAATGAATTCTATTTTATTCAGTAATGAATAAAACGATTGTTTCTTCATTGGCCTTGGATGGAGGGAATAGAAAAGGATCTGAAATTGAGTTTATGTGTGGGTAAGTAACTGAAGTATCCGAGGAGTCTGCTACATGGAGAAAGCAAAGTGTGGATCTGGTAGTCAAGGATGAAAAAGGATGATGCTATTAAGTTAGTGAGTTAGAATCGTAAGGAGAAGACACGTCTACATACAGGAGCTAATTAATTAATTCAGAGAGCCATGGCTGTGGGAAGTCGGTATTGGATGGGTTCCAAATAATACTGAGGGACGTCTACAAGGGTTTCACCAGGTGGTCGAACACATCGAGGAATTGTTCTGTCCAGCGAGTGTGCCGAGCGTGACTGGAGAAGAAGAGAGAAAGTCAAAAGCATCTGGACAATGGATGAGAGATAAAGCCGTTGAAATCCGAAATCAAGCATCTAAGATTAGGTCGTCCTTGAGGGGAAATCGAAGGGCAGTTTTCTATACAATGTTGATGTAATGCGAGTCTTAGAGACTTGATGACTGTTGGAGACACGTCTAACACCCTTTCTGTGTTCACGTCTTCGACGGTGTGGGAACGGAAGTTTGTCACCTGAGACCTTTTTTCCGTGCTTATATTTGTGTAGGATGGTCAGAGTGACAAGTCTGATCAGAAAGATGAGGTTTGGTGGTGAAGGAGATTGGAAAAAACCTGTTTAAAGAGTAATCCTCATCTGCCTGTGCGCACCCCGAGAAAGTAGAGAAAGCATGCATGAAGTGAAGCCTCTCTAAAACTCGGAGAAACTTGCTCTACTAATATCTCCTCACAGTTCTTCACTTCAATTGCGAACTACTCTGAGTCAAGACATTTTTGGGTTCTCTCTCTTCGTCTTATTCGGATATACCAAATACTTATTCAGCATTATGGAGACACATTCCATTCCACGTCTCAACTTACCGGAGTCGTCGTCTGATTGTACCACAGACAGAACATAATCATATCGTCTCAACAAGTCAAGATCGCTGTCATCATCATCAACATCAGACTTCTGGGACTGTATATATATTGTATACATATAATTTCATCAGCTAAACACCACCCGAGTTCCTGCGTGTCACTTTCAAACACACATACACACACGGTATATATTTATACTAAATCGATCTCACTTAAAAACAACTTTACGCAGCAACTTTCCCTATCTCCTTTATTGCTCTCCAAGTATAAAACATCGATTGGCCATTTGCAATATTTCAGGATTCCCTACAAACAGCACACACACACACAGAGAGACAGTCGTAGAACTGTCGGGACATCTTAATTTGCCCTTTTTCCATTCACTTTCATTGCCCCAAATAAACGACACTAACAATATACTAAAAACTTCTCCTCCAGAACATTATTCCTATCTACTGCTGAGCTCCTAACCCTGCATTCTCCACGCGAAATCATCCCCATCAAGTTAACTAATTTCATGCAATTATTGCTCCCAAATTACGAGCCAGGTATTCTCTCTACCTCATTAATTACTGTCTACTTTCACTTCCCACTTGGAGATTCACGCGGCACTAAAAATAACTCACTTCTTATACACAAGTAGACTTTCCTTCCTTCCTTTTCTCTCTCTCTAGGCATTCTTCTCCTTGTCACCTTTCCTCCGCACTCGAGAAAGTAAAATTTATTCTTGTACATCATAATTTTTTATTGTGCAATTTACACTTTCTTAGCAAGGCAATAACAATCTCGAGAAAGTGTAGTAGGAGGCCGGCGATATATACATTCACACACACACACAGCTAAACGGCAACCGACCGGTGTGTAAAAAAGGATGCAAAGAAGAGGGTGATGCATGCAAAGCCTCCATTTTTATTGCAAATCTCTTGTTCTCACTATTCCACCGTTCTTAAAATTCCCAAAACCCAAAAGCCTATTTACACGCAAACCTAATAAATCTCGAAATTCCCTCTATATTAAAATGTAAAGTAGCAAATAACAAGGAAATAACTTATTACACAAATTTTTTGCTGAAAAACCTCAGAGAACATGTTATTAGGGAGAATTGACGTGAACACATACTGCTCTATCGCAGATTTGAGAGAGTGCATTCATCGTTGAGATAATAGTTGTTATATAAAGTAGTAGTAGTATATGTATTGTACTCGCCCACAATGGAAGAAAGAAAGTGAAAGCCATTATATTTGCACGGTTACCACACTGCTGCTTTCAATTCTTCT
>Ga0194135_10002088_pt1 | contig 12087 bp, 9 predicted proteins | sample LitLau_LLRF_2013_FD_134024 | JGI IMG/M metagenome (GOLD analysis project Ga0194135, IMG submission 134024) | Freshwater sediment microbial communities in response to fracking from North America - Little Laurel Run_MetaG_LLRF_2013 (version 2) | ecosystem: Environmental > Aquatic > Freshwater >... | reverse complement strand
CTGCGGGGGACCCGATTTTCGACCCTGGAAGACCTGAAGGTGTCGGTTTCAGAGCATTTTGACAGCAAGTCACAAGATTATTTTTCGGGAGGACTTTTTAAATAAAATGAAAGATTTCGCAAGAGATCTCAGGCAGGCGGGGCATACTTCGAAAAACAAGGTATGCAAGATGTATCTATCTTTTACAGTTTAGGCCCTGCCACGGATCACGCGACCGCCCCTCGTAGGAGAATGTTGAGATACATGATTCATGTCTCAATAATAGAGGAAGCGTCCTGTCAAAAGATTTAATGGAATGGGAACCATCTGCTCCTTTTAGTCCGCAATATTAAAATTATTATTTTAACGATAATCAGAAATGATTTTGCGATAGAAAGTAACTAGAAACAACGTAGAGAAGAAGGGTTTACAAAAAAGTGTTTTGCATAGGAAACGGAAGAGTTTCTCAATATAACAGGCAGTTTTTGCTTCCAATAAAGCATGAAAACCATCTGGGGCCAGGAAAATATTTTTTTATTTTAATGACCTCACACCAATAACTCAGCTATTTCCGAACTTGTCTCTACGTCTACAGGAATCGCAAACTAACCTGCAGGCTGTAGTCCTTCATCATTTTGGCGAGTGATGATTTTAGTCCAGGAATTACACTGCCGGGTGATATTTTTTCGACGAGGATTTTGGGGTCTACAGCAGTGCCAATGTTGTTCAACAAGTATGCTACAAAATCCGGTTTATCCAATGAAGTATCGATTAATTTCTGCAATGGTAAAAAATTCCATAGTTAGAAAAACACGTTTTTGATTCGTGGGACTAAGGGATAAGTGGAAATAGCCATAAACATATATATATATAAACACCCGTTATGGAAAACTACCAACTACGGTCTTAGCCTAAAAACCCACTTTTTACATTAATACTGGAGATCAAAACAACAAATTCTCTGAGCATAGAAAACTAATAATGGCTAGGTTTTTTTATAAAATTGATATAGGTACCTATATAGTTTCCCGAGTTCTTACATAACAAGTCCTTATATGCACAACTTGACAACATTGAAAAGAGCAATAATTTTACTTAACGCCTGTTTTTTGTCGGATCCAGAGCGGATTAAGTCGACTTTTTCTGCGGAACCGAGCTGACTCAATCACGACTCAAGCACACCAACATCACGCTTACCCAATCGCTGTTCTTTGTCAATGGGTTTCATAAACTCAATTCGGTCTGGATCCGACAAAGAACAGCCCTTTTATCAACTTGAGGAAGAACTAGCCATTACAAAAAGTTTATTTTGCACAGAGATATTTTTTTGACCTCTATTAAGGATCCTTTTTTGTGGTTTTAACTTTTCTGATGTAAAAGTTTCTATATTGTTCTGCTAAAGTGTCACATTTCAACCTGACATAGTTGGCAAGCTACGCTTTGCTGACCAATGAAATGTCAGGAAGATCTGAAACATCACAATTAGTTTGACCCACACCAAAGCTGCTAGGTACTGTGTTGATAATTTGCTTAACATATGATAGGTACCTCTTATATTAAATTAAATTACCTTCCACAGATCCATGTCGTCGCGTTCTTTGCAGAACTGGATGGCCTGGCCGATATCTTTTAGTTCGTCTGTCATTATAGCCAGCGCCTCCTCCGCCCGTCCCATGCGCCGCAGCAAAAACACCATTTCTGGATAAAGCCTCCGTGTCATACATATCCGCAATGCCTCTTGAATGGGGTAGTGGTCACTCCTTTGGAGAAACTGCAATCGGAAACAATTTAAGTTTCAGTTTCATAGAAAGTATGTTTCGCGCCAACCCACCAAAGCAGTGCGCTATTTAAAAAAACACGAGGGGAATGTTTATTTTGATTACGTGTAATTTATTTCACCAAACAATGTTATCTAGAATGCTATGATAGGTTAGTACCTAATTATATACCGAAAAAAAATATAATAACTCCTGTCCCGATGAACCATGGGGACCTTGTTTTCATAGGATAATAGAATAAATCTTTAATTTTATGTTTCAACAATAATGGTACTCAGATTGTGTAAGAATGTCGGAACGAATTTGAAGGATTTTTTCGCATATAATTCACGTTATTTCACTTTTTAAGATACTTATAGACCGGCTGGTGTAACTAAGGCCGTAGATCTTATGTTCAGCTTACGTAGCCACGGCCTTTGTTACACATGCCTGACTATGTGGGCTAATGCTGGCTTATATTCATTCAGATTATCTTATACCCTGCTGAAAGGAAGCGGTTCTCCCGATTTTAGACAATCCGAATCACATTGGAATAACATGAATTTGTAGGAAGTAAGCTGAAGATATGTGCGGGGAATGAGAGATCAGTCTTGATGGGATCCGATCTGTGGAACTTTCCTACGCTCTGCTTTAATGGGTGAACTGGAAATGCAGGGAGAAGGTCAAAATGACAGGTAGCAGACATGGCAAACGGAGATTGCGAGCGGCTTTCCAGTTTGCAACATTGTGGTATGTTGGGCCCCTTCACTCCTTTCCATGCAGATGCACTAATTAGAGGCTGCGGTCGAGATTGCCACTGGTTCTGCCACACGCAACGTCCAGACATGTCGTGTCTCTCGTCCAAACGCGTATAGTAAAGTACCCTGACCCCTGATCATGGCTCGAGTTCAATGAAAATTCTCAAATGCATGTTTCCACTGGTTTCTGTTTATGGCACAATGGTTTCTTCTAGTTGCGAGTTTATTACGGAATCAGATTCGGCATAAAAAACTAGGGTATGGTAGTGAGAACCTTTTCTCTGTGCAGAACCTCACTCGCTGTAGTTTGTATCGAAAGACTATGACTATATTTGTGGGCAAAAACATGCTGGAACTGTATAAATTGCCATACGGCTCGTTACTATTTTCCAGTGTGGTTACCGACAACTACGGCGGATAGAGTCTCAAGTTAACTCACTTGCAAGAAAAATTTAATAAACCCTGTTCCTGGAGCCATTTTTGGGTGGTACGTTCCTCATGCGAAAACTGAAAACTACTTGCTTCAAGCTTATAAGAACTTAACTTGCTTTCCACCTGATTGAGATAAACCGCCACAATATTGCACATGCTGCTTACCACCTTTTATTCCATATGTTTCCATCAACAATGATGGACGATTATTTTGGATGGTGAACTATGATGAAAATAATGCATGATCGTGCAGGGATTCAATTCACCGTCTTTTTCGTTTAGTTGCTTAGTTTATGCAATAAAAAGAACACAACCCAAAAAAGATCCATAGGTTTGATAACAAGTACCTTTTGTATTCGTTCCCTACAGTTTCAACAGCTTGATGATTAACGAAATGAGAGAATTATTACCCGCAATAGATGCTCCTTGCCGAATTCTGCGTGAAGTTGAACCAGTTGTCCATGGTATGGTCTCGCTAGGTTTGTGTCTTTCCTTTCTAGTGTGTTCAGATACTGGTATAATAGGTAATTGTTTACCTGCAACAAAAAAATTTCTTGTACCCTTTTATCCAAATAAATTAGGTACTCTAGAATAATTATTATTGGTGCGGGGAGACCTAGAAAAGCCATGGGCCTTTGAATACTTTTCCCATATATAGGTACTTTAATATTAGGAGTCCACAAGGTTGTTGTGTTCTTCTGTACTTTTCGATGTTTGCACTGTGTCCCCATACCAAAAGGTGTTGGAAATGTTTCCCGGTTGGAGCTGTACGAGGGGTACTGACCATGCTCGGTTACGTCATTAAACTACTTTTACGGCGCCAAAATATAAATACAATTTACATTAAAAACAATATCAATTTTAGTTTGAAATATAGATTTGAATTTAAATTTAATACACGGGATATAAAATAATAATTCCTACATTACTTTTTTTGAAGAAAGGAATTTCCAAAAGCGAGGGAAGTAAAATTTATTTGTTTCGGAGTTTAATACACAGTTTAATAAGCCTTTTGCATGGAATTAGTGCAATAAAGTGGAAATTCTCTTCTTCTAGAAAGTACTTACCCACCTATTCTATTCCAATAGCACAGAAATGCACACACCATGTGCTGTAAGCCTCTATTATCGCTTACTTACCTCTAACTTTTTGACGACTGTTTCAATTTGAAAATACTCAGGCTTATCCAAAAAAAGGGCAACCGCTTGAGTAGAGTCCAATTGCATAAGATCGACAACGACGTCCAGGACGGAGGAATACAGGTTGTGCTTGTGGATCATGGGGAAAATGTCCGAATGCTTGAGCTTCAAGTACATGCTCAGGGCCCGATCGTACTTCCCATCGTGACTGTACAATTGCGCCAACGCCTCCAACAGCGTTACATTGTCCGGCCCTGATACGATCACGTGCTCGATGACTGTGTTGATAACGGCCGGCACTGAATATAAACTGGGAGGCCATTTTTTAATAAGCTGAAAGTTTTAAGCAAAAAATTAAGAAACTTAGTTTTATTAATATTGTCAATGAATTTTGGTAAACACAGTCGTGTGCAGAATAATTAAATTCAGTATGGAGAACTAAGAGAGTAAAATTACAAAGCCATTTTACTGTGCAGAATCCCTATTCGGGGTAGCCACTATAACAGCTGGGCTAGCCAACTGTGAATAGTTGGTAGAGCAAAATACTTAGAGGTCGTGAGAAAACTAAGTGCGCACTGTCTTCCTGTCTGTAGGGCGAAGGTAAATCAGTAAACTATAAATTGACATTCTTAATTTATTATCAACAAAAAGATTGAAGATACCCTTTTTAGATTAATATTAAAACTATGCCTAAAAACTTTCCTCAGCATAACCTTTTCTGAAATCTACAAAATTAGGAATAAGGTTCAGAAAGAATTACAAAAATATACAATGTGCAAAAAATTGACGGTTATTTCACACATGAGAGGCGCCAGGCGTCTTAGAAAATTGCCCGGTTTTGGTACAACGTTTTGCCCTAAATGATTTTAGTGTTTTGGGAGCGCGATGCACGAACCTACCCAGAATTCACTCGGGTGGCGAGGTGGCTGTACTACTGTATCTCACGCCACTTTTTAGAACAAAAATAATTGCTTGTCAACCTATTAGAAATTCATGGCTTATCTATCGACAGTCACAGAAAAAAACGAACTGTGTCTACTCCTAACCCTTATTAGCCATACTATACCCACTTCTAAGAATCCGAGTTGATCCGTTTTGAGAAATTCGTAGAGTACCATCTCATACACTTGTTTGTCTAGCCGATAGTCGTCCAATGGAAGAAAAGGACTGATCGATTTCAACTGCTGCATTCGTGCTAGGGTGTAAACTTTTTCTTCCCATAACTTCTTATCTTTCCCTGAAAAGAGCAAATGAATGTTTTTTTTCTTACCTAATGTGTGATGCTGGTTTTCGGCATTCCAAAGAACTCTTTATTTACTACAGGGCATATCGAAACAGTCCCGATTTATATGAATTGTTACTGGCATGTTTCTTAATCACAGTAATTATTCTCAAGACGATATGAATAGTGTCAGGAGTTTGACATTTTGCATATGATATAAACACGCTGGATAATGATATTTACTGTTATCAACGCGGAAAAGATCGAAGAACATCATACACATAGAAAATGATAAACTATTTCTAAAAATCTTTTTTTCTTGAAATTTTTAACATTTTCAATATACATATAAGTTGTTCTTTGATCATTTCTGCGTTGATAACACTAATTATTATTAACCTGAGGTTGTTCCATTATATTATGCAAAATGTCAAACTCCATGTTGACAATGGTCACCGTTTCTTCTTGTCTTTTTTTCATTTCATTTCAGTCATTTCAATCAACCATAACCAACGTACACTATTTTGTCAGTTTCATCAATATACAACATTAAAACATTAAAACAACCAGTGGAGCGACCACCGCCGATCCGGCCCAAAGTCCCCACCGGTTACTCATATAACCGCCGCGGGGACCCAAGGCAAGATCGGCAGTGGTGACTGCACTGGTCGGCAAATAAGTTGACTCACCTAATATTTGAGCACACATCTCTCCGGCTTTAGTGAAATCGTTTTGTGAAAACAAAAAATCGACGTAGAGACTTCCGACTTGAAGTAAAGAGTACTTGTCAGCCATATGCACCACTTTCATAGCTTGTGGATACATTTTATGTTTCAGATACCATTTTACTTTATCATTAGCATCGTAAATTACTGCCACGACCATATCTTTTGGGGAAACTATTAAATAACGATTCTCTTCTGCTACGTGCACCAAGTGGTACTGATTTACTTTACACTGCTTGTATCCATTCAGAACCAACTCATATGGGCGAGCAACCTGAAATATTTACAGAAGGTGTAGGTATCTAGGTTTAGGCCCTAACTGCGCCTAAAATAAAGAATTTTTATTTGTTTATTTATCTGAGAGACTTATAACTGCACTAGGAATCTATAAAGTGACATTAATTGAATATAAAATTCGACTTAATCTTGGCTCGGACCAATCGCTGTTCTTTTCCGCAAGGTCGAGTTTCTAAAATTCTCTACATCCTCTAAAGAATATCAGTTATAGTCACGAAATATCTTACCTCAGTATAGTCATTAGTGGACGGAAGAACTACTTGAAGAGTCGGTCTCAAAAAGCTTCCATCCTCGTCTAGCTCTTTGGAGCACCCAAATAAGACAAGCTGAAGACCGGAACTGCTGTTGGTGCGCAGTGGGGCCAGGCCACTTACGTACATATCAGTAGTAAACATGCACTGAGGCTCCACCATAAACTCCGGTAGCTGTGGTCCATTTGGATCCCCCTCTGTGCGTCGTCTAATAAGGCACAGTCGAACACGATCCACCCATCCTATCTAAAAATAATCAGTGATATTACATACTTTAGGGTGATGCAATAACTAAAACAGGTTTTAAAAGCAGTTCCCTATGCCTAGAGGATTGAGTGACGCCCAATTGTCGATTTTTGTCAAGTGCATGCAATCTTTGGATCATCAAAAGAATAGCCATATTGTCATGTAACGATATACTGAGCAGTAAGCACTATTATTTAACTTACTAGAAGAACATTGTCTGTCCACTCCAAACTGCATGGATAATTGTGAGGTAAGGCTTGAGGGTTGATGGGCCATTTCATAAAGCCTAAAGAACATTTATTGATTATATCGTATACTCGAACCCCTAAGTCTGAAGACCATGCAACAAACTGACCGCGCCATGCAATACTATGCACGCTTCCCTCCGCCTCTCCCAATATTGAAGACCTGAAACAAATTTAAAATTAAAAGGGCCGACAATAAACTTTCATTCAGAAATTGGATGATAGCATCTTTTACTTACTTCCAAGATATAAATGATTTTTCGTGTAGAACAAGTCTTTCGTCACCAGCTATAAACCTTTTGCCAACTGATATCTTTCCATACTCTGGGTCGATCGCCACTGCTTTAACAAGATGTCCTGTTTGAACATCGTAATCGTAATCATCTTTGTATAAGCCGCAAATTCTAACGAACCCGTCATCTGAACAGCTAATAACGTAGTTGCCTCTTTCATCAATATCCAAACAATTTACTGCTACTAAATGTGGTTTTAGAGGACGTGCAATGCGAACTAAGTTTCCTTGATGGTCTACTAAATGGATAGATCCCCAGACCGTTCCTATGCATATGAACTTTGGGTGAACAGCTAGACACGATGTTGGATGTTTATTAAGGATTTCAGTCACATCATTTGTCAACCTATTGTATTTCAGAATGGGGGGTTCTTTTTCTTCGTCATCTTCACTTTCATACTTTTTGTCAACATCTAAAAAAAGTCCGGTTTATAAATTACTTCACGTACTAAAAATTGATAACTACTAGTTATTTTTTTATTATTTACAGTTGTTTACCTTTGTCTTCTTCCATTTATAACGTCAAATTAATATTTTAAAATTTAAAGTGTCATATTTGTTTACATAATAATCGTGGCACCAAGCCGCCATTATCAGTCTATCGCCACGTCAAAGCTAGACAAAAATAAACAAAAGTGGCGTATTTCATTTTTGAGATTTTGTTTCATATTTTACAATAGGAATTTGCTTATTTTCCACCAATAAAATCAATTGTTTTACCCCAATGGATTACTAATATACTTGTAAGAACATTTATCATTTCAATATGCTCTATTGTTTGGAGATTTTACAATTTATTTCATTAGTCCCTATCACTATCAAAGTATTGTAGATAGGTCCCTACATTGGTATTTGCCCAGCTAAATTCATTTTAATTGAAAATAAAAGACCCTAGGGTTCTGTTAGGCATTGAAATACAAAAGTGTCTTTTGTTTCATTTTTTCATTTACCCCTAAATTAGGCATTCTATTTGAGCCTGTTGCGATATAGATCAATAGCCAATTGGCATTATGTATGGTGCTCTGCAGGCTTGCGCGTTGTTATGTTAGCAAAGCTCATGACGTCAGAGTCAGCTGTTAGTATTCAGTCGACTATTCCAGCTCTCTGTGAACGGGCGTAAGGATGTGCGCACTCGTCAAACTCCAAATTGGAGATTGATTTTTCAAGTTTTATCGTTTTTTAGTTCAATACTTAAAACTACGCATTAAAAATGTTTTCCAATATCACAAGCCAAATGAATCAGGTGAGCAGCTGGATTGGGTCGAAGAAAGGAGAAGGGGATCCTTCCAAGAACGAAGAAAAAGTCCCGACCCCGACCAACGAGGCTGATGGCGCTCTCGCGGCCGACCCCACAAGGTTCGTAACCTTTTCTAACCTCTTCCTTTGAGCACATCTTTTTAAAAACCTAATGGGCGATATTCGGCAAATACACGAAGCCATTTATACATCAGCTCCAGCATGAAGATTTCTTAGAACTGACTTACCTACTTAAGTTTTCTCTGAATTGCTAAATAGGTATGTAGGTAATACCAGTGTTAGAACGGGTCGCTGGTTTCTCTTAGAATACTGATATACTATGGGCGAACGGTACAATCGCCTTTATCCCGGGTTTAACGTTTAACGATTAATCGTTGCTTTTGATTGGCTTCAAATAGCTTAACCCCGATTCAAAGACTTCGAGTTGTACCTTTCGCCTGATGTAGCTTCCAATTCATAATGATTTATTAAATTATATTAATTTCCCATCGTACCTACATACTTTATAGAGACTGGATCTTTTACGACCATACGGAAATATTTTACTTCTCTCTCTCTCTCTCTCTCTCTCTCTCTCCATCTCTTTACCTCACACTTATTTGGGGATAAGCTATGTATAAGAAAATTTATTTGATTTCTAAACGGCGCAAGGTGTGTTCGAAATCGTGCGAGTGTTAGTAAGATATCTCCGTATGGTCGTTCTGAGAACAGCCAGACTATAGCGATCGTAGTTCAGACATAAGGTTGCCATAATGGCAGTTCGTTTATAATCCCATTAAATTTAATATTGCCTGTTGATGCAGCGACACAGGAAAAAGTGGAAGTAAGTTGGAGATGCTGTCGAACGTGAAGGGGCAGATGTCAAGCTGGATAGGCAGTGTGCAAGTGCCGAGTGTGCCCAGTATCTTTTCGAAAGGCGGAGAAGCCGGGCTGGGGGATTCTGCTGAGCAGAAATTGGACTCACCAACCGGTGGGGAGAACGCAAACGCGAAAGGTTCTTCTGAGGTGAAGGACGAAGATGACAGATCGAGGTATCGGTACATATCGCTTTCTGTGTCTAGAACCCTACCCATCTCAATCACCATTGCTTTTTATTTTAAGTTTATTATTTTACTTTATTTTTCTTTGCATAAAAAAGGTTTCTCTTCGAACAGGACAATATTGACGCATGTGTAAGAGAAATCCTTTTGTTGTGCTTCTTTTAATTTGCTTTAGTTTTTGTTCATTTCTGTAGATTATTGGCAAAAACAAATGAAGTTTTCAAAAAAGTTGCTACTCCAGTCTCCGAATTTGTGAATGCCCAATGGGCTGCACTGCGGTAAGTTTGCATTGAGGCAATCAATAACCGTGGCCCACCTCTTACTAACCAACTGTCTGTGAATCTGCGAGCGGCAACTTTATCTTAATCATTCCAAAGGTCCAAATGACAATCATCACCTCATGATAATGATAGTTTGTCATTTCGGCTGTTGACAGGTGTTTGGCGATTATAATTTCGTAGCTTAGACATTATTCATGCACCTTTTCAAGAATTCATCGGCACCGCAGCTATGCGTCCCTTTATTAACTTTGTATCTTACGATGGTTTCAGTGCTACGGGAGGGGCAGACAGTGATGCTGCTCCTGAAGAAGAAGAAGTCACTGAAGAGGGAAAAGAAGCTGGAATGGGAGGAGGTACGTCACATTTTTACTAAAACTCAAAAATGCCCAGTGATTATGTTGAGGAAAAGATCGTTTATAGTTGTAGAAATATGGAAACTTTAGGCTACAGGTACAACATACTCTAACCAAGGCTTAACGATTTTAAGCTATAGATAAGCAGCGATTAAAATCCCACGATGAAGAATAGTGTACCCGTCCCCCTTATTGGATGTAGTGCGTGTGATATTGTAATGTGCTCCTCTCTTTATAAAAACCGATTTTTTATTAGGACTTTTTGGTTAATTTTTAGTGTCAACAAAAGCTGTTGCTGGAGCCAAAACGATCGGCAGTTTTCTATTCTCAGCAGTGAATAAGGCGGGTGAGACCGTGTCTAAAGCAGGAGCAAAAATCAAGAGGACTGTTGGGGAAAATGTAAGTTCTAAAAATCATGCACTTATCTATGATACGAGTAGGCTGGAGGTAAACACAGTAGTGCGCAATTTCCAATAATTTCGTATTTCTTAAGAACTTTCAGCATCGGTTCATTTATTGTCATTTAATGAATATAATCTTTTATTCGTTTGTTTTCCGATGTAGGGAAATAAAAATTAAACTTTCGTATGCATTAAGTTGGTTTGCAATATTACTGTTACTAAAAAATTTCCAGTTTGCAATTGCACCCTACTATTTCTACCCCTAATAAATGAAGGACATGCAAATATTTATAAGTGGAGTTGGGAAATCCCACAAGTCATGCAGTGAAAGTGTATGTGTATTTTTCAATAATGGTTTCATATCTATTATTTATATGAACTGACATGTCTTTTTCTCCTTACTTAATAATGTCGACGTTTCTTGTCTCCTTATTGATTGGCTGTCCCAGGCAATGAGAGACTGCTCAAAGTTTTAATGAGTGAAAATCCCCTCTCCCCAATAGGGCCCTTGAAAATAAACTGTCCGTCAAAAGACGGTAAGTAATACTTTCACTCATTGCTACCCGCTCATGTATTTTCCCATATGAAGCAATTTTTGATTCCTAGCTCCGGCCCTGTTTAAGGTATCCATTTTAAATTCGGCGTCAGAGACCATGTAGTGACACGAAACCTACCTCCCGAATTTTATTAAAATCAAGCGAACGGTCTGAGCTCTAGCTCCGCGTACATACATACATACGAACCTACATACAGAGATTTTGTAAAAACCACTTTTTTGGACTCAGGGGACCTATTATTATTATATTATTATTAAGTTAAAACACTGCCAATTTAAAATCAATAAAGAAAAGTTCATGTATTTGTTTAGGGTTGTGCTACTGGTGGAAAATGGGGTTTAGGCTTAGGTATTGGATTATTATATGAATTTTCAAAACGGCATTGTTATCAATACTTTTAAAGAAAATCAAAAACTTCATCTGATGAGAAACAAATCAGGTTGGGTTTGTGTCGGCAAATATAAACATTCAGGCTTGCCACCTACTTTTCCATTTTATAATAGCCTCAAAATTTACTGATTCTATTGCTAAATTTAAAAAAAGTCTGATCAGGCCATGGATGATAGTGAAGTAGAGCGGAGTTAGTGAGGTCGTGGCTGGTCGAGAATAAAGTGAGGGAGGGGAGGTGGCGGGGTGGGCAACTCCACAAGCAGCAGATCAATACCTCCAACTCCTACATCCTACATCTCTCTGTCAGTCAGACTATGCTCAGCCAAAACTAGCATTTTTAATGTAAAAGACCCAGGGAAGTTACACGTAACAATGAAATTGGGAATATAATGGATGGTTTTGCAAAAGCGGAAGAAAGGGTATAAATGGCCTACCTAAATATCTAGGAAGCTTGACCATGACTTT
>Ga0194135_10002087_pt1 | contig 12087 bp, 11 predicted proteins | sample LitLau_LLRF_2013_FD_134024 | JGI IMG/M metagenome (GOLD analysis project Ga0194135, IMG submission 134024) | Freshwater sediment microbial communities in response to fracking from North America - Little Laurel Run_MetaG_LLRF_2013 (version 2) | ecosystem: Environmental > Aquatic > Freshwater >... | reverse complement strand
TAATTTACCACCACTCTTAGAGTTTGTAGACTGTTGGACGGATGGGAGATCTTTGGCTTTCTGCTATTGAATCCGGAGAAACAGGATAATAAATCTAATTTGAATCTTGAATCTTGAATCTTTTAATTTATGACGATGGATGATGGGAAACGGACGCGTAAGTAGTTTTAGGATTAATAAGATTTTAGGATTTGATCTAATGAGGGGCAGGGCATTCATAATAAGTTTCTCAATTGTTTACAGTATCCTGGTCAGTTTGATGATGAACTATACCTCGACTTATTTGAATGGGATGATTTTGCTAGACTGCTTGCCACTCTTCTGAGGATAACCGCAACAGTCTATGACTCATTTCCTTACCATACGAAACGCTGCTAACGCTCCACGAGCTTCTTAAAACGGTTCAGGTGAAATCGGAACTCTCATATCTCTCAATGGATTCGTATCACTTTGTATCTGCTGAGGGTTACCAAAAAAAAAGTCTGATGCCACTTGAAGACTTGAATGGTTCTGGATAGAGGAATCAACTGTGAGTCAAGTTTTTTAGCAGGCAAATTATACTTCTAACATCTGCATCTGTTACTCTCACATTTTTTTTTCAATTTCAGAGTTTATTGGCCGCATCACCGCCGGCTGTATCTCAAGTCCTCTGATATGTCCATAAGTTGAGCAAGTGGCGGCTTTTTTCTTCCTCTACTGCGTCCATCAGAGCAGAAGACCCATGCGAAGTTTTAGCGCCGCTAGATGCAACCATGATTTCTCATTTTAGGGCATTTCTTTGACTTTTCATAAAATCTGTGGCGTCCTCCGGGTAGGTTGATTCTTGTTTGCAATGAAAAATTTTGATTCTGCTTAACACAGCCTGAAGGAGCTGTGGGTCATTATCGTCATAATCGGTTATTATTTGTTTTTGTTCCGGAGAGGCAGTTGAAAATGAGAATTGGAGTCTCATCTTTAGATTCGACGCAAAGACAATGAAGAAATCACTCAACAATTTAATCATCTAACTTTATTTCGATCCTTAAGACTTGTTTATCCGAATTATGAGGTTTTCAAGAAATTTAGGGGAAGTTTGGTTAGTTTTCTGAAAACTTGTGAAAAATTCATGGTTTTTGAGAAATTTCGGGTTAATTTTGTAAAACTAATGGAAGTTTTTAGGTTTTGGAGACAATTTGTAAAGTGCGGTTTAGCAAAATTAATTAAAAAATTAAAAAATAATTCACATGCACTCATACCCCGTCAATTCTAGTCCACTTTTGGTTTTTTCCGTTTCGAGTGGAAAGAGAAGTGAGTCCATATTGAGTAAGCAAACCTATCAGCTCTCACCGCCTGGACATTGTTACGATTCATGAGTCTTCTCAAAGGACAAGGAACAATTTCTTTGTTAATTCTTCCCATGGTGTTATGCTACTAAAAGGATTTAGTTTAAAAATATCTTTTTACCTGAAAAGAGAAAGGTCGGATTTTGTATTCTCTCGCAAGGAAGGGAGAGGAAAGGGCCATTTACTAACCGTCATATCTGAACTCAAGCTTTTCATTCCGCACTTTGTTTATAGTCTACCAAGTGTAAAGACACCGAGCTCTTTGAGGTTGAATACCCGATCCGCAACTCTACCACGAAAATTATGCTTTCCACGTAAGTAATCCTAGAATTGAGTTTAAGTGACGCCTGTTTCCAAACTATAATATATTTGCAAACTTAGCTTTAAAGTGAGTAAAAACTGATATTGTTGGAAGCAAAGCAAACAGAGAGTACTAGACGGTTCCAGTTCCAGTTGGTAGAATTCCCATTTTGAGTCGATCTTAAACTGGATGAAGTTTGCAGTTTGCCAAATTCTGTCAAAAACTCTTGAGCCACTTCCCAATGGATATCAAAATCAAATCGGAATGCATATCCGAAGACGCATCCCCCAAATATCGATCCCAGTCTCCCCGTGAACAATCTCCTATAGCACCAAAGAAAGACTACACCAGAAATCAACTGAGGTAAATAAAGCGGATGCTTTGGAGAAATTGATAACATTAAGTCCTTTGACTTTCCCCCTTGGACATTTATGTGTAATTTCCGTCCTTACATGTTCATTTCCATTCTCATTTCGTCCCACCATGTTGCTTTCGCTTACTTATGCTTTACTAATATTGACGAGAGCCATTGATTGGTCGAAAACTATTCCTAGGAGAGTAAACAGTGTCGCTGCCACTTCCTTTATTTTCAACTTTGGACTTGGGGATAGTAGAATAATATTTGGAAATATTTAAGTGATTTTCAGGTGATTAACTGTGGGAATTGTCCAAACGAGGTCTATATTCGAAAAGGAAGGAAAAAGGATGCTTATTGTTCCCAGCACTGTTTTATGTAAACGATTCCTATTTGTAGTGTTAAGAGCTCGGCCTTAATTTGTTTCTTTTTATTCAAAGTGTGAAACAAAACATAGCTCAACAAGAAGAAATTTGTCGCTTGCAACAGCAACTTGGAGATTCACAACAGCAACTTGGAGATTCACAACAGCAACTTGGAGATTCACAACAGGAAAATGCGCAGTTACGCCAGCAACTTCAACAGGCTGGAATGAACCCACAACAGCAACAGCAGGTCGCTAAACCAACCCCAAGCCTTATTTTCTCCCTTATGAATACTTATTTGTTACTGCTTTTAGGGAGTTCCAGCTCAAAATCTTCCGGGTGCCGTTGCCATGGGCGGGGTGATAGCAACAGGCCAAGGAGTAGCTGCAACAGCACCAGTTGTCCCAGTTGTAGCAGGTCGTGGAGGAGGAAGGGTGGTCCGAGTTGGGGCGGGTCGTGGAGGAGGAGGGATGGGCAGTGTTGGAGCGGGTCGTGGAGGAGGAGGGGCGGTCCCAGATGGAGCGGGTCCTGGAAGAGAAGGAGGGGTGGTCCGGGTGAGAGCAGGTCAGCCAAGAGTAGTCACTGAACCTGTTACAGGACAAGCAAGTCGAGTCACTGCCTCCGTCCCAGTAAATCGTACTGGAGAAGTAGCATTTCCAGCTCCTGCCCTGGGAGCGGGACGAAGTCTGAATATGAGCAATATGACAATGACTGGAGCCACGAGTTCCCAACAGGTCGCAGCCCAAGGAAGTCAAGCCCCTGCATCAGCCAGTGGTGGTGGAGTTTCAGCAAGCAATAATCTTTCTTCCGAAACTGTAGAGACGTTGAATGCAGACCCATCCCTCCTTTGGGAGGATAATCATCCGAACAATGGCTCCAGCCAAAGCGGCAGATAAGTTTATTCGCTCCTCAAAACTATTATCCCGTCCAACTTTGTTCTATGTTAATTTTTGATTTTTCCCTACGTTTGTATACGTACACTCGTTACGCATCCACTTTTTCTCATGTCGTCAATCTCATGCGCTTAGAAGTTTTGACTTTGGGCAACATCTGTTAAAAGATAACTTGATTCTGAACATCATCTGAGATTCTTTTCCGTAAAATTTCCTCAAACTCTCAGAGCCATCAGTAAAGTAGGGGTGAATGTCTCACCGTTCTGTTTTATCTTTAAAAAAATGTTTGTTGATTACTCCTAATAATGTTGCTAAATAATATGAATTAATTTTCCCTTTTACCTCGTCATGATTTTATAATTTTGCGAGTTGACTTACTAAATTTTTGTAATGACTTCAATAACTTTAATGACTTGATCCAAATTCTTTTCGTTCTCCACTTGGATTCTCGCAACTTGATCTCGAATTCGATCCACGCGTGACTGACACTCTTCTATTTGCTTCCTAATGTGGATTGAATGGGCAGCCCGGAGCCTTTTCCCAATTTCCCGATCCATCTCTTCCTCAACTCTGGATTCTTCCCAATCTGCTTCCTTTTCTTGATTCCGAAGGGCTTCGAGCCTGTCCAAAATTGCGTTTGCCTCTGAATTGAGTCCATGGGCCTGTCTCGCATACTTGAGTCGACTGTCGTTCAAGGTCTCAAACAGTTTCATTTTCTCCAGAATCTCTTCACTCAAGGCCTCCTTAAACTTTTCCTTGAGTCCATCATCCCCCAGGCTCAGGCGACGACTGAAAGTTTCCACACAAATCTTGAGGAAGGAGTTCATTTTCTCTGCCAATGTCTTCTGATACATCCCGGCGTTTCCGGTCTTTCGCGTATTCTCCGCAATGAAGTCGTTGATGGTGGAGACATAGAGGGACACTAAATTTGATGTGGAAATTGTATTGATCATTTCCGCCCTGCTCTGCTCCACCGGCGGATCCCAGCTTTCAAATCCAACCGAATTTGGGCTTCGCTTGAGCACGCGCTGCAATTGGTCAATCACTTCCATGAACTCATAGCCCGTCAATTCCAGTCCACCCGCTTTTTTCGTTTCGAGGAGCAGGAGAGGGGAGTCGGGGTTGAGTAGTAAATCTGTCACTGCCTGAACATAATTGTGGAACTCCAAGTCCAATTCCCTGGTCCTGAATGTGGACTGGCCTGTCCGACTTCCGGGCTCGGGGAGTGCGAATAAACCGAATTCCACGAATGCCGACAGGACTTGACGAAACGTGTGTTGGACTTCCAGTGGTTGGCGCGTGGGGTCGAGACTAAAAATCTGAGTGAAGAGGTTTGTTTGGGAGTGGGCAGTTGCCTGGGGTTTGGAATGAGGGGTATGATATCCGTGGGAAAAATCCTTTACTCTCAGCTCCATGTCACGGACTAGGAACAGGATTCGTTGAAACTTGGGTGGGACTGGCCCACCGCCGGCACCCAAGGATCGTGCCAAGTTCAAAACGTATTGTAAAAAGCTCAAGTTCTCCTTTGAAATGGTTTTCCGAACGTTGAGAATAAAAAATGAGGAGAGGAGTAGACTGATGGCCGAGACGGTCGCATTCTGTTGTATTGTTGCTGGTGGTTCAAGACTAGTTTCCGTTTTTAATAAAACTACGCAGAGTTCTTGTCCATTTTGGAACGTCCGGATTGGTTCGGACCAAATCTCAATCCCAACTGAGGGGCTCAGCTCGGGCTCACTTTTCCATCGGATCTCATCGTCTCCCGGCCTCAATTGACGGAGGAGTTGCGTGAGAATGAAACTTTTCCCGGTTCTCTTCATTCCGTTTACGGAGAGCACAACAAAGGGGCTGGAACCAATTTCCTGGAAAATGTGTTGAAGGATGTCATGTCGAAATATTTGGGAGCCGTCGACGTTGTAGTAGAGCACGGGCACTTCCATAATTCTTTGACGGCAGACGTCCAACTGAATAAATTCGAAAAACTTGAAAATATTGACAGTACTTGTTCAGCTGTTGTTGCAAGACAACCAAATGGACGTAAACATACATTCAATGGGAATAAAGAGAAGAATTCGTCCCCTCCCGTAGTAGTAAATAAATGGAGAGATAAGATTAAAATTGGTGTTATTTACCTCCAATACCCAAAAACTCTTCAACCAATAATAAATAGACCAAGAGCGGATTTATTATTTGCTCCTTCTCTTTCCAAAATCGCACCATGGAATGACAAACTTTTGGGCTAAACTTGAACTAATTCGCACTTTCCATATCTCCCCCCTCCTCCTATCAGGCCTCATTATCGGGAGCTTAATTTTTAACTCTGGAAGGAAAGCTAACTAAGTGCGATAAACTTTACCCCAACCGAGGAGAAGGCTGTTTGCGTCAATAGTCTGGAAAGGTCCCCTGACCTCTGATACGGAGAGGGGATTGAATAAGTCCTGGGCCAAGTTTAAACTGGATTCCAGTTCCACCAGTAAGTGCATTGTGTCTTTGGCCCATGGCCCAAACCTCATCTCTCCTCTCCCTATCACTTGAATTTATACTAAATGGCATTGAAAAGCTTATTTAATTTGGGACAAGCGAATACAACCAGAACATGTTATAATACTAAATTGCTCTGACAGCCAAAACGAAAAAAAATGAGTCCATGATAATTTCATAACATAAAAGGACGGAGCAGGAGCAGAGGATGAGTAAAACTTGCATTCGCAATAGGAGTGAGAGTGTTGGATTCGTGGTGAATATTTATCTTCAAGCAATTGACTCGTATGATCCAGGAGATAGCAAGACCTTGAAGAAATCCAAACTTTATTTAAAACGCATATCCTCTAAAAGACGAAGCACCACACGTCACTTGGATTCTCCTTATGTCAAAGTTATTATACAAAATTATTCCAGGAGGATCATGCTCATAATAACCTATGATCATTACAGGTGTCAGTTGAATGAATGGCAACTGCACCGGAGGATAGGAGAATTCCCAAAGCAGGTTTTTTTTGTTCAATTTAATTACATAGGTTTATGCTAGTGGGAGTAGCATTTCAAAGTCGCACTTGTCATCCCGAGAAGCATTCCTGGTTTTCTGATATGGAAATGGGAAAGAGTGAAGCCGGAGTACCAGATTAGGAAATTTGACAGGAAATTTTTATTTAAGAGAAGGCGAGGGTTAAACAACTGGCAACCCATGCGTTAATTAGGTAGAATTTGGTTTAGTTTAAATCTTAAGTTGTATGGATTTAATTTTGTTGTAATCTTTCCGGAAGCAGAAGAACCCTAAACCCGATTAGGTTATAATTTTATTAGGTTTCATGAACCTGGGCTGAACATGAGCCCCTCCAGTCAGAAACCTCAAGAGCCACACCGACCTCGATGTTGACTCATAGCATGTGAAACCCAAAATGAATAAACCTCAATTAAAAAGCTGCAAAACTATGCGAAGCGGAGAATTAGTTGGAGGTCAGTTTTCCCCAACGGTTTCAACACGTGTGGTGAGTTATAAATTCTCGGTATAGGAATAAAGCAAATTATGATTTATTGACAGTCAGTGGTATTTCCAAAAAAAACACAATTGAGTATCACTTAACTTTAGTTCTCATCACGAACGTGTACTGCATTTTGAATGCACAAATTCGTTTTTAATATAACGAAAAAAAAGTTGAATTAGTTTACACTTGTCTTCTAATGTTTCTCCTCCACTCCCTCAAGTTCAAAGACTCGTGTCATGAGGCTAACTTTTGATTTGTTATGGAAATTAGCGGGGAATCCCGGCGTAACATTCCAAACGTAACAAACGAAGGATACCAAGTCCAGAAACCCAAAACTCTTTGAAAAGTTGCAAGAGCGTGGCCAAGGTGTACTACGTGATGCCAAACAAAATGACTTGACGTCTCACAGTAAGATTTACGACATGAAGATGAAGATAGTAAAAAAAAACTGGATTTGTACTTATCCTTGTTATAAAACTTGGGTTAAGATGAGGGAGTTGCTCCCTTCCCTGGGAGATTGTTGAGTTTTAATAAATCCAGAGGCCAATGTAAAAATTTGTAGATGCCAAGGAAAACAGGTTGATTGGTCAAGAGTGTCTCGTTGGAATTCCCACTTCAATTACTTCCAGACGCAAGCAAAGTGGATAAACTTACCTGGTCAGTTTTTTGTTTGTAAGTTGATTTTTTTTTCATTGTCAAGATAAAATGCCCTTGGTTCCTCAATCCTTACCCACACTCCCTCTCCAACCTTCCGCCACGTAACAATACAAGTTAAAATTGCTCCATAGTTGAAATTCTCCACCATGAGTACGGACTCTCTACATTCCAGTGAGTTCGAGTTTAATGAAAAGGAAGAGAAATTGCAAGAAATGATTACAATTGTACGTGAGAGGATTTTGGGTAAGAAATTCTTTGAATTTATTCATCAATGAAAAGAATTTACTAAATAGTGCAGCCGCCAATTCCAGTTCTAGTTTTAATAATATATTTTATGTTTGACTCAGTTTTCTAAATTTTCGTCTTTTTTTTTGTTTAGATCACAAAACCTTCCCACTCACACCAAGAACTGACTCTTCATTTATAGCCAAGTTTATTCGTTCCAAGAAATACAATGTGGAGGCGGCCGTAGTTGCCATTCACAAATATTATGACAACATTCACGCCAACCTGCGCATACTCGAAGGAATCAAACCCGCAGAATACGTCCACGCCTACAATCTGGATGCAGTGCGGCTCCTCAAGCATAGAATAAACGGAGCCTACGTCGTGTTTGCCTCCGTAGGGAAATGGGACCCGAGCGTGGCGTGTCTCAAAGATATGGAAGGGGCCGGCTCCTTTGTCATTGAGGAACTCTTCCAGGATCCACAGCTCCAAATTAACGGACTCATGGGGGTGGTTGATGTGTCCGGCTTCGGATTCTGCCACGCCCGCCAAATCAATTATCACGAAGTCAAGTTTTTGCTCAAATGTGTGCTGGTAAGAAGGAAAAGGAAATTCAACCAAAAAAAAAACTCAGTCACTGAACTCTGGTTTTGTTCTTGTAGGAAATGTTTCCGGTTCGGGTCGCTGGAGTCCATTTCGTGAATGTGCCGACTCTCTTTTGGCCCATTTACAAAGTTGCCATGAAATTACTCCCAAAGAAACTTCAAGGCCGAGTCCGAGTTCATAGCAGTGTAAGTGACTTGGCAAAAGCACTGAACCCTGCCATCGTTCCAAAATCCTTTGGTGGGCACCTGGAAGACGAGGAAGCGTGGGACAGAACGTGGCTTCCAAAACTTCTTGAGCAAAATCTCTGTTATGACAGTAAGTGACTCTGATAATTACCCGAACGAATAATTTTATATTTTCTCTAATTATATAAAAAATATTTCCCTCTCTTGCGTTCTGGCTCCTGTTCCAGTCCAGTTTCCTATAAACCCACAATTCCTGTTTCACAATTCCAGTCCTGGAAGTACCAAACATTAACCTTGTTTTCTTTTCTGTGTGTTTGAAGGTTACTGGAACGGTGCAGTAAATCCTCATCGACCGAGAAGGTTAAGCCGCAAGAGATCCTCCATGATGACTTGATGAATTCCTGCATTGCAAATATTTCACAGGAGTCAACTTCCGCCAGCGTATGCATTAGAATCATGGGAATAATTTTTTTTTGTTTCTTTGCTCACACACATACACGTGTGGTTTGTTAAATTTACATTTTGTATACGCAGTGTACGTCAGTCATTAATTGTTAGTGTTAATAATAATAAACCTACTGCTCGTTTTTATACCACGTAATTTTTTGCAGACAGCTTAAGCTTACTCCCCTGCGTCACTACCTCATCACCAGGGCTAAATGAACCACAGTAATTATTACTTTTTGGTGCGATGATGCTACATACGGAAATCTGTCATAGAACCCATTTACGAGTGATCACCTGCGTTTGATTAGAAACAGGTTCTTTTTGAATGACGCACGTTGTAGCCCGTGAACAATGTTTATGCGCCCAATTCTCAGACGGTGGTTGGCTCACGTCTTAATTCCAATTTGAAATGACAACAGGAACTAATTAAAGAAAAAAATAATTGAGGAAGAGAACATGGTGATTGCTCGTCAACTACAGTATATGCAAAAGAGAGTGAGGATGAGTCCAGCGACTTCAAAAAAAAACTGGATTATTAAATTAGGGTTAAAAAAATCTCATCACATTCACTACTCTTTATCATAGATTTCAAATCCATGTTTGAATTGGAATGACAAAATATTTTGTCCTCTATCGAAATATGACGATATCAGAAACGATAATTCATTACGGAATTTGCATGAAATTATACGAGAAATTGAAAATATAAGGTAAAATTGATTGATTGTTCTTTAGAATTGGTGGCCTAAGCATGCAATTTGGAATTTCACAAAATTGATAAAGTAAACAGTGTAAGTCTGGAATCATTGATTGTAATAAAATAATCAAGCGAGATTGACGCGGGCAGAAAATAATACGAAGATAGAGCTGGATCAAAAAAAGGGTTAATTCAGTAACTGGCAATATAATTAAGAACAAGACAGGAGTAAGAAACGAGTTGTTGCTGAAACTGAATTTAATTCTAACTAATTTTCTTCTAAAAGAAATTGGGTATATACCTCTTCTTTTCATGAATCATGAATCATCATGAATCATGATGATTCGTTATGGAAAATTCTGTTCCATCAACCTCTGCAAAGTCTCAGGTTTCTTTCCATGCGCAGTTAATTCAATTTCCATCCCAATTCTTTGGATTGTATGCCGCCACTCTCTACGTCTCTCAGTTATCTCACTTTCCTAAAACCCCTCTGTCATTGATTTGCTTTATTCATTTATATACAGCGTGGAAAAGGTCAGAAACGTTTGCAATCACGGATCAGGTGTCTGAAACTTTGGAGAAAACTGGAAAAGAAAAAACTACTAACTTTGAACGTCATTTGAAAAGAATTTCATTTTCGACTATAGACGAATCCGTTACTGTATCCCATTGCACGTTTCATCCCAAAGGATGTGCATATAGTGAATAATTCATGTAATTGAACTATTGCATTTAGTTCCTCTCTATTAATATTAGTTATAGTAAAGTAAACGTTTGTTTGTTTGAATTGAAATCAGTATTATTTCTTGTGCATTTAATTAGAAAAATATTCTGCCTTTTAATTTGTAAATCAATTTATAGTTATATACTAAATGGATTGGTTGCGTTTAGGATACTAATCTAAATGGGAGACCGTGAATTTTGTAGAAATATTCAATCCAAGAGCTTTTTTTCAACGAAAAAGGAACAAGTCATTGTTCATTCATCCCATGCCTTTAGGCTGTTACGGGACTTTGGTTTAAAAATATCCTTTTTACCTGAAAAAGGTTAGTTTTTGTATTTCTCTCCCAGTTGGATACTTCCATGCGAATGGGCAGTGGCTTTTACTAACTGTCACATTTGAAGTCAGGCCTTTCATTTCGTCAATTGTTTATTGCCCTGCCAGACAGTTGTCGGATTTTGAAGCAAAGTTAAGTGTAACGACGCACATTCCAAGGAAATATCTTCCATGAAAGATGTGACACAGACCCCGGAAGATTCACAATTAAAAGACAAGAAACGATTTATAAAAATCAACGAATGGGCACGTAAGTATATTCCCTAAAGCACAGCGCCTTTAAATTATTTGAAAATTCACTGAAACTGAGTTAAAAAAATTAATTTGTAAGAAATAAATGGCGTGTATTAGATTTAGATTGCTTCAGCTTATACAATTCCCATTTAAAGTAGATTCTGAAAGAGGATTAAGTTTCGTACTTGCCAAATTTGTGAATGATTTGATATACTTAGCCACTTCGCAATGGATTTGAAAGTCATATCGAAATTAGGGGGTCTAAAATCCGTGAGCTTTCCAAAAAATCCGGATTTCGGATCCAAATATCGGATTAAGTCCGCATGTTGCCTTCTCCATTTGGTTAACTTTAGAGAAGGTTAGAGAAGAAGAGGAAAATTCACTTAAATCAAATTTAAGGGTGTAAATTAGTTTATCCAAAAACAAACAGCAGTTTTCGATATAAAGTGACGTTTAGTTGTAAATCAGACCAAAATAAGAAGAAACTTTGGTAAACCCTATAGGGTCAGGCGAAAGTGGTGGTATTTCTTCAAAAGTAACAAAAATTTTAAGTAATTATGAGTAATTTACTAATTTCAAAGGTCATGCTGCAAAGTTATAAACTTTGTCACATTTTACACAAAAGACTTGAGTCGGGGTCAATTCTACCTAAAATAATAATAATTCCAGTTTAACTGTCCATTTTTTAAATTTTACAATCAATCATTCAATCAAGGTTTCTTTGGCGATCAATTGGCGAGCAGCTTCATCAAGAAAAGCTTTTAAATTTTACAAGACAAACTACGGGAAGCCTAACTTTACAAAGCCTACCCCTCCCAAATAGAGAAACCTGCAACCAAATTAACACCAAACCTTACATAAAACGGAGACAATGTGCAACCTAGGGTTGGATAGCTTCTCCATTTGGTTGGATCGTTTATATTTTTCCCATTTGACTTTTACGTGTAAAATGTAACAAACGGTTCTTCAACTGGATCTTGTTTGTCTTGTGAAATTTGTGAATTACAGTTAGTTATTAAAATATTTGTTTTTAATAAAGAAATACATCCGATTTCGCTGGATTCCATTAAATTTGTAAATTATCTTCTCATTTTTGTATCAATTCTGCAGATTTCTGCAACAGGCTTATTTTGAAAAGTCTGTATTTTTTTTCAAAATTTCTGTATTTTTTTTTGGGTGAATCTGTTGGACGGCAGTGCGGCGTTACTTCCAACTAAAGCGCCTAACCCCTAACCGGATGAAAGGACACTTTGTCTTAAGT
>Ga0194135_10002086_pt1 | contig 12087 bp, 11 predicted proteins | sample LitLau_LLRF_2013_FD_134024 | JGI IMG/M metagenome (GOLD analysis project Ga0194135, IMG submission 134024) | Freshwater sediment microbial communities in response to fracking from North America - Little Laurel Run_MetaG_LLRF_2013 (version 2) | ecosystem: Environmental > Aquatic > Freshwater >... | reverse complement strand
TGGCTGGGGTAAGGAGCCAGGCGGTGATTGCCACAGCGACACCAGCTGTATCGGCACCAGTAGGTGGATGGGCTAATTTTGACAGCTACTTAAATGAGCACAACAAACTGACTGGTCATGCAGGTACTTTTGTCGAACTGAATTTCCTGATTAATCAGGAAGGTAAACCGGTCGATATTAAAATTATCAAAGGGGCAGCTAAAGAATTTGAAGATGAAGCTATACGGCTGATTAAAGAGGGCCCGAAATGGGAACAGCCTAAATTACCGGATAGCAGGATGATTTATACTATTGCATTCTAAAGAAAAAGGCCTGAACATTTGTTCAGGCCTTTTTTATGATTGGGTTCCTTTAAAGAAATAAGGATTTAAAAGAACAAGGAAACAATTTTGAAAATAACTGCGGCCAGTACTGCCGATACAGGGATGGTTAATACCCAGGCCCAGAGTAAACTTACTGTTACTCCCCATCTTACAGCTGAAACCCTTTTAAGCAATCCAACCCCAACGATAGAGCCTGTAATTGTATGTGTAGTAGACACAGGAATACCGAAGTGTTCGGTGATGCCCAGGGTTACCGCACCCGCAGTTTCTGCTGCTACACCTTCAAAAGCATTTACCTTAGTAATTTTTGAACCCATCGTCTTCACAATTTTCCATCCTCCGCTCATTGTTCCTAAAGAGATAGCTGCGTAACAGGTAAAAGGAATCCATTCCGGCATTGTATCGCCTGTCTTTAATACTTTACCGGCCACCATGGCCACATAGATAATCCCCATTACCTTTTGAGCATCGTTTCCTCCGTGAGTGAAACTCAAAGCGGCCGAAGAAATCAATTGTAATTTTTTGAACCATTTCTCTGCAACAGAAGGTCTGGCGTTTTTAGAAAGGTGCAACAGGATGATCGATATAATTACCGAGATAAACATACCGATTACCGGGGCCAGAACGATAAAAGCAACAATTTTTAAGATAGGTGCAAGACTGATTGCTGATAATGCATTGGCACCAACACTCGCTGCTTTTGCCATACCTGCTCCGGCAAAACCACCTACTAAAGTATGTGATGAACTGGAAGGGATACCATACCACCAGGTGAATAAATTCCAGATGATTGCAGCGATTAATCCCGAGAGAATTACCGGCAGATCAATATATTGTTCCAAAACCGTCTTAGCAATTGTATTTGCAACTTTGTGATCAGTAAAAACAAAATACGCGGCGAAGTTAAAAAGAGCTGCCCAGAGTACTGCCTGGAAAGGGGTAAGTACTTTTGTCGATACAACCGTAGCGATAGAGTTGGCTGCATCATGAAAGCCATTGATATAATCGAAACCTATAGCCAGAACAATTACAACGATCAATAAGGGTGTAAGCATTTTTTTGAATTTTTAAGCGTTCTTAACCAGGATAGATTCTAACACATTCGCTGCATCTTCACATTTATCTGTAGCCATTTCAAGTGTTTGAAGAACTTCTTTTTGTTTGATCAGTTCAATTGCATTGGTCTCAAATTCGAATAATCTTGCAATTGCAATATTACAAACGTAATCCGCCTGATTCTCTCCGCTGTTAATACGTACACAGGCATCAGCAATGACACGGATATTTTTAAAGCTTCTCAATTCTTTGATGGCTTTATCTAAATCTGTACACATTTCAACCAGTAATTCAGCTAATTTGATCATCGCATCACCAATGTTGGTAATGTTATACAGTTCTATATTACTTGCCGAGGCATGGATATAATCTGCAATATCATCAACCGCACTGGCCAGTGCATGAATATCTTCTCTGTCAAAGGGAGTGATAAAGTTTTTACTTAATTCTAAAAATATAGAGTGGGTAATTTCATCGCCAACATGTTCCAGTCGTTCGATCTCTTTGATATATTCTTTTCTTTTTTCCAGATCTTTGGTACTTAACGCGAGAAAAAGTGCCTCTGAGATCTTTAATACATTACTTCCGGCTTGTTCAAACAGCGGTTGGAATTTTTTGTCTTTTGGTGTAAAGAACTTAAAAATATTATTCATGTTAACTATAAGATATGGTTGCAAAAGTAGGGTCTCAATGTTAAGTTAGTGTTAAGTGTTAACATTAAAGGAATAATTCTTTAAATTTTAACCGGTTTTTTGAAGTGTAAAAGCAAAGGTCGTCCCGATCTGCAGCGTACTTCTGACAGAAATAATTTGCTGATGGGCCTCGAGAATATGCTTTACAATAGCCAGGCCTAATCCTGTTCCGCCAACTTCTCTCGACCTGTGCGAATCTATTCTGTAGAAACGTTCAAATAACCGTGGTAAATGCTTTTCATCGATTCCAATGCCATCATCTGTAACCTCTATCAGGTACTGATCATGCAATTCAAAGATTTTGATGGCTGTAGATCCGTTTTCTTTTCCGTATTTAATAGAATTGGAGATCAGGTTAATCATGACCTGTCTGATCTTTTCGCGGTCTGCATTTACAAATGCAGGGTGCATGTACTTCTCTTTAAAAGAGAGTTTTACGTTCCTTTTGTGGGCTTTGTCTTCCAGGGCTTCCATAACCTCCTTGGCCAGCAGGACGAAATCAAATTTCCGGTAATCTATAGGTACCTCGCCAGATTCCAGCTTTGAAATAGCATCGAGGTCATTAATCAGGTAACTCAGACGCTCTACGTTTTTCTCGGCCTTATTCAAAAACTTAACAGCCATTTCAGGATCGTCAATCAGGCAGTCCTGTAAAGTCTCAATATATCCCTGGATAGCAAAAAGAGGGGTCTTAAATTCATGCGAAACATTGGACAGGAATTCTCTGCGGAACTGCTCCTGTTTTTTCAGTAAGTCTATTTCCTGTTTTTTTGCTCCGGCCCATTCTTTAACCTCATGCTCTACATCATTAATAGGATCGGTACTCACATATTCACCCAATGCATCTTTCAGATCCTTGCCCAGTTTAAGGTTATGGATCAGTTTATAGATCAGTTTAATTTTGGAATAGATGTACTTTTCCAGTAAATAATAGAACATAATAAAACTTGTCACAAACGAAACCCCGAAAGAGACAAGCATAAAATACCAGCTTTGCTGAAAATGGAAATTGACCAGCCCGATGGACAATCCTACTGCCAGAGCAGTGATGAGAACAAGAACACTTAACTTCATGAAGGCAATTTACAAGATATTTTTAGTTTACACCTTCCCATTCTTTATAAAACTGCTCCAGATAAATCAACATGAATTCATGCCTTTGTGCTGCAAGCTCTTTTCCTGCACCGGTTTTCATCAGCTCTTTCAAACGCAGTAATTTTTCGTAAAAATGATTGATGGTTGGCGCTGTAGAGTTTTTATAGGTTTCCTTACTCATATGCAGGTCGGGTTGGATCTCAGGATCGTACAATACCCGGTTTTTATAGCCGCCATAAGTAAAGGCACGGGCTATTCCGATGGCACCTATAGCGTCCAGGCGGTCTGCATCCTGAACAATATCCAGTTCTCTGGAAGAGAAATCTATTTTGCCAAGGCTTGCTTTATAACTCATGTTCCTGATAATCTGTTGTACCTGCAGGATGATATGCTGATCAAGTCCAAGCCTTTTCATGAACTCCCCGGCAATTTCCGGACCTATTTCTTCATCACCGTTGTTGAATTTACTGTCGGCGATATCATGTAATAATGCCGCAAGGGTGACAATGAGCAGGTCGCCCCCTTCTTTTTTATTGATACTCAAAGCAGTCTTATAGACCCTTTCAATATGAAACCAGTCATGACCGGCTTCTGCTCCGGCTAAGGTGTCTTTTACAAAGCTGATTGTTTTTTCTGTTATACTATCAAGTTCCATTTGCATGAAACAAAGATATTATATTCCGGATTATTCAATTGGTTGCCGGAAGTCAACTTTGTGGCTATGGTCCATACAAATCAGCTGTACGACCTTAACTTCCAGAATTACAGCGATCTGAAATAACCTTTCTACAGTAAGTTTACTATATCCCAGTTCAATCTTGCTATAGGCATTTTGAGAAATTGACAGCTTGGCAGCCAGATAATCCTGGGTATAATTTCTAAATTCTCTGACCTTTCTGATGTTGACTGCGACAATTTCTGGTGTTAGATCCAGCGGGTCTTTCATAATATCAAGTTAGCATAATGGTAACTAACGAAAAAAAAGGTCCTCTGGATTTGGCGTTTGTTTAAAATCCGGATATAAAAAAAGTATACCTGTCTGAACGGGTATACTTTTCTTGTTTTGCTTACCGGATTTGATTTACTGATCTTCCGGTTTTGGATCTTTAGGCTGAGGCCTTTCGCTTTCAGCCCTGCGTGTGCCGTCATATAATTCATATTCCAGCATCCGGCAATCTAATTTGCCGTTATAAAATTCAACTTTACGGGAAGCTTTCAATCCGATTTTTTTGGCCAGATCGGGATTACCCGTAAAAATATAGCCGCTGTAACCTTTGCAGTCTTTTTTCATGAAGTCACCTATACGTTTATAAGTAAGCTCCAGCTGAGAGTGAACACCCAGACGTTCTCCATATTCAGGATTGAATACGACTACACCTTTTCCTCCTTCAGGAACCGGAGTGTCTGCAAAATCGCAAACTTCAAAAGTAATCAGTGTATCCACACCGGCAGTTTTAGCATTTTTACGACTGATATCTACTGCATCTTCCGATAAATCGGTTGCTACAATTTGTAAATCAACATTTTTGATCACCTGATCTTTTAAGATCCTGCGTTCAGCAAAAAATACCTCCTCATCATAACCAATCACGTGCATAAAACCATAGTTCATTCTGAACAAACCGGGTCTTCTGTTGGTGGCCAGTAAAGCAGCTTCAATGGCCAGTGTTCCTGAACCACACATCGGATTGATAAACGGTGACTTCTGATCCCAGCTTGTACTCATGACTACCCCGGCAGCAAGTGCTTCGAGCATCGGTGCTTTTCCAGGTATTTTACGATAACCATGTTTAGCCAGGGTTTCTCCTGAAGTATCGATAAAAATATCAGCTTCGTCATCTTTCCAGTAAAGATGGACTACTGTTTTATTCGCATCCGAACCCGAGTTCGGGCGCATACCTTTTTTCTCTTTTATTCTGTCCACAATAGCATCCTTCACTTTCAGGTTAGTGAAAAGAGGGGTGGTAATAGTTGGATTATCTACATTCGAAGTAACGGAGAAATAGCCGGAAAAATCGATCAGTTCTTCCCATGGCATGGCGACCAGCTCACGGTACAGTTCTTCAGGATTATTGACTTTAAAACTATTTAAACAGTATAAGATCTGACTGGCACACCTTAAATTTAAATTTAGTTTAATACACTCAGTTAAAGTGATATTCAGTTCTACTCCCGTAGGGAAATCTCTTACGATTTCGTAGCCAAGTGCTTTTACCTCTTCTACCAGATAAGGAGAAAGTCTTTTGTTACAGGTTAAAATAACCTTACTTTTGTTGTGGAAAACTTGCATAATTATTGTGCTAAGTTATCAATAATAATATAGAGATTTGAACTAGTAAGTAGAATAAAAGAGTATTTGTTATGGAATTAAAAGGAAAAGTGCACGAAATCGGTGCATTACAGCAGGTGAGTGAGACTTTTAAAAAGCGTGATCTCATTATTGAATATGCAGAAAACCCAACTTATCCTGAATATATCAGGTTCGAAGCTTTACAGGATAAAACTGCTTTATTTGATAGCTTGAAAACCGGCGATGATGTAGAAGTTTCATTCAATCTTCGCGGTCGTCCGTGGACAGATAAAATGGGAAAAGTATCTTATTTCAATAGTTTAGTAGTTTGGCGTATCAATGCATTGACTAACAGTGCTGCTGCTGCCTCTACTCCACAATACGCTCCTCCTGCAGATTTAAATAATGCACCGGGTGAGGAAGATGATTTGCCATTTTAAAAATCTTTTTATAGGGAACAAATTGTACGAAGAGTGCCGGGAGTTATTTCCCGGCATTTTTTTTGGAATCAGTACCTGTTCGTGTTAAATATTGTTAAAATAGAATTTATTTATCCAGGCTTCGTTATTTTTGAAGAGAATAATGAAGAAAAGAAGTCTTTGGTTAATCACAGCGCTCATGACCATCGCGCTGCTTGGTGTGTTTGTAATGCAATTGTATTACATCAGGGAAGCCTATAGACTCAAATCACAACTTTTCGAACAGGAGGTTAACCAGGCATTAAGTGCTGTTGCGGGAAAGGTGCAGCGGTTAAATGCAGTCAACCATATCAATAAAAAAGATCTGGAATGGCGTTTGAAGATGGAAAATCAACGTCGTGACCGGACCAGGAGGCTGATCGGCCTGGATCAGAAATTTAAGGAAGAAGAACGGAAAAGAAAATACGAACAGCAGAAACAGATGATTGATGAACTCAATTATCAGGATGGGATGATCAGGAAAATCTATCTGAGCCCCACTATTATTTCTGAAGCAGATTTCTATGCCCTGGCTAATCAGGCCACCACACCGCTGAATGTAGATGTGAATGTAGGTTTTGATGCTAATCTGAACGTGATTGGAAGTGATGTCAAAAAAACTTTTAAAATCGGATCTGCTAAAACCTTTACAATAGAACCTAAAAAACTGCCGGATAGTATCAGGTACCTGGTATACAGCCGTTATGACAGCCAGCCTTTAAGGGTTTCACTACCTAGCCTTAACGGGGATATGCGTGCTAAATTCAAAATAGAAGATGAAATAGCAGCGAGAAGAAGACATAATGAATTGAAGGAACTGCGGGCTGATACTGTACGTCTGATTAATGAAAATAGCTTTAATGTATTGGAAGAGGCTGCCAGGGAAATGAGTCAGGTGGATGTTCCGCTAAATCAGCGTATTTCTAAAGCCGAACTGGATACCCTGCTGCGGGCAGAACTGGTGAATAAAAATATCAGTCTGGACTATGATTTCTGGTTGAAAAGTGTGGCCAGTGATTCTGTCTTATTCCGTAAAGTTTCAGCCGTGACTGGCGAGATTTTGCCGGCGAATACTTATAAAACAACACTCTTCAGTAATGATGTGATCAGAGATCCGGGAATGCTTTATATTAATTTTCCGCATAAAAATTCATTGATCTTCAGTAATCTGAGTGTAACGATGGCCTCTTCTGCGGGATTGCTGCTGGTACTGATTTCAATCTTCTCCTATACGCTCTACGCCATATTGAGACAGAAAAAAATTGCAGAAATGAAGACCGACTTCATCAATAATATGACGCATGAATTCAAGACTCCTGTCTCTACGATTATGATTGCCAGTGAAGCGCTCAGGGATCCTGAAATTCTCGATGACAAAAAAAGAATTGGCCGTCTTGCCGGAATTATTTATGATGAAAATGTGCGTTTGGGTAACCATATTGAAAGGGTACTCAGTATTGCAAGATTAGACAAGAAAGAACTGAAACTGGAAACAGAGGATGTGGATATAAATGAGCTTATCGCAGCGGTGGCAGACAGTATGAGTCTTCAGCTGCAAAAGAAAGAAGCTACTTTAACCTTAAATCTGAATGCTGTTTGTCCAATTGTTACAGGAGATGAGCTGCATTTGTCAAATGTAATTTATAACTTAATAGATAATGCCAATAAATATAGCGTTGATCCTCCCCAGATTACCATCCGTACAAAGAACTCTGGTAAAAATCTCATTATAGAGATTGAAGATAAAGGAATCGGAATGACCAAAGAGCAAAGTAAACGGGCTTTTGATCAGTTTTACAGAGTTCCTACAGGGAACCTGCATGATGTCAAGGGATTTGGTCTTGGATTAAATTATGTACTGGATATTGTCACACAGATGAACGGTACAATCAAGGTGAAAAGTGAGAAGGAAAAAGGAACTCTATTTGAAATTATTATACCCCTAAAATAACATGAAGAAAATTCTATTGGTAGAAGATGATCCTAATCTTGGAATGTTGCTGCAAGATTATCTGCAGCTGAAGGGTAAGTTTGACGTCGTACTCTGTGTGGACGGTGAAGAAGGTTTGAGAACCTTTAATAAACATGCTTTCGATTTATGTATCCTGGATGTGATGATGCCGAAAAAGGATGGGTTTGCATTGGGTAAAGAGATCCGGAAGATCAATGAGACCGTTCCGATTATTTTTGCGACTGCAAAGGCAATGATGGAAGACAAGGCTTCGGCCTATGACCTGGGAGGAGATGATTATATCACTAAACCCTTTCGTATAGAAGAATTGCTCCTTAGAATAAATGCATTGCTTAAACGCGTATCTGCCAAGGAGACTAAACCCGCAGAGCCGGTGCAGTCACAATTTCAGATTGGCAGTTATACTTTTGATTATACCACTCAGCTGATCCAGCATAATGGACAGCAGCAGAAACTTTCTACCAAAGAAGCCGAATTGCTGCAGTTACTTTGTTTAAAACAAAATGCGGTGCTTACCCGTGAAGAAGCTTTGATCAGTATCTGGCATGATGACAATTATTTTAATGGCAGGAGTATGGATGTATTTCTGAGCAAGCTCCGTAAGTATTTAAAAGAAGACCCGAATGTAGAGATCCTGAATGTGCATGGCAAGGGCTATAAACTTTTGATTAATTAGTTTCTGAAACCATCATGATTTCTCAAATCACTCAACGAAATGAAGATGAAATCATGATAGCTTCATCACCGATAAAAACAAATATACACTCTGATGAAAAGCTTTAGTACCTTTGTTTTTCAAAAACTGGTGTAATCTATGTCTGAATACAATCCTGCTGAGATAGCGGCTAAATTTATCAATTATACTTCCAGGCATATCTTTCTGACCGGAAAGGCCGGGACCGGAAAGACTACCTTTTTGAGGAATTTAATTGAGCTGACTCACAAAAAAGCAGTTATTGTAGCACCGACAGGCATTGCCGCAATTAACGCGGCGGGAGTTACTGTTCACTCCCTTTTTCAGTTGCCATTTGGAACTTATCTGCCAAAGCAACCTACCGTTGAACCCATTAATCAGCAGTACAATACGCCAAGATCTATTGTTCGTCATTTACAGATGAACACCACTAAAAGAAGGATATTCCAGGATCTGGAATTACTGATTATCGATGAAGTCAGTATGCTAAGAGCAGATTTGCTGGATGCGATTGATATGGTGCTGCGTTATATCAGAAGAAACAACAATAGTTTTGGCGGGGTACAGGTTTTGTTTATCGGAGATCTGCACCAGCTGCCGCCGGTAGTTAAATCTAATGAATGGCAGCTTTTAGGAGAATTCTACAATAGTGTATATTTCTTTGATGCTCATGCTTTGCAGCAGAACCCACCAGTTTATATCGAGCTCGAGAAAATATACAGGCAGGCAGACTCGGTTTTCATCAATCTGTTGAATAACCTGAGGAACAATGAAATTACAGCAGAGGATATTAAGCTGCTCGACCAATATTATAAGGCCGGTTTTGAGCCGGCAAAAAACGATAAGTACATCACACTGACAACCCATAACCAGCGCGCAGATACTTTAAACAAAAAAAGCCTGGAAGAACTTGGTGGTAAATCTTATTTCTTTAAGGCTACTGTAGAAGGTGAGTTCTCGGAAAACTCCTATCCGGCAGAACATACCCTGGAGCTGAAGCTGGGAGCCCAGATTATGTTTATTAAAAATGATCAGAGTGGTGACCGCCGTTATTTTAACGGAAAGATAGCTACGGTGATCCGTCTTCAGCAGGATGCGATAGAGGTAGAGACAGAAGGGGAAAGAGAAAAAATTATCCTGGAGAAGTACACCTGGAAAAATATCAGGTATAGCAATCATAAGGTTACCAATGAGATTGAAGAAGAAGTCATCGGTAAATTCATTCAGTATCCGATCAAACTGGCCTGGGCGATTACAGTCCATAAAAGTCAGGGACTGACCTTTGATAAGGCAATTATAGATATCGGCAATGCTTTTGCCCCCGGACAGATTTATGTAGCCCTTTCCCGTTTACGTTCACTGGACGGTCTGGTACTGACTTCGCAGATTTCAGGCACTGGTATCAGACAGGATCAGAATGTAGCCCATTTCTCTAAAAACAAACAGCAGGAAGAAGAATTGAACACCCAGATCAGACTGGAAAGTGAAATCTTCCTGAGAAGTTATCTTTTGACTTGTTTTGATTTAAATACCCTCGACAATTATGTTTACGAACATGTCCATTCCTACAGTAAGGATATTAATAAATCAGCCAAACAGAAACACGTCAAATGGGCGCAGCAATTATTGAAAGACCTGAGTGAAATTAAAGCTAATGCAAATAAATTTCTGGCGCAGATCCAGCGTTTAAGCCATGATCAGAGCCAGGAAGGTCTCGCGAATTTACTGGTCAGGACAACCGCAGCCGAGAATTACTTTAATCCTTTGTTACTGGCGCTTTCACGCCGCATTTTCGAAAGAATGGAGCTGGTGAAGCAGGATAAACAGGTGACCGCTTTCCTGACCGAGTTGCTGGAAATGGAATCTCTTTTTTATGAGCAGTTTAAGAAAATAAGAAAGGCTACAGGTTTGTTGCAGGCAACCATCAACGGAACTGATTTTACGAAGACTGATGTAGGTTCATTATTGAACCAGGCTGAACGTGAAGCGCAGATGAAGACTGTTTATGCAATGCCTAACCAGCTTGATTTTACAGCTAAAAAAGAGAGGCCTAAAAAAGCTGCCGCACCTAAGAAACCAAAGGAAGATACTAAAGTCGTTTCTCTGGAGCTTTTCCAGAATGGTAAAAGTATTACTGAAATTGCCGCAGAGCGAAAAATGGTGGTGGGTACGATAGAAGGTCACCTGGCACATTACGTGGCTTTACAGGAGATTTCTGCGAAAGATATTCTGGGCAGTAAGAAACTGAATAAGATCCTTGAGGCTATCAAAGAATTGCAGACGATGAGTTTAAATCCGATCAGGGATCATTTAGGGAAGAGTTTTACTTTCGGCGAAATCAAGATAGGCATTGCTGCCCATCTTGCTGAAAATTAAACTTTAATATTTCCTTCAAATACCAGTTCGGCCGGACCGCAAAGGAATACACGGGTGAATTTCTCTCCGTCGTAGTGAAAGCCAATGCGCAGGTTTCCACCCAGTACTTCAATCTCAGTCGTCTGATTTCCTGTTTCACCGTGATGTTTAGCCATTGCAAGGGCAACAGCAGTCACGCCGGTTCCGCAGGCAAAGGTTTCATCTTCTACGCCGCGTTCAAAAGTACGTACAAACAGATGATCCCCCTGATCTTCGACAAAATTTACATTAATCCCATCCTTTTGGTAAGTAGGATTATTGCGGATTTTCCCACCGGTTTTGAAGACATCCATTTCTTTCAGTCCTGTCACCTGTTTTACATAATGCGGAGAACCGGTATTGAGTACATAGGCATCTCCGTCCCTGTGAATTTCACTGACGTCAATCATTTGCAAGTCGACCCAGTCTCCTTTAGCTGTAATTTTGGCATGATGAGGGCCGTCAACTGCCAGAAAGTTCGTTTGAGTGCCAATTATTCCCAGGTGTTTAGCGAAGGCAACGATACATCTTCCTCCGTTTCCACACATGCTGCCCGGCTGTCCGTCAGCATTAAAATAAAGCATTTCAAAATCATATTCAGCGTGGTTCTGCAAGAGCATCAGGCCATCAGCTCCAATACCAAAGCGCCTGTCACACAGCTGGTGTACAAGATTACTGTCTTTAGGGTCAAATGTTTGTTTGCGGTTATCTATTAATACGAAATCATTGCCTGCTCCCTGGTATTTATAGAAATGAGTATTTAATGAGTCCGTAGATTTGGTATTTAACATTTTTTAACAATTAAGGGATGCTTGGGTGACACAAATATCGTGGTATTGGTATTAACTTTGAATAGTTTGATAAAAGAAATTAAATATGCACACAAATGAGGTCTGCATGAATTAGTTTTTCTCTATTTAGGAAACAAAATTCTGTATTCTTCATTATCTTTAACCATATAAATATACAAACTAATGAAAAAAATAGCATTAATAGTTTTAGCTGCATTCATCGGAGGTGCAGTAGCAATTGGCGGTTATAAAATGTTGGAGCGAAATGCCAACGGAATGACGCTGGCTGAAAAGCAGAATGTTCTTTTTGCCAGTAACACAT
>Ga0194135_10002085_pt1 | contig 12091 bp, 8 predicted proteins | sample LitLau_LLRF_2013_FD_134024 | JGI IMG/M metagenome (GOLD analysis project Ga0194135, IMG submission 134024) | Freshwater sediment microbial communities in response to fracking from North America - Little Laurel Run_MetaG_LLRF_2013 (version 2) | ecosystem: Environmental > Aquatic > Freshwater >... | reverse complement strand
GCAGAGACGGCAGACATATTGGATGCGGAGTGCGGCATTGAGAAAGGCTGAGCCATCGAGGAGTAGGAACCAGTTGACATCTAAATCATAACCAATTCAACGTTTTTAAACATCAGCCTATAAAACTTTAAATTATTAATTGCATATACAGAACTTTCCCAAAAGTAAAATTAAAGGAATCGGAATAAGATTTGGGATTTGGCCGTTGGAATAAGATTGTGACGCATTTGAATCCGCAGACCTCACTACTGTGACTTGAAGTTATTACCTGAGGATATCTGTTCATCGTGTTTATGGAATTGATGGAGCCAGCATGCGGATAGTGTTGGTAACCTCGACTTGCTGAAGGATAAATGTTCCGCATCATCGCTCCGTTGCATGGAGGGAGAACTGACGGTGCCAGGGCTTTCTGTAGCTGCTTCTCATGCTTCCGATACTTGGCTCTCCGATTTTGAAACCACACCTATAGTAGGATGAATATAAATTGGAATTATTTAGATGGATCATAATAGGGAAATCATCATCTGGCCTAGGAGACTACTCTTGGAGGTTGTAACTGATTATTTCTAAATCGAATCCCGATAAGTTGCGCAAGAATGTCTTTACTGGCACAGAGATTCCAGCAGGAGCAGCAAGGGATGAGGGGATATAGTGAACTGGAGGAATCTGGAGTTTTCCCTCTAGTTAAAATCAATGAAACAGGAAAATGGTTCTGATGTTCCCCTCCTAGTCGTCAAAGGGAAAGGAGTTTTGGGAAAGTAAAAGTTATATCGCAGAGAGGAGGAATTGTCTAGAGGCCTTTCTCTTGGGGAGGAAGAAAAAAATGCTCACCCAAGAAAACTTTCTCTTTCCCAGCTTTCCTCATTCACAGATTGTGAGATGAGTTAAACTCACTTTTCATCTCCAGAGACCGTAGCAGAGAAACATGAAAGGGACCAAAGGAAGATTCCTTTCCCATTTCATCCAAATATAAATGGTACCCAGTAGAATCATTTTCTGATAATATTTTTCATGTATAATTCCGGAAATAATGGGAAATTTAAACCATACGCCCGCCTAGTTTTTAATCTCAAACAGACCTTTTTAATATAATTGATTTCATTTGGCTCGGATTCAACGTTTTGGATGAAAGGTGTATTTTCAATGCTTTTACTCCAACCCAAGGCATATGTTACGAAACCATCCAATTGAGTCCGTGGGATTGATTGAGAATTCTGAATGGGGATGAGGAGAGGCAGAGGTGCTGGCTGGCTTTCTTAAGGAAAGGTGAACCGAGCTTTTCCTTTTCATCTCCTCATACTATAATTTGATGACTCTAACGATGATTTGATTCATTTTCTTGATTATCCCTTTTGAGCTCTCCTGATCCAAAGAAGCGCTCCTGCTGCCTTTCTTTGAAAAATTGTATTTGCGACGGTAATGCAATAATATCAGTTTCTGCTCCAGAAATCATTTCTGCAATTCCTTTTAAATTAATAGCTAATCCATCGGAGACCTCCGCTTTAACAGACGTTTACAGAATTTTCAAACCTTAGAATTGCATTATTTTCCTTTCTCGGAAGGTCTCCTGTCGCTAACTCGGTTAGTTGTACGTTTCTGATCCAATTTTTAATCACACGGGAAGAGATACTGTGAGCATTTCTTTCAACAATTTCAACAACTCTTTACCAAAATTCAGGAGCAGTTTATATAAAAAAAATTATTCATACCACCATGCACTAGTTGGGCTTTTTCACTCAAAATAATTTTCTTTTTATTTATTTCCTATAGCTTTAGTATTTTATATGAAAGGAATTAGTTGCGTTAAGTAGGAAGTTCCTGCTCTTGAATCTTGACAGGCCCTCCTGCTTTGCCCATAAGAGTACAATTTTCTCTTTTCTTCCATTTTGATTTGGAAGTCACTCCCCCATGGCAAAATCTGAGACTCGGATGTTTGCAAAGAAAGCAACGTGTCGTCGACGGGATGAGAGGGAGACGGAGAGGCCGAACAATTTCTGATTCGGAAGAATGGATAACGGGGGTGGGGAGTACGGAGGGAGAGTGAGGAAAGTTCAGAGCTTCCCTTCATCTTCCGGTATCATTTTCCTGACAACGACAGCCATAGTTCTGGAATGGAGTTCATCATTCCCTGTTGCTGTTTGAAGCGTCTGTAGGAGGAAAGAAGGAGATGAAGGGAAGGGAAGAGATGGAAGGTCTTCAAAAAGTCTTCAGCGCTCCTCTCTCTCTCTCTCTCTAGTTTCGGAAGAAGAATCCACCAACTTTCTCCCCGTCGCCTATGTCGGTCTTCCTCCCTTGGGAAGCACACCGTCAAATGGAAGGCCTAATTCAATTATGTGTCCTATCACTGTGGCAGCTCGACGACTCATCTCATCTCTCTTTAGCTTTCTCTCCCTCGCACTTTGTTTCCCTAGTACCAAAATTCCGTAAAATGTATCATAGGGAAACTCTCTCTGTCACGTCCTGAGCATTAACCCTCCAGAAACAGATCAGAACTGACAAGACCTCCAGTTATCACTTCGAAAAATAGAAATACGTTTGACCACTCTTTTCAACCCGGAGGTAGGTGGGTCTTGCAAACTGCAACTTGAAACACATTAAACAATACACAACTCTTGTTGGCTACGCGAGCGGATTCCAAATGACGTCAGTCAGGAAACAGTGCAAGATTTCGATTCTTAATTATGGCCAAGATATATAGAGGTTATAGTCACGTGAATGAAATATTGACTGAAATTATATATTATACAAGTTCAATGTCAGAAGTCCTAATCCAGACATGAAATATTTATTTGTGGAAGTTGGCCGAAATGCTCGGCTTATTTTCAAACATTCAAAGTGCCCCTAACGCTTTGGATCATGGTATACTAATTATACAGTTCAAAATACGTAAATATTTATAAATATGGCCAAAATATTGCTGGAAACGCTCAAATAAATAAATCCCTCGTGTAGTCATTGTTCTAAATTTGCAGCCGTTATTTAATTACCTCAAGAGAACAGATAGATTTTTTGTATGATGAATGGAAATACAAGGAAGCCAATTATGCTATAAACTAATTTGAGAAAAATCCGTTACTTGAATACTGGGATACGTTGCCCACACATTTCAAAAGCTTTTGAGGATATTGCATTTTGTTTGGATGGAATTCCGTAGTAACCATCACGGAAAGAAGCTTTCTCTTCATAGCTATGTCTGGCTGTTTTAAGCAGAGTTCCTGAGTATGTACTGAGCTAGAATTTCAGAAAGTATTCAAAAACCTATCGTGCACTTTTCCTTATAGAAGAGAGGGCCTTGGGTTGGTTCCTTTTTTCACGAAATAGAACAGAGCTTTTAACATAGGCAAATTAGATTTGAAAAGGCAAGCTTAGAAATAATGGAGGTTTGCATAAAAGCTTTTTTTCCTTCCTAGCCTCCTATCTCAAGTGCTCAAATGATGAGAGGTATCTTCCTGACTTTCTACACAGGCGAATACACTTTAGATTACTTTCTCCTTCCTTTCTATAACATGCATTTACTTTCCCCCATTTTTTTCTCAATATTTTTCAATTTCCTTTAAATCTCCCGTTTCCCTGTATTATGATGTTGGAGAAAGTGCTTTCTCCACATGTGAGAGTGAAAAGCATCCTGTTCGTAGCCTAAGTAGTCTCTCTCCTGCCCTTAGAAGCATCTAACCTCGTTACCGAATGTCTGTTCCTTCCTTCCAACAACCCAAAGTTCCCATTTAAATTTTTCCCTGCCAAAGAATAGTCTCATTTCCTTTTACGAGAAGGAGCGAGTGGGAAAAAATACTCCGCTCTCTTGGATAAGAGTCGGAGGACTTTCTCAGAGTTACTTTAAAATTAAATACGTAAAGAGCTTCCAGACCCTGGAAAAGGCCCTTTTGACGGAAGAGCATTAATTTATAATATCTTACACGGGGAGGTACTGGGAAAGCTTCCTGAAAACTTTTTTTCCCTTGGCCTGCTTCCTGGAAAAGATATAAAAGCGAGCGGTGAGAGTGAAAATAGAAAACCCATTTTGGAAGGATTGGTGGGTATTTTTTCTGCCCGCTTTTGAAATTGTACTTCCTGGGGCTAGGCACATCAGTTGAAGTTCCCCTCTGATTTCATTATCGGTTGATTACAGTCCTACTTTTCCTATACACTCTCATTTTCTTTCCATTTTGACAAAGCACCAGTCAGGCTGAAGTACTCGATGGAATAGGGAAGCTGAATCATAATATTGAAGCCTTGATCGAATGCGGCATGAAATTTTATACTTTTATAAAAGTTGTAAAAAACATTCTTCAAAAAAGAATTTTGCGCATCAGGTTTTCCTGCGCCATTCACTCTAAAGTTACAATACAGTGCTTTAACAATCTTAAGTTTGTACGGACGGATGAAATAACTATAATACTTCACTTAACTAAGAATTTAGCAAAATGTATTCCTGTCATGTTGACAGCGTTTCTCCTCTTCCGTTCCTTCCCCTTCCTCCTCCTCCTCTTCTGCTTTCTCTTGATAAGATTCCTTTACGAATATTAAAATTGGGAGTGAATTAAATAGGAGTGGATCTCAGAATTATTTCTTATTCTAAGCAAAATTTTCCAAACCATATTTACTAAAGGAGTGGGTTCCCGCATGCAGAGGATATTCTGCTACTTGGTAACTTCTGCTACAGTATCACACTAACCATGCCAGGCATATCCCTGTATTCAAATTTAAATAAAATGATGAGGAGACGATGAGATGAAATGAAATTGATATAATGAACAGAATACAGAAATCATTTACTGATCTCCTTGTCCTCTCTCCATCTATCTATCTCTTTCTCTTCTCTCTCAATTTAGGAAGAGCCTTTGGATCCATTTAGGATCTTCTTCCAGACCCCTCCATGAGGTCTTATTTGTATTCATTGGCATCCCTTTCTTCCTGCTCCAAGAGGACAGGCTCCCCTTTAATTCCCTATTACCAAGCTCCGAGTTTTCCCTCCGAACTTCCATTGTCCTCCCTTCTTCCCTTATCCAAGATTATTCTGATCACCATCCATAACTACATGAAACGGAACTATGCTCCCCCTCCTCTTCTTCTCTCAAGTTTCTTCGTCATCATAATGAAAAGGAGGACGGACTCTACCCGCCTCCAAAACTCGCAACTAAATATTCCAAGCTTTCACTTTCACTTGGAGAAGGCATGGTTCCTGGTTCCGCCTTTTCCTTGTAATTCCAACAAAATAGACTTTTCTCGTATAGTCCCAACAGTTTCCACACAAACTCATCCTCTCAAAATCAGGAATAACTTTCACTGCATGCGTTGCGTTGCAAAGTTTTTTTTATTTATGTGAACATGGCGGAGGTGAAAGTATTTATTTATTTTTATTCCTTAATATAATTAGGGAACGTTTAGCAATGAGTTTCTGTTTATAAATGTGTGTGGGAAATTAATGTTAAGGGAGAAAACAAAATTTCTCCGTTTCCTGTCGGAAGAATTGCCCCGTTTGATCCGCGCTTTTTCCAGACCTAAACGTCGACTAGGCCTCCGCCCTCGATTCGTTTTCTTTTTCACTTTTATTTAATTATCTTTCTCTACAGGATGCCTCCTTTTCACCTCACTTTCTCCTCATTCAAAGAAATTCAAAGGATGGGTTTTCGTTTTTCGAGGCGGAGGAGATGATAACGGTAGAAATCAAATCTTAGCTTTTGGATAAGCTGTTTCCCAAGATAAATTAAAAGTCCGACACTCGTTTAAAACGTTTCCTCAAGGGAATGAGTGGATTAGCCTAACCTCTGCCGCCGTGAAAGGCATCAGAATAATCAGGGATATTAACTTACCTGAATCCTCGCTTCATTCAATTTGGTAGTCCTGGCTAACTCCTCTCTACAGTATATATCAGGGTAATGTGATTTGGAAAAAGCTGTTTCCAATTCAGCGAGTTGTTCCTAATAGAAAGAAAGGAAATTTGAAAATTTACTCAACGTTTTACCCGCAACAATTTAATGCGGTTAAATGTAATTCATTAATTTCGGGCGATAATGAGTTTAAGGCTCTCAGTATACCTAAGAAAAGCCTGGAATTATTAAATTAAGTAAAGTCAGAAATTTACCTGCGTGAATGTGGTTCTGTGGCGCCGTCGAGCTGGGGTTGGACAGGTGGAAGATGTCGGCGTATGACTGTGATTATTGGAACTGTTACTCATCAATCCACCGCTGCTTCCTCCAGAAGATGAATTCTCAGGTTTTAACTTCTTGAAAGCACCTTCTTGGCCTAGAGAAATTACATTTTATAATCAAGAATTGGAATGTGTAACGTGTGCAATTAATTGTCACGCAATCGTAGCAAGACAATGCTTCTCACACCCCATCCCCTCATCCTCCGTAATGAGAAATTTTAATTTTTAATCCTCATTCATCACTCATCAGATACTGAAGAGTGACTTTTAAAACTGCCATACGCACTCGTCAAATTCAAATCTCTTCAATCCTTATGCTCACATCTGTCTACTTAATTTTTCAGTTGACTTGAATCTTCAATTGAAAATTTCATGAACCGGAAACACAGTCACCGCAGCTCAGCATTGGGACAAATAAGGTTCTCCTCTGGCCGATGCTTAACAAGTTGCGGAAAGCCAATCTGAAGTGGAAGCTTAGGATTGGAGGGGATCCCACCCTGTGACAAGTCAGATGGACAAATTGGGAAGGATCTGCCGTGTAGGTTAAAGAGTCAACAATAAAAACAAGAGTACCCTTTCCGACCCTTACATGAAGAAGCGAACTTTTCAAAAGTGTAAAATACACGACTGACGCGTGGACGAAAAGGAAAATTTATTCAAACAAGTCCTTAACAAAGGGATTCAAAATGTCAAACAGGTTCCTGCACCAGTTGTATTCCGAAGTAAAGGGCACACATAAAGCCAGGCAGGTAGATCCAACAGACGCGCTAGAGTTCACACTTCAAATTCTCCAATTAAATTTCAAGTTCCATTTAAAAGTACACTTGTCATGTTAAAATTAGGAACGCATGAAGAAACTGTTGCCGCTTCTCAAATGCTCGGGGATACTCGACACTTCAACATAAAATCTACTACAAATTTTTAGTCAATGTATACTGAATAATCGTTATCCAGACAGGCTCAATGCTCAAAAATTGTTAGTTTTTTTTTATCGTGAATGAGCTGGCAGATCTTCTTATCTAATTGTTTCTTGTATCGTCATGTATCTTCCGTCCGAATGTTTCCATTCCATTATTTTTAGAAACGCGGACTTGGAAATTAAATTTGGGAAAATGAAATCATTTCAAATCGTCTCACCTGAGTGGTCAGAGAGTGATCTTGAAAGGGAAGGTGTTCCAACAGAGGCTGCCAAAGCGTCTGATGAGTGAATGTACAGAGACGCAAAGTCTTCACATTTGACGCCGCTTCGTTTAATTTCCAGACGATCGTCATTGAGGCTCGACCTGTTGTTCTCTTCCATCATTTTATAAGCAAAAGCGAGTTGACTCATTGGGACGACCTTGACCTTGGAGGTAATTTCCTGATTCTTGTAATTAGTTTTGCTTCGGGAAGTGGTTAAATGGCTATAAGTTCTTGTTTTAATTTGATTGATTACGGCCGAGTTAAAAGTTTAATTTAATCATGTTGAGAATACTTGGCTATGCGTCGGATTTTGACAAACTCTTGAGGCTTTTGCTTCTCTGGGTTAATGATGACGGTGGTGGTAGTGGTGTGGTGGTGGTGGAGGCGATAAATCGCATAAATAGATTAGGGACTTGATAAAAAGTGAATTGGGTTAGAGAATCCGCTTGTAAAGTGAAAGTGAGTAGTCCGTTTTACTTAACTTTCTCCGTTGCCGTTGAATGAGAGGGTTGAGTTGATTTTGGTTATTTAGTCACACTGTGTAGGGTTCCTGAACTGTCCAACATATACGCACTAATGAATAGAATTAAAGGAGAAAATAGAGTTAAGTAATTTAATGGAGTTGAGGATTGAGAGAGGGAGTCGAGTCGAGGGCTCACGGAAAGAGGATAACTAGTTAAAAGATTAGATTTGTGCCTGAGTCTTGAAATCTGTTTCCAGCCCCGGTTTCTTTCCTCCTTTAGTATTCATGAGGTGTGATTTATGTTAACCAATTTGTAACACCTATTCAATCAAAGTCCAACGAGAGAGAGAGAGAGAGAGAGAGAGTATATGAGAGAAATCCCTTTGCTCCTCGTGACAAGTGATAACGAAACGAAAGGTGACTAATGAAGTTAGTTCCGAAGATACAACAAGGTTTTATATAAAACGGGTGAGATAAGGCGTAAGGAGAAAGCGCTATGGGATTTTTACCCGTTTGGGGAAAATTCGGATTTTAGATCAAGAGTGGTGGTAGTGGTGGTGGTGGTGGTGGAAGGAGAGCTCGTGTCAGCAGCGTCAGGAATAGAGGCAGCCTCTGCCTCACCGCTCGCTCCCATCCAAGGAGCGGGGATCCCTGAAGTTACATTTATTTTTTTCCGAATTGCGTTAGCCTATAGACTGTTGTGTAAATAAGAGTTAAGAGGAGATCCCAGAGCATCCGCATGGACCGAAAATGCCCGAACCGCCCTTGCTCTCAGCTCTCAATTTGATCTAGACCAATCAAAGGGAGTCAGCTCGGTCAGGATGGGAAGATCTCCTCCCCCTCCGCGGATTTTCACTTTTTTTCTCCTCGTCATCCGCATCTCCTCACTTTCTCCCTCCAGAAATTCTCCTCACATCCATTTCATCCGTCCTCAAAGTTTCACTCCAGCGGAGCTTCTCTTCCCTCGCCGTGCCTTTGGTTTGATGTGAAATTCTCAGTCGTTCCCTGGCTCTCTACCACTCTTTCCACTCACTATTCCAACAAATGAAGAAGATATTCTGAAGTTGATTCAGAGATTCTTTCGCTTGATTCCTTCCTCATCTCACACACTTTTTCCTTTTTCTCCAAGTTGTTCTTTGGAGAAAATGGAAAGGGGAAAAATGAAAAGGGAAACGCCTGCGTCTCCTCGTTTCAGGCATCTCATGTCATTTCAAACACTTTTAGATTTCTAGAAAATAACTCCAAAATTCATAATTCCCTTCTTCTTACACTCATTAGTTCTTTTTCTTTAAACAGGCTGGAATTGAATGTCATTTGATGAAGGTCCTGATGATGAGTGCTTTCTATTATTTCAGCTCAGCGACAAGCACATCAGAGTGCTGATTAGAAAAACTAGAGCAAGAAATGCGTTTATTTAAGCTAATTATTCATTGTTCTTTCACCCCATGCCGCTGTACTAAGGCATGAAGCATAATGTCCGCCTCCATCAAATGCATCGTGTCAGCAATTTAGGAAACCAGGGAGCACGTGCGGCCGGCGTCTCACTTAACTCAAACATATCAATTCGACATGTCACACAATAAAGTGTTTGTTTTGTCAAGGCACGTGCACGCATTTTGTCTAATTTCAGTACAACTTCGTCAATCTTTCTATTCAAAATGTATTCATTGATACAATTGGGCGGTTATTAACACCGATTTTTGCTTCACAACTTTATCCAACTAAATCCATTTTCATTGTCCAATCGAATTTATTTTACTCCATCTCCGAAGTTTGGTTCAACTATAAACTATAACGCTTGTATACTTCGATATGAATCACAGTCACAATAATGACAATGTTAATTCTATATAACTGATAAAAATACGGATTCAAAAAGTATTAGTAAAAGACAGTAAATTGAATACAGTCCATGGTTTTGTAGTGTGGTGTAACTTGCCGATAAGATCATGTCACTATTTCGTCACTACTTATCAATTCAAGGGTCATTTTATCTTACATTTTAAAATTCAAGGTATGTTTTTCCGCTAACTAAAAACAAATGCACAAATAGTTTCTAGATTTTCTACTGTCCTCCATTTTATGTAAGCAGATAGAGGAGAAACCGAGTGGAAAGTATTAGTCAATTAATTACAGCATAATCGGGTACGGGACTACATCACAAAAATTGATTAAACCATGGGGACATTGACCACTAATTTATTCACAGAGATACGTTTAACCATGAAAGCAATTCATCATCAGTTACTCATCATAAAACCCGATTAACCACAACCTTAATTACCGTCATCGACGTATGATCATTGATCATAGACGAAAAATTGACCACAACGGCATAAGTACATATCCATCGTCAGGAAGAAGTGTTAACTCAATTTAGTTCACTCACAAAACTAAACGTATTGGAGAAAACTGAAACTCTCAAGGGAAGACGAACAGGGTAATTAATAATATCTTTATAAAAAATTTTGGCATAAAACTCAATCCTTAGTAAAGAAAATGTAAAAACTTAATTAAATGCAGGGTGAAGTCCCGTAATGAGCTTAAATGGAGGAATAGAAATCCGAGAAGCAAGAAAGGAAGATCTTGCAGGAATATTCCAAATCTACAATTATGAAATATTAAACTCAACAGCCACCTTTGATCAAATTCCTAAAACGGTTGTGGAACAGGAAGAATTTTTCAATCAGCATGACAAATTAATTTACCCAATCTTTGTGGCTGAACGAAAAGCAGAGAAGAAGGATTCGACGGAAATAGTTGGGTGGGGACGCTTGAGGCCTTGGTCCTCAAGACCGTCCTATTCCATTACTTCTGATTTTTCCATCTACGTGGACAGTGGACACAAAGGAAGCGGGATTGGGAAGTTGTTACTGGATAAACTAATTCAACACGCTAGGACGGTGAACATCCGCACCCTGATTGCAGTCATTACAGATGAGAACCAAGGCAGCATACGATTCCATGAAAAGGCTGGGTTTGAAACCGTTGGGATTCTGAAGCAAGTCGGATTAAAATTCGGAAGACTTTTGGACGTTCGATTCATGCAACTGAATGTTTAAAAAGAAAGAAACTGGATGAAAGTACGCATCCGGCTCATTATGTACAAATTAAAAATTACTTGTAAAAGGGCATTAGATTTATATCTTGTGTTTTGGGAATAATTTGTCTTCATGTTTGTATTCCGTCCCCCATCCTTCTCATCATCATCCCACTTGAGCTCCTCCCGATTTTGGATTTGGATTCAGAGTCAATTTGCCGTGATGAAATAGGGATGGGTAGGGTATGGTGGTGTATGGTATGGTGAGGGAGATGAACTCCAACTCTCTCTATGCTCAAGTGAATATCTCCGAATTCGGATCCCATTTGGTCATTTGAACCCCCGACAGACATGGACTTGAGTGCACGGCCCCACTAGGTTTAGAATAACGGCAGGGGCTTTTAGAATTGGATTTAGTCCTGGAGCATAGCAGGAGGATCCGCTGGCTCTGATTCCATTCTTTTCGAGTTGAAATATGAATAAATGTCTCAGAAGGGAGCAAGGGCCCTCTTCACCATTCCCTATTCATTAGGAGCCCCCCGCTGAGAGCCCATTGTGTCATCACCCGAACACCAGAATCTGCCACTTGCTACCTCACACCTGTCATTCTATTCTGAAAAATGGACTTATAATTCCAAGCTACCCCTCCACACTTATTAGCAGAGAACTCCTTCTTAATGGACACAAATGAAGTGGTGCTAATTGTACACTCAAAATCGATCATGGAATGCCGGGGGCGTCGTTGTCCAGCGTTTCGGAGCAGATACGCGATATTCAACAATTGAGCCTTTTCCCGTTCAAGCTTGGGCTACAGCACATGTCCTCCCGGCCTTTACTTCCCGAACTCCGAGGCAATCCTTCGTCACCTGATTCCAGGCATTAAGAGCTCCAGCTCAAATTATGCAAATAGGATTAGCGTTCCCCATTTGAAAAATGATTCTGGATTTATTGCATCTCAAATTGCTTGTGAGCCGAGGGTATTTTAAATGGATTTATAATGGTGGAATTGAGGGTTTCAATCTATAGGGATTTAAATACTGGAACCGTTGAGCACAGACCTAATAGTTCCTTGAAAATGATATCAGTCAGCCTCATTCTGTCGACCTTCCGTTGACTGGAAATAATCTTTTATGTCTCAAGGTATGAAATGAAGATTTCGATTATCAATTTCAGAGAAATCTGTAGGGAATTCTCCAGGCGCCTCGAATCACGCGTCTTCCCTCAGTTGTCAGTCACAGCTCCTTGGAGACGATACTCT
>Ga0194135_10002084_pt1 | contig 12092 bp, 12 predicted proteins | sample LitLau_LLRF_2013_FD_134024 | JGI IMG/M metagenome (GOLD analysis project Ga0194135, IMG submission 134024) | Freshwater sediment microbial communities in response to fracking from North America - Little Laurel Run_MetaG_LLRF_2013 (version 2) | ecosystem: Environmental > Aquatic > Freshwater >... | reverse complement strand
GAGTTTCGGAGTTTCCTAATTTTCCCCAACAAGGGCAAGGATGAGGATCAAGATCGCGCCAAACTTTTAATTTTGAAAACTGTGTTTTTTTTTGCTTCAAATAAGATGTAACGGGTTCTCGGTTCTCAATTCACTGAAAGAAAAGTCAAGTTCGTTTTGTCCGAAATTCATAATTTCAGGTGGTGTGCGATTGATTAATAATTTATTTATGATTTTAATTAACAATGGATAAGGCAGACGAATGTCAACCTCAGCCCGCTCAAACACAACTCCCAGAATTGAGCCTCAGAGAATGGACCCAGCAAATTTATTTAATGAGCAAAATACCAGAGAAGGTAAAACCGCCTTACCGTTTTACTCCTTACCTACAATTATCTGAAATTAAAACTGCAGTAATGTGGCGATTTGTTTTATTGATGTAATTTTTAGGCTCAGAAAGGTTTCATTACGCTCGATTTAAACCTCACGTGCATCGGAGCAATTTCAGACTACATTGCTTTAGGTACAAATGTTGGAATCATTTACTGGTACAGCAGGAAACAGGACAGGTTGGAAAGACTCAAGTTTGAGGTGAGGACGGACCACGGACGAGGAGACCAAAAAGTAGGATTTGATTGTCCTACGGATGAAAATTCAATGATCAAAATCCTTTATTATTTTGTTATCAAGGGCAATCACATGAGTCCAATTTCATGCATAAGTGTTGTATCCTGTGAGAATTATATGATAGCCGCTGGAAATCGGGAAGGGCTCATTGCCATATTCCAAATACCCAAAATAACTGCGGATATGCCGCTTCCTGGTTTCACGAGCTTTCAAAATTCGAGAAAGGTCAGTTGTTATATTGTATCGTAGCCTGACTATATTGTAAGCAAGCTTACGCATTAATAACTTCACCTGAATAGTATATTTTCACTCTGGTATCTCTTAATTTAGGTACAAATCTACACAGTCGCCATACATACTGGTGCTGTCACTGCGATGAGTTGGAGTTCTAATGGCATGAAACTTTTTAGTGGTGACATGTCGGGGATTGTAGCCGAGACACAGGTTGATTTCTGTTCGGTAAGACAGAACAGGTCAATTTATGGGTGCTAAGAAAATCATTCCCAGGAATAATTAACATTGCATTTTTTGTATTACAGGGTATCAGTAAATCATCAAATCTTCTCAGTGAAAACTATGAGGTTGTACAACTGAGTTACATGCAGCAGAATCTTTTAGTTTCTACAACCCAAAGAACAATACTGTACTCGAGTAAAACTAGACTAGTTACCAAAGTAGGGAATCAGGAACGGAAGGCTGCTGGAGGATTTGGCGGAGTCTTTGCCGCTGGTCTTTGGAGTAAGAATCTTAAACTATACGCTGCTAGACCCGGGTTGAGACTTTGGTTAGCAGATCAAGAGGGTGCTGTTCAAAATACTCTGATTTATAAGGTACTCATCATCATACTCACCATACGCCTCATTCGTAAAAGACATTAAATTGAATTTGTAATTGCTTTCCTTGGTAGGACTTGGTCAAGGCACCTCATGGAGCCATTCCAGTAATTAATCGCGTGACGCATGACGTTGAAGAACAGAACTTATCTCAAGAGAAGCAGTTTGGTTTTCTACATAACTTCATGGGAAAGTATTTAGTCACTTGGCACAACCACATTATATACGTACTGGATCCTGTTACTGTGAAAGTGATTTCTTCTTGCTCACAACTGAAGTCCATTTTGTCAGTTGATGTTCACAAGGATGAGATTTTTGTGGTAGAGACGGGTAGGACGGTTATCCGCATTTCGCCTCGACCAGAAGAAATTATATTCCCAGTAAATAATTCCAAGAGCATAAAGGATCCCGTTCCAGGATTCAAATCGGATTTCAGAATTCCAGACCAACCATTCAGGCTAATTGCTTCAAAAATCAAAGAAACGTCCCGAGCTTTACCTAAGTTTAACTCATCATCTATTATTACCACAATGCGGAATGTGCTGGAAGCGGATCTAAACATCCAGGATGGCTACATTCCTAATGTGATTCCGCTTAGAGCTCCTGAAGTACCTGAAATCTTCCTTGAACCTACACTGCCCCTGTCGCCAGAAGTAGAGCAAGCGAATTCCCAGGAAATTGAGAAGTTTGATAAGATAACTGGACACTCCTTTCAAGAAGTACTCCTTAGTCAATTCAAGCCAGAGAAGAAAAGACCAAAGAAACGGAATGAAGATGTAATGTCAGTGTCAGACTCAATTAGTCTCAGCAGTCAAGGCTCTTCTAATTCCGAAGCCCTTATGGATTCTCCCGAAAGGGATCGAACGTTCATCAGAACTCCTACTTCGTCATCCTCATCACCATCAGTATCAGTTGGCCAATTAGACCAGGTGCAGGATTCAGGAAGGCAAGAACAAGAAATCTCCCCGACAGAACTCAGGTCTAAAGAAGAGATGCTCGCAAAAATGCTGAAGTGGTCCGAACTTTTACCAAGTTTCGAAAAAGGAACATCAGAAATCAATACTGATGCACAAGAAGTCGAGCCTGCACCCCCACTAATACAATGGATTTATTCCAGCGACGACGATGATCAGACCGAAAGTGAACCTGCTGCAACTGCAATCTCCGATGTCCATGATCAAGGCCGTCAAAACTTCGATTTTCCGACTATATCTCAAAATAGTGGGCACGTCAAATCCGAAGCATGCTCAGGGAATTTTACGGAAAATAAACTGACAAACGGCACCGTGACTAGTACTAGCAACCGTTCTGATTCTATTTCATCTGCTATTACGGATGGCTTAGGAGAATCTGAAAGCTTTGCAAGTATATATGACGACAGTAGTGGCAGCCATACTCTTTCAATTGCTAGTTCCCAGGACTTTTTCGGTCCGCCTTCTGGAAGCAGCAATGTTACCATCACTGAAGCAAATAGCCTCACTAACGCTACTGAAACTGGTAGCAGTGGCATCGTGGAACCCCACTCTATTATGGCTTCAATACTCCCAGTCCAGGATATGCTAGTGAGCGGCTCGCCATTGAATGACTATTGGGTCAAATATCAGTTACCTTCAGCAGTTACCAGCATTTCTTCCAGTGACAAGTACCTTTTCTGCATTGATGCTCGATATTCAGTGTACTACACTAGGCTTCACCGAGCAGAGGATCAGCTGTGTTGGATTAAAGCTGATTTCCAAGCGATTCAACTGACTTCCTCCTCGGATGGGTCCACCATCTGGAAAATCGATCCCACCGGCACCCTGTACACTCTCTACTCACTGAATGAGGAACTCTTCACCGAGAATGAAACTTGGGAAACCATTTCTCTGAAAGTCAAGTATGCTGCCATTGGCAGTGAAATTGGATTTGTTATCAAGACTGACAACTCTCTTCACGTTTGCCGACTTCCCGATCCCGAAGCGAGTCATATTCCATCTTTCGAAGTACTCCAGACACCGACAGTTTTTAGCTCCATCCATGTCCTGGACGATGTTGTTTGGGCACTTGGGAGTGATGGGAGGATTTTCTACAGATCAGGCATAGGCTACTCTCCAGAGAATTGGCACGGAGATTCATGGCATGAGCTTAAACTGAACATTCCCCCGGTGGCATCCATTTCTCTCGGTCCGCAAGGAACAGTCTGGATAGTTGACATCCACAATCAGATTCGTTTCATTAACGATTTTATCTTGTCAAGAGGGAAGTATAAAATGTGGGATGTCAGCATTAGTGATGATTTGATTACTTCAGCCACACCCTTCCAACAACCCACCAACTCTCTCGGTCAAGTGGCACAGAAATTGAAAGAGTCCTTCCGATGGGCTCCGTCTAGTCTTCCAATTGGATCACTTCCTCTTCTTTCCAGTTGTCATTCCATCGTTTCCTTCACAATTCGAGGCGGAACTTCGATCTTTGTGAATAGAACTTGTCTTTCCGGTAACGAATCCCAATTTGAACCCAAATCCCATTTGATCTTGTTTAAATTAGATTTTCTTTCTTTTGTTCAGGCCATAAGTGGGATCCGGTAACAAATGACGGCGGAGGTATTAGAAATTGGAAGTGGAGTAGCATTTATGCAGGGAGCATTTACAATGAACATGGATTTCTTTGGCTGGAAGAAGTTAGGGGAAAGCTTTTTCATCTGCAAGGTGGCAAGAGTGCCCTCCTGGTAAACCTAGAATAAAGCAACAAACGGTTATTTATTTATTCTAAGTTTTCCTTTTAAATTGAAGCCCATTGACACGCCTTGTACAAATATTTCTCGTATTGCAACTGCTCCTGAAGCCATTTGGGTACTGGATGCACTTGGTACTGTCTACGCCCGCTGTAATATCAATGCCGCTAATGAACTTGGGAACGGGTGGGACAAGATTGAACTTTCGCCAATATCAGGTAAGTGAATGCTGGATTTAATTTGAAAAGCTGTAATTTTACGAAGTTATTCATTGTATAATTTTAGATAATCGGAAATTAGTTCACATCTCTTGTGGTTCTGAAGTTGTGTGGAGTTGTGATGACACGGGAACCATTTACATTCGTAATGGGTCTCTCAATCCGCCAAGTTCAACTGACATTTCTCCTGCCTGGCTCACTGTGGAAGGTTCCCCGAACTACGGCCTAGATGTCAAGTTTACCAAGGTCAGTTGATTTTATAATAAACTATTTAGCTGGTGTAATTGGTGGGCAAATATTTCAAGGGATGTTTATTCAGGTCTACGTAGGTCCATCTGATTGCATCGTTTGGGCAGTTGATAGCCGTGGAAGCGTCTATGCAAGGGAAGCTGTTTTTCCTGATTACCCAATTGGCACCTCTTGGTGTTTGGTTCCATCAGTGGAGGCCAGTAGTTTGGCTATCAGGTGAGTCAAGTTGATTCTCCTCCTTTTCCCCAAATAATTATTTTGGGTATGATCATGATCTGTTCCAGTGAGTCTGCAGTTTGGGCGCTTTCACTCAATGGAGAAATATTTAGGCGGTGCGGGGTTACCAATACTAATTTTATTGGAGACTGCTGGAAGAGGATCCCAGGTTCCGCAAAAGTTCTCACCGGTAAACTTTCTCAATTTTTGGGAGTGATTGATTTGAGTTAACCTTTACTTATACATTCGGTATTCTTAAATGCAGTTTCCACCTGTGATGAAGTTTGGGCCTTGGACAGTCACGGAACTTTACTCAAACACTTCGTTGAGGAGCTTTACATTTCCGCCAGTAGCAGAACAACAAGAGCAAGAGTTATTGGAGATGACGATGATGATTCCGCAGATTGGGAGTTATTAGGATGATGCATTTATCTCCTCTTGGCATGACATTCCCCGCTTTATTATCGCAATTAAGGATTCGGTCTTGGAGCCGATGGGTAATATTTTTTTCTAGCGAAATGGATTAATTACTTTTGTAAGAATTCCTGGCTTTCGTTCTTTTATTAGTCAAATCGAGAGGCTCAGTTTTTAATTCATTAAAAGTACATCGTCCTCATTTACCCTCCCAACTCGCCTTTCGCTTGACACCGTTTCTTAATCTGCGGCCTCAGTACAAGTCCAATTAGCCCGAATATCGGATTGTCTGGTCCACTTCCGTAGTCGTTTTTGGAACAACGGGAAGGAAGATGCACAGGATGCATGCGAACCCCGAATGAGTACCTTTTCCTCCCTCCTTGCCTTCCCTCCCGTAAAAACAATCAACTGATTCGAGAGCCACACTTCTTCGACTTCACTCCCCTCCTTGCTGCTCTTCAGAATTAAGTTCTCAGCTGTCATTTAAACGAACTTACTCGCTAATCGGCACAGTATGCACTTCTGCTGAATAAATAACTAGGAAAAGTTGTTCACTTCCGAATCAGTTCGTCAGAATTGAAAACGCTTCAGTCTTTTTTGTATAATTTTAAATTCGAATTGATTGATCATTGAAGAATCATGAAAGGGGGCGTCAAAACACTAAGGCTCTTGCCGGTATGCTGTACTTTGTTCATTATACTTTGGTGAGATAATATTATCATTTTTCTCAGCACTTTCATGACCTGTCATTTATTTGTTACGAAAGTTTTTAACTTTCTTTTTTTGATAAAGGTCCTCATTGGGAGCTACAGCAAGGGGCGTTTGTTCAGATGTTGAAGAGACGAGTAAGGATTTCAACGAGCTAAAGTTTACGCAACTTTGGGGTCATAGTTCCTGTATCCAGTTCAAGGAACTTCATATTCACGAGCAGGTGAATTGCCGTTACGCAGATCAGCCCAGCATTTTCTCGATACATGGGATTTGGCCAACTCAAACTGGTACTAGCGGTCCAAATTGTTGCCAGAAGGAAAAGTTTGATTTGAGCATGTTGGAACCCATCAAATCGAAACTGGATCTATACTGGTATGAAATCAGTGCCACGAAGGACCCACAGGAATTCTGGTCTCACGAGTGGCTCAAACACGGATCCTGCGCTGAAGCCCTGCCAGTATTTTCCACAGAATTAAAATATTTTAGTGAAGGATTAAATTTTCGAACTAAATACGACTTGTAAGCTTTACCCCGCATTCCTGATATTTATGCTGATTTGAATTATTGTGTTGATTTTGTCGGTATTTATTTCTGTAGATATTCTGTGTTGAAGAATGGGGGTATTGTACCTCAAAATCATGACGGGAAAGGATACTTGACTTCAAATGTGATGAAAGTATTGCGTGAGGGATTGGGCGTCTCCCCTTATGTTCAGTGTCTTCATACAAAGGGCGTAAGCGGCTAAAGTTTGCCATTTTGGTTTCATGTTTCTTGACATTTTTTGTATTGCTTTTTCAGGGCGATGTCTATCTGCTATCCGTGGAAATCTGCCTTGATAGGAACCTGAACCCGATAGATTGTTCTACTCATGATACCCGACATCTGGATCTGGAAAGTGTTCTTCCATGTCCACCAAATCATCAGATTCTCTACCAAGACTCCATTCCAACAAAGAATGAAGAACTTTGAGCTCAAGTTACATTTTGACTATTGTTCCATGCTTAATATGGCCTTAAATCTCATCCTGTGGATAGTGGACAGTGGGATTAGAAAGCAAGCGTAAGCTAATTAATAAGGTTACATTAAAATAACAAGTTGCGTAAATCACTTTAATATTCACACGGGGTCCAGAACAATCATTATTATTATTCTCAATGATTTGGTTTAACCCAAAATGTCTTTGTTGTACAATTCATCAATTTCAGCCTCTGTTAGATGTAGAACATTCCGCAGAATTGGACGTGTGTGTTGACCAAGTTCGGGAGGCGGAAGTCTTACTTTATTTTCTGCACTGCTAAACTTGATAGCTGGCCCCACAACTTTATACGGTCCCAAATCTTCCACCAAATTGTTCTCGAGCACCTTTGTTTGAAACAATCCTGGATAAATCCAGTCATTAAATTTATTGCAGTCATAAGCTCACCTGGGGATCGCTGAAGACTTGTTCTATATTATTCACCGGGCCAAAGGGGAATTTGGATGATTTGAACGTTTCCAGCCACTCCCCGCAAGTTTTCGTCCGAATTCGGTCACTTAAAATCCCAATGAGCTCCTCCCTATGCTCCACCCGGAGAGTATTCGTGGAGTATTTCTGTAATTTGTTCAGATGGGGTATGCCAGCCGCAATACACAATTCCACAAATAGATGATCACTCCCTGCCCCAAGCGTCATCCATTGCCCATCTTTTGTCTGAAAAGATTGGTAAGGTACGATGCTCTCGTGGGCTGTTCCCAGCTTCTTGGCTTCGATACCTCCATTTAAATAATTGGATGCCAGATTCACCAAGCAAGACACTTGGGTTGAGAGTAGGTTTGATTCTATTCTCTGACCTTTGTTTGTCTGTTGGAATAAATAGATTTTAAGGAATACTAGTTAACGGACTCTACGCTCCTTCTTACGGCTTGTCTTTGAAGAAGAGCTGCCATGATGGCTCCGTGGAGATAAAGTCCAGTTGCTAAATCGGTCATTGCCACCCCTACTTTGCATGGCTCACCATCCACTGGTCCTGTGATGTGAAGAAGTCCACCAATTGAGGCTGCTATGACGTCGTAACCTCCTAAAAGTTAGAATAGTGGTAGCCACATTACCGAATTCGTCTGTACGGAATAAATTTTGTATTTTAGTGGTTACCTCTTGTGGCTAAGGGCCCTGTTGACCCGTAACCAGATATAGAGCAGTATATGAGCCGTGGATTAATGGAATGGAGCTCTTCATACCCCAGGCCCAACTTTTCCATTGTTCCTGGTACAAAATTTTCAACCAAAATATCGGATTGCTCCACCAGCCTTTGGACAAGTTCCTTGCCTTTCTTGAGGTCGATGGTTATGCTCTGCTTATTCCTATTCACGGACACAAAGTAGCATGACATGCCATTTGCTGTTTGGGGTGGAGCCCATCGCCGTGTCTCGTCACCATATCCCGGTTTCTCAACTTACATCGCGAACAAATGAAAACGATGAAATAAAAGACTGGAATCAGTAGCAATCAATCAATTGTTACCTTTTATAATTTCAGCTCCCAAATCCCCGAGTAGCATCGTGCAGAAGGGGCCTGCAAGTATCCTGCTCAGATCAAAGACGCGGATCCCTTTCAATGGACTTTGCTTCTCCGTTTGGTTTGTATTTGGACTGACGCTGCTGCATGTTGTTGCAAGCGCTCTGCATCCTCCTATTTATTTATTTATTTATTTATTTTTTAAATTAACGTATTGGACGGAAGGGAATAAGTAGTTGTAGTAGTGTAAAAATTATACTTACGCTGCAGTTGAATTGCTGGAACTGAAAAATATTTTCGTATTGGAAATGGGAATGTTATTAACTTTCTCATTTTTAGTAATTACTTCAAAATATTAGTAATTTGTAAGTTCAAAGTCAGCAAATCCACGTGATTACTGAGAATAGAAATGTTATTGAGATTTTCTGCCAGCCTCCAGCGTCTAATACTAACTGGCGGATGAGGAGATGAAGTGTTGCTGTTGCATCATAATTTTAATCTCTTAACTAATTCGAAATGCAAAATAATTCAAGCAACCGGCAATGTCAATGCCAAAATGGCGTCCGAATTCCACGCGAATCGGTGTGCTTTGCGGATTCCTCGATTCCTGCATCCCATACACATTAGAGCTTTTTACGACCTAACAGAGCGAAAATGCTTACATATTGTCCTCGGATTTATGTTGTACTTGTAGCAAATTCCGTTTCACGCTCGGATCAAGTTTTATAAAGGATAAACCTTTGGCCTTTCAATATATTTACAGGAGTGGTTGATTATATAGGTTAGGTCTGACATATTTTTAGTGTTCCGTTCAGAATAATTCTCCCAAGTCCTCGTCGTCATCTTTATCTTCATCTTCATCGGCGAGCAGGCGCTCAGTCATTGACATTTCCTGAGAGGCCTTCAGCGCACGAGCCTTGATTTCCAGTTCAATATGGCGTCTCTCCCAACGGTTTTCATAGAGATAGGCAAAGGTAGTATTGGCACGGTCTCCTTTAGTGACGCCAATGAAATCCAGCTTCTTCAGTCCTGGGAAGAAACTGAGGACACAAATTCGGTATCCCTCTTCTTGCTCGACCGGATTCCCCTTGAATTATTACAATAAATCGATTAAATAATAATCAGTTGGTGTCATTTTCTAAACTGCCAAAATAACTAAAAGAATGCTAAAAAGAATTACATGAAGGGTGAGGGAGTTCAGTTGAGGCAAATCAGCAAGTTTCTTCACCTCCAACATATCAGCGAGGCTATTCCCGTGAAGGTAAAGAATACGAAGATTTGGCAGTTGCGAAAGTGTCTATGGGAGTAAATTTATCCGTGCTCAGATCCCTGATGTCCAAGTTTTGGTTCACCAATTGGATAAGGATAATGGGTATGTCTTACGTCTGAATCCAAAGTTGTAATGCAATTAAAACTGAGGTCGAGCCAAATAAGTCCGATGGGACCTCCCTCAAGCATTTTGTACAACATATTGGACAATCCTTCCAAATTGGAAAATAAATTGTAACTCAGGCGCATGCTTGAGGTTCGATAGCGTCCGTCTCTGGCTTTAGGTTGCTTGTAGTTGCGACTTGTTTCAGGTGATTCATTTTCACTCAAGATTTCTATAATATAAACGATAAAAATTCTTAATAATTAGTCCACAAATTATTGTAAAAAAGAAAGAGTTGAGTTTGGGTTTGCCATTAATGTTATCCAGCATGCAGAAAGAGTAGTCCAAGGGTGGTTCCGGGATGAAAAATATTTCATCCGTGACTCCTCCAGCGCCAGCGAATCGGTGTTGGTCTCCAATAATCAAAATTCCCATTCGGCGATCTTCGAGAGCTCGATACTGCCGCTCAGCTGGAAGTGCATCTTCCAAGGAAGTCTTTCGGTCAATTTTCTGAAGAAATTTCTTTTTCTTAATTCCATCCTTCTTCTTGTGGTGGCGTCCTTTGACTTCTACCGTCTGCTTGGATGCTTCTTGCTTTTGGATTGCCTCTTGCTCTCGCTCGTCCAATCGAACCCCAGCTTTGATGGATTCTTGTGTGGCCTCAATCAATTTTTCAGTAATTTTTGGTTTCTCACGTGGTGGTGCTTTAATTAGAATATCCATTTGCAGACCAGATTTGGACTTTCACCGAAAGAATAATAATATCGATATCAACTAATCTACTCCAAGCCCGCGTGGAAATACTTGTCGCAAAAATAGTCCAGAAATTACGAGTTGTGAAATATTTTCGTCTTGAAAAAGGAAAACTAAACAATGCAGGTTCGATACTCTCCGGTTTTCTTAGTAACCTGGAAACTACAAAAAAGGGAGCGGGTCATCGAGTCATACACCCGTTACATAAATTCTACAAAGAATTTGAAAGAAACAAATTAAATTTCCAAAACCTGCTTTATGAAAATCCTCTGTGTGTGAGTGCAGTTATACAAAAGTTTGGAACGAATTGTCCCTATTCAAACATTGGATGATGATTCTGCGTCCTCTACTCCACTGTCAATTCCAGTCCACATCAAAGCAAACAGTGTAGCAGTGACGATAATGCGTGGTTTAATAACAAAACAGTCAAAACAAAACTTGAACTTTACTCCTTTGTGGCATATATGACTTGAGCCCTTACAAATGCGGGATAAGTAGGAGGCAAATGCGCCAATGGGATTATTCAGATTTCCACCCCAGTTCGAAGTGATTTTTGAAGAACGCGATGAAAATTGAAATTCTAAGCAGATTGCCAACCGCCAACGAAATCGCCCAATCCATCTACCTCTTTTACCCGTTGATTTTAAGCAATAGGGAATCGTAGTCGTATTAATTTAACTAAAATAAAGAATCCAATTCCCAAAAACAAAAGCTTCAAATATGTGTTGAATTGACTTTGGAACGAACGGTGAGAGTGCATTTTGGAATTCAGCAACTGCTGCCAGGACTTTAATTTCATAATCCAAGTGCCTAAGGTCATTCACATTAGATAACTAAAAGGAAGTCAACGTTCTTAATGCCTCACTGAGAACGGAGACTGAGAACGGAACTGCCAACGGAGTACAAATGCTCATCCTTTTGAATTTCGAGAAATTCCCAAGAAGTCAATTCCGCCTTCCGCTCATCTGGGTTAGACTGTGTTGACAAAATGAACTTGTGGTAGCCACAGTTTTGGAGAGTGAATGTCAACTTTTTGGAGTAGTTTTTGACCTTTTGGTTAACGTTAGGGAGAGCGATGTGAGTCATCAAGAGATCCGTGAAATATCCATGTCCAATGACTAATACTGTCTCGGCTGACGGACTTTCATTCAACTCTTTCACCAGATCCTGTACAAATACAAGGAAGAAACTTGTTAAATCCCGTTAACTCCCTACTTTTGCTGAGCAACTATAGACTGGCTGTTCTGTTCCCTTCCTTTTACCTTAAGAAATGACTCCGCCCCGTCGATAATGTCCATGATTTCTTCAGTTCCTTTTACGTAGAAATGAGCATATGGAAGCAATGGATGATTTTTAGGCACAATCCTAGTATAGGGGCCCCTCCCAGATCTAATTGAAAGTGGTGTCAATCGACAGGAATCATCGCGTATAGGTCTCGCCGCTGAATAAATAGGCAAAAGAATCAATAATCGGGAAATAAGCAGGAATTCTCCATTCAAATGAAACTTAACTT
>Ga0194135_10002083_pt1 | contig 12101 bp, 7 predicted proteins | sample LitLau_LLRF_2013_FD_134024 | JGI IMG/M metagenome (GOLD analysis project Ga0194135, IMG submission 134024) | Freshwater sediment microbial communities in response to fracking from North America - Little Laurel Run_MetaG_LLRF_2013 (version 2) | ecosystem: Environmental > Aquatic > Freshwater >... | reverse complement strand
GAGTCATTTAATAAGAAATTTTGTCTAGATTCCGATGCAAAAACAATCATTTGGTTTGGTCTTATCGTTTTTGAGTTATAGACACTCAAAATGTGTCCCATTTATAAAACTCACCCTGTATATATATATATACGTACGTGATATCCCTTGGTAGGTATAAATATAGTACATAGGTTCCCAAATTCGTATACAATTAAATGTTCGTTGCTACCTCCTTGAACTCCCATAGTCAGTCAGTTAGGTATATGCCAATATCTCAAGTACCGATATACCACACATAATGTCAGAACCACGCACCACATTAACCTAAGGGAAATTACAAGTCTTCTTTCGACAGGTATTATTATGCCTAGACACATGATTTTTCTTCATGCAACAAAAAACTCGTGTTCTTCACCGGTAGACCTACTCTACGCGTTGTGCTTCTTCTGTTATTAGAAGCCTATGAAATATTTCTCTTGTGTTAAAAACCAACCAAGGCGAGCTATTGATATTGAATGGGTATATATATTATCAATATATATATATCAACTTTCCCCACTTGCACTTTCACTTTATAAGCTGCAGTCCTCGCGCAGTCTGTACTTACTGCACTGTATGAGCACGGACTAATTTACATTGGATTAGAGTAGTGAAGTGAGAAATTGAAAAAACATGCACACACAGTCTCTTTGTAATAGTTTGTAAGCTACTCTTTATTTGAACACAATAGATATGCACATGTGTACACACACGAAAGATGTTTAGAAAAAATTGATGGTTCGGTGAGTAACTGCAGATGAGCAGGATATTAGTATACACACAGCACAGGAGTTTATTATTGCGTGGAGGTTTCGAGCATTCTCATTTGCTTTCTCTCTACAAAGTATACATGTCTTGTGTGTGTTGTGTGTGATAAAGAATCCTAAATACACTTTTACACGCACAATATACGTCCACACTTTGTAACGAGCTTAAAACTCCTACTACGAGGTGTCTTGAACAGGAGTAACTTTATTGCTTCATGAATTCGTAAGTAGTGTTAGTGTTTGTAAGTGCGTCCTTGTATCATGTGTGTGTACTACGTGTGAATTAACTGATTAGACTGTGCATACATGAGTATCTTGTAGTCTGCGTAGAATGCATTTGTCTTTCTTACTTTTATCAATGGGTCTTTGTGAAAAAATTACAATTGGACTACTTTCACTGTTCTATAAATTTAATAAAGATATTGACATGAACTTGACCTGAACTATTCTCAATAGATTTATCACAATGTGATGAGTCATACATTTGTTAAGTTTTGTATGCTGTTATACAAACGCTAAGTGCGAATGTGCCAAATTGTAAAGTGTGATTATATTGGCTCATTTAACATTGCGACTTGCGAGTCCTATGTTGACTTAACCAATTTCTTTGTAGGCTTTTTTTAAAAGTCAACGAGTGCTACTGGAATGAAAATCCAAAATTCGATTTGGAAAATGCTTGCATAATTTACATATCAATCAAAATGGCAATAGTACAAAATACAAATCATTCACACATTCGCAGTAGTCACAATTCGTGTATCCTTTGTACTTCCCAAGTGGTCCTCATTCAGAGTATTTTCCCTGATGTCCTTTCTCCTTTCCGAATAAAATGATGATTACGAGCTGAATAATACACTAATGACTTGAAATGGGAATTAATATTTCACGAGAATTAACTTCATAAGCACGAAAAAATGGTATACAGAAAAAGTCCATAAGTTCCATTCAAGATTTTCTCACAAAAGAGTCTGAAGCCTGTTTTTGAGTTTGATGAAATCGGCAAATGTAGCTTATGATTCAACAATTGACTTTCTCCTTATATAACGACCAACAAACTGGTGAGCTGCAAAAGATTTCTGAGTATTGGTCGTCCAGTCCATTCATGCATCTCTACCGACCCAAAGTTATTTTTCCTCGTTACTTTCCTTTCATAACAAGGAAACGAACAATTCGTATCAGAGCGGAGTGTGATACACTTGTAAACATTTCATCGATGGCTATTCCATGTAAAAAACTCTTTGTAAAATCGGGCTTTGAATTGTTCAGGTTAAAATGGTGTACATAACTGACAAACGGACAAAATTTGTACACTCGAACATAAATTTTGTAGAGTGAAACGCCGCCACTTCCACAAAGAATATCTACGCTTTCACCTAAGCTTACATATACGACGGACAACACAAGAACCATACAACCTGGCATTCATTTATATAAGAAGGAGGCTATTATATTTCAGGCTACTTTTCTTCTGTCCCGGACAATCTTGGCACACACGAAGCTTTCGAAAGCACTTGAATAGTGAAAGCTCGTCTAATCATTTGCTGACAACTTTCTCTCATGTCAAGAATTTTTATTTACTCTGATATCAATCGAAAGTCTCGATGGAACTGAAATTACAGGGTGGTTTCCTGTACAATCAGTCAGTGCGGTGGTCAGTCAGTCACAATTTCTTCCGTGTGATTGCTTTCTTTCTTCAGTCACACACTCACAAGCATACAACGACGATACAAGTTGGGTTTATTTGTGGTCTTGACACTTTCTCTATTCAATGGAGAGAGTTTGGAAATGAGCTGGATGGATGTACTTTTTAGATTTCTCATGTTGAACTGTTTTTTATTTGTATACAGTTCGTCCACAGTTCACTATAAGGCCTGCAAACACTTCAGCTTTGTTGGGTAGCGATGTCTCCCTATCGTGTGTGGCACGTGGCGACCCTCCTCCCGAGATAACATGGAAAAAACAAGGAGGGGCCCTTCCACTCAAAAGGGTACACTTTGATGAAGAACGCTTCCTCATTTCAAATGTGTCGGAACAAGACGCAGGGACGTACATTTGTGTAGCGGAAAACAAAGCTGGATCCATCACTTCTTCTGCCTCTGTCGATGTTCTCCGTAAGTCAACCTTACTAAATATTCTCGTGTTGTTGGAATCGGAGCAGGACTCATTGATAGGGAGGAAATATTATTGTCATTTTGTGCACTAAATCACTCACACGCTGCATTTCTGCAGTCTGAGTGATAAAACCTGAAAACTAGACGATAGAATTCAACCACGCCTTTATCCTGTTCATCACTCGAAAGGCAACAACGACAAACAGTTCACCAGAGTGCAAGAAACCCCACGCGACTTTGTATTTGTCCCATCCTTATACACTTTTACTTGAATATTCGATATCGACGAGAGTTTCGACGCGTCCGAATTCTGATTGGGGATCGCGTGTTCAAATAAGTTTGGCTGATATGTTTTCTATATGAGAGAAATAAATAAATAAAAGAGATTCGAGTTCGATTAGTTTTACAAAATCTGTCGATTATAATTTACGTGCTAAGAGCGAAAGCACGACCATTAGTGGAACAAATACGAACTGCTTTCAAGTATCTTACAACAACAATAGTACAGCTTCGTGTGTGGGATTGAATGAGAAAGGATTCACTTAAAATACTTTCCACTTTCCATGCGCTTATCTATCCATTGTCTGTTGTAATACTTGTAATTGCATTCTTCCACTACTAATGAGAAGATAACATGTTGTCGAATATGTTGAAAGTGCCTCTTACCATTGGTATTATTCCTATCAATTTTTGTACAGCTCATTATAAATATGTTCCACATTTCAGCTCTTCCTCAATTCACGGTAATGCCGCAGAATGTGGAAATCCAACCGAACACGACAGCCTACTTAGGATGCGCTGGTGTGGGAAATCCACCCCCGACATTATTCTGGTCGAAAGAAGGTGGTCACTCGGTCATCTTCCAAGGAAGTGGGGTAGACAACGTGCGAGTATCTGATGAAGGAACTCTCCAGGTATGTCATAAATCCAATTACCCCAATCCATCCAAAATTTCCTAAAAGAAAACACCATCAAACTTCAGAGAGAGAGAGAGAGAAAGCAAGTAATGTCTCAAGGGAAGGAGAAAGTACACCGGCACTTTCTTAGATATTCCTCCAAGTCTTCTTTCATTCATTTCTTTATTGAATTACCAACTTTTTCCTCATTTCGAGTCCTCCGAAAGGAAGAGTCCGTAGTTGCTGAGTGTCAGTCAGTCAGTCATGAGTATGGATGAGCCTCATCTCTCTCGTCTGAATCATATTAATAAAAAGATGGATGAAGCAAAATCGGTTGCAGATTACACCGTCTCCGTTTCCCTGTTTATCACTTCCTTATTTCCGCGTCCTATCGAGTCGAGCTATACACGCAGGCATACGTATATACATATACGAGTGTGTCCGTGTGTGCTCCGTGATAGAAAAATGATGCCACCAGTATTTTATATGCCCCGACGATTGTGAAATGTTCCGTCAACCGTTCTTCCTTTTGCTTTCCCTTCATCCGCCCAGCCCTGCTCCTATACACAAAGATATACACAAAGATATATGTATAGGCGTAGAGAGATATTTACATGCGAGTGCAATTAGTGAACGAGGGTGAGATTTAGTAGAAGCGAAAGCAAAAGTAGCCTGGGTGAGTGACAGGCCCCTTAATTTCCCTGTACTCTTCTCAAATACACATCTCCACTTGAGATACAACGTTGAAGGTAATTCAATTCAAAGAGTCAGGACGACTTTTGCTAATCTTCCGTGTAATTTTTGTTCTCTCCAGATCGACAATGTTTCGGAGCGTGATGAAGGATTTTATTTCTGTGCAGCTGTGAGTCGGGCTGGCTCTGTCATTCATCGCGTTCAACTCAAGGTACGAATTTCACTTCGAAATGCTTTTCGACTCTCCACCAACTAGAAACGCATCTCCCACTGAAATCATAATCCAGCTTAATGAGAAAGCAGGGCGTTCTACATTTGAATCATAGCTGGTCCGAAAATACTATATAGTAAAGTGGTCACGTCATTTATATTCATTCCGAGGGAGTAATTTAATCAGGAGGAGATCACGAATCATCATCATGGAATGTGTTAGCAGAATATTATAATGCTTTTGTGAAGTCCACAAAGTGAAAGTCGGAGGTGTGTGCGTAATATTGAGTAGATATCAGAAACAATAGTAAGCCTCCTTTGTTGGTTCATTTCAGGTAACTCCGGTGGAAGATCTGCCGCCACCCATCATAAGTATTGGACCATCAAATCAAACCCTTCCCATGGGGTCCACCGCAGTGCTGGCGTGCATTGCAGATGGAAATCCACCTCCGGTTATTACGTGGTACAAAAATGGCAACTCGTTCTTACTTAATCATCGCATTTTCACTGATGACGCAGGAACACTCCGCATTAACGGTATGTCTTCTCACAAAACAATACATTAAGCTAACACACATCGACATCATCATCACTGCACCACCTTACCATGTTTGCCAAATATTCACCTACCTAGCTTTACGTGCGTTCGATAGCTTCATACCACCACCACCACCACTTATCGTCGTGTAGTATATAGGAAAAAGTTGAAGAGAACTTATCCGACCCAATTTATATAATGAGATTAAAGTTAGAACAGAATTGGGAGTCCTTCTTGAGAGTAGATAAGTGTATAGAGAGAGTTGTAGACGACGAATAAGGCTACACACGAGGACCCTTCAAAAGAGAAAGTTGTTGTCAATCGAATACACTGCTGCGCTTTCCTTTATCGTTACACACACACGATCATCGACGACGATGATTCCTGATCACCGTGAGTACGTGAACTGCAGAGAGGAACTCTGTTCAAAAGTTTTGATCAAACTTGGAGAGAAAGTTTGTTGGATCCAAATGGGACTCATTTTCGCGAGTGGTTCGCTCTCCTTCCGGAGCTTACCTAAGGATAAGATTTACCTATGTCAAAAAAGTAGAGTTAGGCATCATCATCTCCTCCTAAAGAAGGATTCCAAACTAGCTTTCTCCACACACAGACATAAGTACACAGAACGACGGTACTTGTCCTTACACTAGTGCACACCCCCTCCAATTCAAACTACAACCTACGAGTGTGTGTGTGTGTAGATCAAAAAGAAATGATGAAAGACTCTGTGTGTAAGTTGCTGTGTAGGATGTGCACATGAAAAACTCCAAAGAATAATAATACACGTAGAGGTAAAGGAAACAGACGGGTAGTTGTGTAGGCATGAGACGCATTACAAGGCAGAGGAAGCAGTGTATCTTGAAACTTCACTTTTTGCAGAGACCAGAGATCTTCTCGTGTAAAAAAGTCTGTAAAGTTTCAATCGTTAGTGGTGAAGATATTCCGGAGATCGGATGAGTGGGAGGAACAGTTTTCTCCTTAGTTTCCCTTTCCAAAGACATCTCTCTCGGTTACGTTGTAGGGAAAGCTTTCTCTCTGGAAAAATCCGCATATGCTCTACACGTACCGATCTTGTGACTTATGACAGACTCAGACTTCATCTCTTATTCCTCTGTGTGTGCACATGCTAAAATCTTAAATCCAGTTCTGTCAACTATGTACAAACATCGCCCACAAGATCTCCCTGAGTTATTCAGAATAGCCCCAATAGTAAACCTGTATATAGGTAAGCTAGAAGTACACACTTAAAGTTTAATGCCTAATCTTCGATGTAGCAAGGTCGACTATAACGTATACTTTTGTAAATCGTGAACTGAGAGACAGGAGTCTGTACAAGTCTGTACAAAAAGTATTAACAATAAAAAGAGCATTTTGTTGATTACGTTTTTAGATTTGGTGAAGGAAGACTCCGGAGTGTACGAATGTGTCGCATCTTCGCGAAGTGGAAAGTACGTGTGGAAAGCATACCTCACTGTTGACGAGACTTTGTCGTCGAGCAATCCATTTGTATTCCGACCTAGCAGCTTCATTGACCTTTTGGGGAGTCCAACTACCCCGGCCCGTCCACCGCAGCCATTAAAGCCAGAAATAATTCGCGTGGACACAAGTTCAGTGACAATAGCTTGGCATCCCCGGTACTTTCTGAACAATGGTCATCATGACTCTTCAGCAAAAGAAGGAGGAAGTGGAGGAGTTTTACAGTTCTCCACAAAAGGACTTTCAAATCCTTTGGTGCTTAGTGGCAGCAGGAGCAGAGCCACGAATTACGAGAGGACTGATGATGATGATGATGACAATGATGACAGTGGCGAGGCTGACGATGATGAGAATGACAAAACCTTCAGAGAAGATGAAGAAAGCGAATCGAAACGAAGTAGTAGTAATAATAATGGAGAGACTAATAGTCGTAATGGACAACCCACCGGCCAGCTTTCCGCCGCTTTCATCCGTCAAGAGGGGATAAATACACTTCGGAAATTGAATAGCGGACTTTCAGCTAAAAGCATTCCATTCAATGAGGACGGAGATAGCAATGAACGACATCCCTCGTCTCCAATTTATATCGATGATGACGAACCCTTCACTCCGAAGAAGAGTAAGCGGAGTATCGCTCGTGTCACAAGTCATCGTGCGAATGACTTTGACTTTGACACGTTGAGTGACAAGAGCCATACGACAACTTCAAAGGAGGGTGAAAGTCATTTCTTTCAAGACAATTTGGCAGGGGAAGGGGTTCAGAGCCAGTCGATTGCTCATTTTGATCACCACAGCCGAGCCAAACGGGCCAACGAGAACACCTTTCCCACTCTCTCCGTCTCTGCTAAAGATGATCCCAAGATGATCGGGGAGACCCATATGGCACAAACTACTTTTGATGGTAGTTGGGAAAGTGATGATGCAGCGAATGGAGCCAGAAGTGACAATGGTGGTGGTGGTGCAAATGGATTCCTTCGGGATCAACAAGATGAAGAAGAAGAAGAAGGTGATGGTGATGACTTTTATTCATTCCCACTTGGCGATGCCTCCCACTCCACAAAGGACGACGAGGGTGGTGGGAGGAGGAACGACGGATTCGATGACATTGTGAGCCAAATCATCGCTCGAGATCAGGTCAAAGACGAATATGATAATGAAGACGACGAGGAAGACTACGAGGATGAGAAGGACGGCGAAGGAGAAGACTCAAAAGCATCTCATAATCTTATCATTCAGAGTACAAAGAAAGATTCACCTCCCACGAAGAGTGGAAGGATTATTAGTATTTCAAAGATATTGCCTTCCATTTCATCCACCAGCACTACCAGCCCTAGTACAATACCTTCCACTACAACTACGACTACTCCTTTACCTATTCCACCTCCTGCCACAGAGTCATCTCCTTCTGCGACCAAGCAGGGTCTTAACATCGGCCGTGCTGGTAATAATGGACACTCGTTAGTTCTTCAGAGTAATAACAACAACAATAACGCCCAGAACAATGGGAACGCTGCGTCAAAGGAGGTAACGTACAAAGTGGAGTACTACAGTGCGGACGAGGTGAAGACAGAGTGGCTCCTTGGAGCCACCGACGTCCCTGTCGAAACATTCACGCTCAAATATCTGAAGCCTAACACGGAGTATCTTTTCTTCGTGAGAGCGGTGAGTCCTGAGGGAATCGTCAGTCCCCCCAGCCCTTTGTCTCTCAGCGTCAGGACTTCCGTGTCCAGAAACACTGACCTAGCTCGAGACAAATTGACCAAGGGAATTGTCGTCATTTTGAAAAATGTCTACCCTACTTCTTCCACGAGCTTAAGGATCGAGTGGCAGGTGGGCTAATGTTAATTCCGCTTTCCTTATCGCACCCTGCTCTACTTTTCTGGGCCAAGAGTGTGAATTACTGTGGGTTTTCATTGATGTCCTCGTTGTTATCTTTCCAGGTTGTTTCTGCGAGTGAGTTCGTAGAGGGATTTTACATATACTACCGTAACGTAGAGCAGAGAAGCAAGAGTAACGAGGGAAGTTATCAAATGCTCACTGTCCTTAATACGGGAGCTCCTACTTTCCAAATTGTGGGGCTGGAGAAATTCACAACCTACCAGATTTTCTTGCTTCCTTTCTTCAAGAACGTGGAGGGCCGTCCGTCTAACTACGTTAATGTTGCTACTCTCCAAGATGGTGAGTTTTATGAGTATAATAATTCGATTGCGACACATCCATTTATATGTATATATATCTTTAATATCTAAAGTTCAAGCATCTCATCTTAGATAACACGCAGTGTGTGCGTAGATATAGATAGATAAGACCAAAACAGTATAATAAGAGTTCAAAAGAGAGTCTGAGGAACATTTCCTATACATGTAATATTTGTTTTCCATGATGTTTTGTCCGGAATGTTCGTATATAAAGCTTCTCTGGAGAGCCATCAAGCTTGTCCTCACAACCACGAGGCTGTAATAATAATGTAGAGACAATAATACGAATCCCACTCAAAACAAAAGCTCCTTCGCATCCTTCTCTGTTGTTGCGTTCAATGAGATGAGCAGTTTTGGTCTCTCTCTGGCTTTACAGACCTCTAGTACATTTATAAAGAAGAGACGAGAGAAAAACAAAAACTCAACAATCTATTCATTTCCCGAATGTATTTCTCAAGTTGATTCAACTTTGCTTGCTTTTATCCTTTCTCTCGCTCCTTCTTTTCATCTCTCTCAGATTTGTTTTGAATGGTTGCGAAAACACTGTGGAATAAAATGCCTAACCTCTCTCTCGTAGTAGCAGACTCCTCGTAGTAATAGTAAATGTTTTGTTTCGTAAAACAGATGCAAATACCACCAGCGTTTTATGCAAAAATACTCGAGAGCTTTCCCTCACTCTATGTATAGTTATATAGTAGACTGTACACTATTTTGGGCTTTTGTAAGCAAGGCAGGGAAGATTATTGCTCATTCTGTGTGAAGTGGACGATGGACTGTAGAAAGTCTTATTCAGTGTTTCACTTTCCTCACGGCTTTGATGAATATTTCATTGGGTAAATGAGGCGTACATAATTCAGGGAATTATACCCTGTGTACTGTGAAATGAACTTGAAGCATAAATAAATTCGAATCAGTTGGCATTCCACTGTTTATGATGACTTATGGTCATTTTAATGACGTATTATGTGAGGTCCACTTGCTGGGCTCCTTGCCTGTGTATGCACATTCCTCTGTATTATATACATTCCAAAACTGCTCAAGTATTCATACTACAAAGTCTCTCTTTTCCATCTTGTTCCATGTACAGTCCCTTCTGCCGCTCCAGAACTAATTGATCCAGCTCCAGTGAATAATTCAGCCGTCGTGATTCGCTGGAAACCACCTCCACTTGCTCATCACAATGGAGTCATTCTCGGATACCAAGTAAATCACTCTTTTATTCACACGAGACTCATCTTTGGGGTAACTTGAAGCTAATTTTTGTAACCTGACTTTTACGTTACTTAATAATTTACAGCTTCGAGTATGGCAAGGACAATCCCTCGTGGGCAACAAGACAGTCGACGGTCTCACAAACTCTCTCGTCCTAAACAACCTCAGCCCTGGACAATCTTATAGTCTTCAAATCGGGTCGTACACTTCGCGAGGTGTGGGAGTCTTTTCTTCCATGCGAACCCTCCATTTCCGACCGGACAATCAAATGAGCAATTCCATCAACCCGTACAATCCTGAGACTGGTGGTGGTGGTGATGATAAAGCTACAAGCAACAGCAGCACTAATAAGAATAAAAATATCAATTCCATTATCAATGAAAATAACTCTGGGAGCGGAGGAAGCGACATAAGTTACCCGAATAATCATCCGACTTCTTACAACACCAACGTTAATAACAAGAAGCAGGAGCAAAGTACGAATCTGCACTTTGGTCCGTCGTCGTCTTCTTCAGATGGGAGACTAGCAAGTGTGGAGGATAACTTAATTAGAGGAAGCGATGGAAGTAACTCAAATAACAATGAGTTTGTCAGTAGTAATAATGGAATTGCTTTTGGGGGAGCCAGCAGGGCAGGAAGACACGATGTCTTCACGGAAGCTTGGTTCATTGCCTTGATCGGAAGTGTCATCTTTGCAATGATGCTTGTCTTCATCTTTGCTCTCTACTTGAGACGCTGTCAGTTGAGAGCTGATAGTGATAAGCTCAAAGGTAAGTCCTACTTATCTTTTGCTAGGTATAATTAATTATTTGATAAGCAGGGATTAAAATTTATATGCGATGATATTGATGCATTCTCCTTTCGAATTCAAATCCCTATTCATATACGTATAAGCCGTGTTGTCTTATAATATGAGAACATTCCCACGCATTAAATGTCTGCGTGAAACGCTAATTTACTTATCATTATTGAACTTACATAATCCTTGACTTAATTCTTAATTACAATATACGTATATGTAGTTTTACTTAAGCTACATCCATACGAGATATAGTTTTAAGTATAATAATATTACAGCTCATTCATTTCGATTCTTTCGGTAATTATGATTTCCGTTCGTTTGTTTATGACTCGAGTTCGACCTGTCTCAACGAGACTCTCTGTCACGCTCGTTACTTTGTTCGTTGTTGTCCGAGACTCGGTGTTATTTGGGAGAAGTGCCACGACCACCGACGTCTCATTAGTACGACTAACTTGCGGGGCTTGAACTGTGGGTGGAATCAGTGGTGATGGTGGAGCGATGTCAAATCTCCTTGCATTTGAGAGATAATCTCCCGAGGTTGTAGATGAAACGGCGACATTGTCCTGAATTGGCTGGACAGTTGAAGACGAAGTCGTTGTTGTGGTAGATGAAGGAGGAGATGTGGCTGAGGATTTGAAGATAATTCCAGCGGTGGGTGCAACCGTAGGCAGAGCGTTGTTTGATAGGGAAGACGCAGCGGGGGAAGATACTCCAGAGTTTATACTGTAGAACAGGCGTCTGGCTGGAGTCGAATACAAAGGCGATTTTGCTAAAGATGAAATTGCTCGTGAAGCAGAGACGGAAGGTTCTGTGGCGTCGAGAATGTTGGAAGTGTACGTTGAGGCAGCCAAAGCGACTTCTGTAATGGAAAGCAAAGGGGAATTTGTATATATATAGGAATATGTGACTATGCTATATAGGAATATATATATAGATGGGAATAGGAGGGACCAAGTAGATAATAATACAATTAATTGAGAGATGCAATAAGATAACTTGAAGAACATACTGCACATCTCGGGCTCCTCGTCACTTCCATCGGAGCATTCAACGATGCTGTTGCATTTGGCTGTGTACGACAGACATTCCCCGCTAGTCTTGCATTGGAACAGATTCGGTGGACATGGCTTGCTTTTCTTGGAAATTCCTAAAGAGCAAATAAGCATTATTATAGGCT
>Ga0194135_10002082_pt1 | contig 12104 bp, 11 predicted proteins | sample LitLau_LLRF_2013_FD_134024 | JGI IMG/M metagenome (GOLD analysis project Ga0194135, IMG submission 134024) | Freshwater sediment microbial communities in response to fracking from North America - Little Laurel Run_MetaG_LLRF_2013 (version 2) | ecosystem: Environmental > Aquatic > Freshwater >... | reverse complement strand
CTATAAAGATTAGCAATTTACAACTTGGCATGACGGTTCGCTTGCTTCATATTCGTGCTCTCCTATTTACTTTCCTCTTCATCCTTTAACTGGGTGTCCCGGAAATGGGTTTCTGCCACAACAGCCAACGTGCCAGCCTAATTTTGAAGGCGTTTTGAATATTTCCGAAAATTTCTTGAAACTTTGGTGGAGAATCAACAAATCTTTCAAACTTTTGCTGCTTGGTTAAATATTTTTTGAAAATTTCTCGCAAAAACTGAATATTTTAACGAGTACTGAAAGCTTCTTCAGTTCTAATGAATATTTCCGAAAATTTTTTATTACTATGGTGGAGAATAAACGCATATTTGAATCTTTTCTCGAGTTGTGGAATATTTTTCGAAAGGTTGGTACAACCATCGAAAAGTTGGACAAGGCATGTTACGTTTAGCTGTGGATGGTAATAAAAAGAAGGTTGTATTGACTGGTTTTATATTTCATTTTATTGCAATTGGCAAAGTTCACTATGACCCCTTTATGTAATTCTAATTTACTTTGCGGTGAATCATAGAGATTTGCAGCCTTTTCGCATTCACGTGCAAAAAACTCGCTTGTGGGTTTGTAAACACTTTTCAGGCCCAGACCCATCAACATTTCCACCAAAGTGCATTTCATAAATGACATTTTCTATGAAACTTCTGCACGCTTGCATATCTAGTGAGCATGCGAGTGAATAAGACGAGGGAATCACAGTTCACCGTGCTCCACACCGTATATTATACTACCGGTCAACTACTCAGAAACTTCATAAAACAAATGCTGACATTGCATGTCTACATAATACATCATATTTCCAAATACATAGCGTGAATTGGTGAATAGACCAACTGAACAATCACAACAATCGAGTAAAAAAACCTGAAAGGTAAGAAAAATGTCAGTTACGCAGAGATGTCAATATGAACGCCGTCTTCTTTGTCTACTTTTGAGTGTGTCTCAAGCTGCCCCATACTATATGCTTATGCACAAAACTTTTATCTTGTTGATGCTATCTGTTTCAGGTACATTTAAAGATATATTTCATATCATCCATATCCTATCTCCGTTTCATAAATCCGCTCGGGTTATATACAAAGAGCACTGTTATTGTGTTGTTTCTGCATCTGCACAAGCGTCACTTGGATTTGTCTTGGTATCAGATATTTTATTTGGGACAAAAGTTTGGATTTGGATCATCATAGTTTGGGTAATAATTAATTAAAATTTCACTGTTTCTTTCACTGAGCTGTCTGTATGCTGTTTTTTATCAATCAACACTCTTGATTCTGTTAGAATGTATGGGCAAAACACGGGGGTATTGCTTATGCTTTGGAAAATTAATTCTGTGGTGGGTAGAACTAGTTCTGGTGGATGTGGCCGCGATTTCGCCGAATCAGGAATAGGCATATCTGAGTCAGCTGTTGGCATTTATAAGAACCTAAAAGTTTGATTGGGATTTATAATTGAAACTAACCTTTACAAGTTGGGAGTCCCAACTCATTCGGCAAAATCTCGGCTACGTCCTAACAAAGCTAGTCCTACCCTACTTTTTGTGATTTGATTATCAAGGTGACATGGATTTTGCACAGTTCAACACTAACGCATGGAAGGCTAGAGTGGTTCTTGAACGCTGTCAAGTCCCGCAAAAGGTGACAATGTTGGAACGAGCTGATGAGGATGTAGAGACTCAATCTGGAGACTCTGCGGAAGTTTTGAAAACTGGTCGTTCCAGCTCCCACGGAATGAAGAGGAAGAGAACTAGTAGTGACAACGAGATCGAGAGTGATGAGTCAGAAGCAGTAGTGATTTCTACACATGCGTCGTCACCCTCCCCATTCAACGCACCTGCTGAGCGCCCGCGACGGGGACGATCTTCATTGACCAAGTCTGGGCGTAAGACCTACTATCCTGTGGAAGAAGGTGGGACTGAAAGTACTGCTGTAGATGTTAGCAAAGGTTCCAAGAGTCTGCAATCTTCTGGTGAACATAAGGGAAAGGGACGTTCTTCAATGAAGCATGCTAAGGATAGCCAAGATAGCACCGGGTTGTCCAGGAAAAGGAGAAAATCGTCAGCTTTGGATGTGGATGATGAGTCGTGGGCTGCACACGGCAATGGTGGTTCAACACCTCCACCGCCTGATGGTATTGAAGACAATGGTACCTCAATGGAAAATGGTAATTAGTTTTTTTCCCAATCTTATACGGCGTTCATTTGTCATTATACAGTGTAAGATTTCCTAATTCTAATAAGTTTATGTTTGACTTGTTTAGAAGACGTGTTGTTGTCCCTGATGGTCAGTAACAAATGCTTTGTAATGCACGGACTAAACTGGGACTATTTCCCATTTTACTTACTGCAAGGTCGCGTTGAGGGCGAGGATCAAGATCTCCTTCAGCTGTATAAAAGGACAATGACCCCAGATGACAGCTACGGCCAAGGAACTCCAGCTGTGATCAAACGGATTTTGGAGGAGCGCATTCGTGCGGACTTTACACTTATCGCCGAGAATGGCAGTAAGATTCCTTGTCATAAGGTATTCTTAGAAGCGTCTTCTCCTATCTTTATCCGAATTGTGAATCGAGGAGATTCCTACAAGATGACTGCATATTCGGAAGAAGCTATCAAAGCTTTCCTAAAGTTTATATACCTTAACAAAGTTGAAGAAATGGAAGCTGAGGACAGCAAAAGCACCAAGATCGTCTTGCAGTTACTTAAAATCGGGATGCAATATGGTATTTTGGGATTGGGTGATCACATGGCTTCAGCTATGTTGCTCCGGTCCTTGGATTGGATGAGTGTCGATATGGCTTTGGAACTATGGGTAATCTGTATGCACCACGAATTGGATCGTGACAGTTTGAAGGCTTTGGAGGGTTTAGAAGCGTAAGTCAAATGCTTATAGTATTTATAACAATAATTAGTATTAACAAAACAAACCCTGCTTCTTCTCTCATTTCCACCAAGTTGGTTGATACTTATCAAAACACACGTTTTATTTTTTTTATTTTTAGGCAAGCACATGTCTTCTTCCAGCAATCCAGCCTTGACGGTTTGAAGACTAAAGCTGTTGAGGTTTTAAAAGTGTAAGTCATAAATGAGCTTCATAGTAAACCTGCTCTTTCTGTTGTTTTCAATATGTAGGTTAGGTTGATAATAATAATAATCAAAGCGTGGTTCTGTTTTTTTAGGAAATCACATGTCGTCCTGCAAGAAAGTAAGCTGTTTGATCAGCTCTTACGAAGAGAGCCTGATACCGTGAAAAAACTCTTTGCTGTCGTCTTCTTAGATGGAAATAAAAAGACTATTGCTACTGCTACTGCAGCTATTGAGGCAGCCCAGAAGGATGAAGACGTAAATACTAGTGAGACTCGCGTGGAGGAACAAAATACGGAAGAGATTTTTCAGACTGAAGTGGAGGTAGGGGATAAGGAAGAGACTATCCAGACTGAAACAGAGGTAGGGGATAAGGAGGCAACTATTCAGAATGAAATAGAGAAAGGCGATAAGGAGGAGACTATCGAGACTGAAATGGAGAACGGGGATAAGGAGGAGACTACTGATCCTAGTGGTCCTACTGACAAAGGAGAAGAGCATATTATGACGGAGACTACTACTCTTGCTGACAAGGATAAAGAAAACAACACGGAGACGACTCTTCCTGACAAGGAGAAAGAGTATGGAGTAGAGACAGTTAATATTGACATGGAGGCGGATTCGGTTGACGTATTTCGATTACTCAATTACTAGAGATCTCTGGCAACTTGCAATCATATCATTTTAAATATTTATTATTATTTGCACTGTCCACAGTGTAAGTTAGTTAGGTTGATAGTTAAGTATATGAATGAAATGAAATGTTTGTTTATTATTTATCTTTTATAAGTAATATTATAAAAATACATATTTATGTTTTATGTTAATGATATTTGAGGTTGAAATCCTCTGCTAGCTCAACTTTACTTATTTAACTTTTTTATTCAATTCAAATTTCGGAGTAGGTTTGTTTCGACTGTTTGATTTGTTTTATCATTGTACCAGATATTATCGTTGTGTTTGTTTTAATAAAAAACTTTCAACCTTACGAAACTTGCAAATCAAATGTGTTAATGAGTTCAATCAAGAACGACTGCACTATAATTTTATGCTCAACTGATAACCGACAATTTTCTCACGTTTTCCCAAGTTTTCTTATAATGCTATCTAATGCTCTTGGTTAATTTAAATTATCCATATCCACTTCTCCAAGCTTCAAAATGCATTCATTCTTATCTTTTTTTCATGTTGTTTATGATTTGAATGAACTTTTCCAGGCGAGCTGCAGCTTCTGTTATTGTTTACGTGATTTATTTATTTGCGCAAAAAAATTGAGATTTAACTTTCAAAACCGTTAACGCGTCGGTTTACCTGAAAACTTAGGCAAAGAATGTCGTCAGGAGTGAAACGACCTCACGATGGTGAGGATGATACAAGTGGGAGACATGATAAAAATGGTATGGATTCATCAATACCATCAGAATTGGGGCCTTCAGGAGGAGCTGTCCCACCTGGGAAGAAAATGTTAGTTGAGCCCATTGGCATTGGATCAGTTTTCAGTTTGACGAATATGAACTATGAGGTCATGAAAGTTCAGCATGGAACACTTGTAGAGGTAAGGAAGGTAAGGAGGTAAGGAGTAAGGAAGCTTTAATGAAGATATCTGTCATAAGTCATCAGTGCACTTTTGATCAGCTTTAAATAATTTGTGATTTATTTACAGAGGCTGATATATCGTCAAAACCAGGAGGAGAATCGAGCATTGGGAGAAACAACTTCAAACTGAAGATGGGCTTGTTAACGGTGTCAACCGGTATTGGGATCTGTTGGATGAAAATGTGCGCATTCTACTTCGAAAATTTGACCTTGAAGAACCAATTCAGAAGGAGGACGGGATGGGGGCATTGCAAGAATGTGAAGGTCAGACGTTGTCTCGTTGCTTGCAACGTTTTCTACTTGGGATAACCAGGAGCTGGAGGCGTTGTTGAAGGAGAGGGTTCAAGCGTCCAGGCTGGCCGTTGAGAAAATTCTGGAGGCGTTTAAAGAGTTGAGGAAACAACATGAGATGATGATGGCTACACAGCCACAGTTGCTCTCTTCCAGTAAAACTGGAGCGAGTACGTTGGACAATGGTTTGAGAGATCCAAATGTCCAGTTGGCTAGACAAAATCAAAAAGTTCATGCCCTGATCAAAGAGCTTCATGAAAAGTATCAACAAATGATGTTAGAGGCAATCTCATATGTAGATTATATTGGTGTATATTTTCTAACAAATCGAAATTTCACGATCCCAAATAAAGTATTATTACTTAGTTACTTGTTGATTTGTACGTGAGTGAATTTAGAGACAAGTTGGCTGCGGAAGAAAAGAAGGGAGTCGGGCTTCAAAACACCTTATTAAGAGTGAGCTCCATGATATTGTAAATACAAGAGATGAAGACTAGCGTCAAGGAAAACAATGGAATTCACACATTCGACTGCTACTTTACTCTATCTGTTCTCAACGTGTTGTGGAGCATGTTGGTAGGAAAGAGTTTTGAGCACAATGACCCAAAATTGTTGACACTGATTGCACTTGTGAGAGATATGATGGCGTCTTGCAATTTCGGAAATAGTATTTTACTAGCATATCCCGATTAGAGGGATTAGCTTCCAGACTGGACTGGACAGACGCTTCGGAGAAAATGCTTTGCCGCAAAGAATTCATTTTTCAAGGTGATTACAAATTCTCAGCCTGCGCTAATACTTACTGTCGAATGCGTTCATAATATTTATATAGGCCTTCATTGCATGAAATATGGAATTATAATTGTTTTAGGAGTTAATTGACGAGAGAAGGCAATTGGGAATGTATAAAACAAACCCAGAATACATTACAGATGAGTTCTTACAAAAGGTTGATGCACATGAAGGAAATGACACAGATTCTGCAGGTTTCAAAAGATTAAAATTTCCAAAAACATATTTACTCGCTTGATTAGCTTGCGTTTGCATCCTCAAGGCATTGAATGAAGGAAATGACATGATATGATAAAATATCAATCATTTCTTTTCAATGACACATAATCATTTTATACATGTATTTTATACATACTAGATCAACAACTAATCGGAATAATGAGAGACTTTTTTATCGCTGGATCCGAGGTACTTTCATAATTAATTAAATCACAAGTTGTATACTGCAACGAAAATGAATGAGCTATCAACTTTGGTGTTATATTTCAATTCAAGACCACCAGCTACATGCTTTCCTGGTCAATTCTCTACCTCTTACTAAGCCCCGATATTCAAAGAAAGGCTCAGAAATAAATCGACTTGCTTGTTCCAAAGGGAACCTTTCCAACCGTGCAGCATGAATCTGAGTAACTTATTACAACTAAACCTTCATTCAGTTCTTATCATTCATTCAGATTACCCCTCTTCATGTAAATTTGAATTTCCAACAACAGATTACATTACCTTCGCGCAGTATTGGCCGAAACTTTTCGACTGGCATCCGTGTTACCGTTGATGGTGCCTCGAGCAGCTCAAAGGGATACTAGTTGTGGAAAGTATTTCATACCAAAGGTAAGTCATGAGGCTTTCATTAGTTCATTTAAAAAGTATTCTAAAACTGACCTAAATTTGATATGGCTTTTGTCGAACATAAAGGGCACCTGCATCATATAGCCAACCTTCATGGTATGCACCCGACAAAACCTATTGGAAGGACCCAGACAGCTTGTAGCCTGATCGTTTTCTCGATCAAGATGGCCAATTTAAAACATATCCAAGATTGAAACCATTTGGATTTGGAAAGTGCATCTGTCTCGGCACCACTTTGGCATCAATGAGTCTCATCCATTATCTCGCAGTGATCTTGCAAAACTTTAGCTTTCACCCAGTTCCTAATCAACCCCTCCCACCTGTGGCACCCGTTGTGGGTGTTACCAACGGACCTCAAGTGTTCCAAGCTTTGATTGAGTGCTGAGAAAAACTATGATTCAATGGGAAGGAAATACCGGTTTATAAATCAAGTATCTAATCATCCAAAACTATCAGAATAAAGCATTTTTCTTAGTCATATAGTTTCCTTTCCTTGGAGAAAAGAACCAATCACTGCTAAAAATTTGCAGTATATATTATATCAATTTCAAAAAGTTCGACAACCTTGACATATTTCGAAGAAAAGTGCATAATCATAATCCTATCGAATCCTATTTCAATTAACTTCTTTATCTTATAGATAAAGATAGATTCATGCTCCAGATAAGCCGTATTGATAAGAAAGCAATTGATTTTCTCAAGAGCTTTGTAAATGATTTCAGCACGTGCCTCCTTCTTTTAATAGTGACACACAAGTTTATTTGAATAATTTGGTATTGCATCGATATTATTCTACTCATATTTCTGCCATCCGTGTAACTTGTTTTAACTAGTGATACTCATTTGGTTCATTCGTTTAATGTTTTCCATATGATTATGATTTACAACAGCCCCTACCAATTCTTATGAGCCCAACTAAACAAAATAACGCTACAAGATGAGAAAGTATGGAAAAGAAGATTGTTCAAGCTCGCCCACAGTCTTTTCCATGCCTAAAATAGCCACCAAAACCTGCACCACCACCAGCTCTAGCACAATGTATTTTTTCCCTTCTTTCTTTTATCCTCCAGGGTCTCCGTGACTGTCGCTTTCACTCGACTGTACCATGTGCGTACATGTAAATGACAAGCATAGAGAAAACCTACAACATTTATTGCATCATAAAAAGAATACGAGCATCGTATAGCACCTAATCCATTCCTACAAAAAGATTTAAGTTAGAAAACATGGTAAACCTTTTTCCCTATTTTTCTGTTGATTTTCCAAATCCAACACTGTACTACTTGGCAAATATCCTGGTATGTTGCGTGAAATGACGTTGGTAGTGGTGGTGGTGGTAGTTGTATTTTGTAGTACTACCCTAATAGCACCAAGTTCATAGAGTGTATGGCCCATGTAAGGCTTATCAAGGCCATGACTTGTATCTCAGGCTAATCATTCAGTCACCACAGCATGTTTGGCCCGTGTAGCTTCCAGAGATTTTATGTATTTTTTAAAATATTCGATGTAATACAATAAATAGGGTATGTATGGCCCAAGTAAGGCCGAAGGAAGGTTGAAGTACGGCGTAACTATGGCCGAAGTACGGTTTAAGTGTGGCGCAAATATGCACATGTAAATCGATGGCGATATCACTACTATACTTTCACTCAAAATTTTCCACCACCACAACTTTCTTCCAGCAGTTGTTCCTCAACACTCACTATCCCATTTTAATCCTCTCTGCCAACAAACATGTGTAAGAAGGAAGGGATTATGTATGCATAATATCATGCTTTGAGAAAAAGTAGAAGCACCGCATTTCACTGCTGAAGAAGAAGAAGAGGATGAGCAAGAACGTTGTTCTTGTTATTTCAGATTTTTAAAAAGGGGACTACGACAAGAATAATCTTTCCGTTGAATGCCAGAATTACTTTTGAGTGAGTAGGAACGAAGGAAGGTGCTATATTTTGTTTGCTCAACTTGCAAAGTGTAAAGTGGTGCTGGAACGGTGTCAAATGTGAAGTTAATTAAGCATAGCAATTTATTTCACCCGACAAGATGCGACATCATGCTCCTCTCTTTTTTTATGCTTTCTTTCTTTCTCAAATGCGTTTACATAATATTAGGCTATAATATACCTTAATAATGCAATATAATCTTTATTGCTTTCTTCGTCTTCACAGTAGCGAGCGTGAGTTAATGATGATGATGATGGCTTGGTGGTGTGGTGATGTTGGATGTGCTAAAACGACTACCCTACGCTTGCTGATAACTATCGTCATCATCATCATCATTGCAACAACGATTATGCTCACTCACAAGGAGACTCCCTCAGGTGATGCAAGCACCTGTAAACGAGACACATTTTTTCTAGGGTAAAAAAATGCGTAAAAAATGATGCCGTTTTCAGTTTACTGCGAAACTCAAGTTTCAATTTTCTACATGCCTCACAAGGTTATAAATGTAAGGCATTACTGTTCGTTTTAAATTGCACGGAGGACGCCAAGAGATCAGAGTAGATTCAAATAAGTAATTTTTTGATTTTTTGTTGTTGCAAAATCTAGAGATTTAATTTGTCATATCAAGCTCTGGATGCAATGAAATTAAATGGTGGACATTGTAAGATACGTTTGAATTGCATGCAGCTACTACGATTTACAAAAATTAAATTAAGGCAATAAAAACAACGAAAGTAGTTTACTATGCTGCGTGCTATTTCAATTTTATTTTCAAAAATCAAATAATTTACTTGTTTGATCATGCTCTCCGATAGACATTCTCTGTGTTATTTAAAACGAGCAGTAATGCCTTACATATGCAACCTTGTGATGCATGCAGAAAATCTAAACTTAAGTTTCGCAGTAAACTGAAACCGGCATCATTTTTTACGCATTTTTTTAGCCTAGAAAAAATGTGTCCCGATTTCAGGTGCTTGCATCACCTGAGGGAGTCTCCTTGTCAGTCAGTGACGACGTATATATAGGTACAAGCGATGAAAAAAGTAAAGACTGGAGCTGCAGAAGTAAAAGAATGTTTGTTATGAAGAATAACCCTTTAAATACCATCCTTTTGTTTAGCCCTCGAGCAGAAATGATCAATAAAAACTATTCCAAGTAATTAGTAGTTTTTACATGGAAGGTTTCTAAATTGTTGTGATTAGGATGGTACATTGGTTATGCACGTGCACATGTACTGAGCGTTGTCTATTTTGGCACACGTTCATTAAAGTTACATGAGCACATACTACGTCTTTTTGTGACGATCACAGTACAGTTTGCCTGGCAAAATAGGTACCAGTTCTGCTAGCTACCTGCCAGTTTTGATTGAGTGCCTATCTGTAATTACAGTAGAGTGGGGAATAAAAGCCATTCGCATTCGCATTGGTAGTGTGACGATAAGAAGCTTACTTTTTTAATTGAATTGGCAACATTATCTGACTTATAAGAAAGCAGCTTGAAAAATCTTGGAAAGGATCTGAGGTTTTTGATCCGTATGCTTTAAGTACCTTTGCCACAACTTTCTTATAAAATACTCACCTGTACATGTACTTTTTCCAGCGTCCAGAGCATGAAACCTTACTTGCTTTGATCTAGATTCGGCTTTACTACAGAGAAGGTAATCGAGTCATCAAAATCGTTTAATAAAATTGTTTCTTCCGGGTCCTATCCAAACATTATCAAGAGGACAAGTGCAATAAAGCGTAAGAAATCTTGATGATGACGAAAAGATGAATCCCATCATGATGTTTTATTAGTGTTTATACCATTGCCATAATTTTTTCGGTTGTAGACTTGTAGAGATAAACCTACATGCATACATTACGAATGAATCTACTATCTACCAACGAACAATGTTATACATAGTATAACAAAGAGAGAGAGAGAGAGAGAGAGCAGACAACTCTTATCTTGTGAATCAAATGAAAAGAAAGAAAAGTAAATTTGGAGGAGAAGGACGAAAATTTTTGTAAATCATCCCTTGTTCCAATAAATGAGAAGATATATAATGACAGGGAAAAGATTGGGGAAAGCGATTACAACTGCCCTTATTTTTATATGTATTTTCTTCATCTTCATTCTCTCTCCTTCTCTCACATATAAGGTGAACGTCTCAGAGAGAAAGAGAAGAGTAAGTTAAGTTAAAAAGAAGGAAGTGGAAGGAAAAGTAATATATACTACGAGATGGCTTTTATTTCTTGATAGATCTTAAGGGAGTATGAATCCGAGAGAGAAAATATATAGGAATGCATGTTTACTTCTATACTCCGAGGCTGGTACAATATTGACTTTTGTAATAATCTCCGTGAATGTAACGTGTACCCTGCTCTTTGGAGTGGTGGTGGTGTGTGTCGTACCGAGAAAGAAATGTGAATAGGTTTGTTCGTGAGTTCGTTAATACGCTCGTGGGTGTATGTATGCATTACACTATGAATTTCCACCAGAGGAGCATTGGCTCGTTTAGGTCGGATATATTTTTGCTATAAGAATTATAAGATGTCACATTTGGGACTTTAGGCAAGACAAGAAAAAAGGTTATTTCCTAAAGATGTGAATGAGAGAAAGACAACTTTTTTAGGGCATAGAGGAAAGTGGCAGTAGTAAGCACTATTACCTGCTTGATATGATGATATTACGTAGCCCCTATCGTCTCATCACCAGTAATTTCATTAGCTTTCTAACCGACCCGGCGATGGAGCTTTAGGAAAAAGAAAGAAATGCATTATTATATTATATGTTATATATTGTATATATGAAAAAGCAAAGTACAATGTCACAATCACAAACCCTACTGGAACACTTATTGTTCCGCAGAATTTTGTATGAAATCTCATCTCTAGTAAGCAAAGAAAAGTCGCATTTTGCCAAATCGAGCATGCTTGGGATGAATATCCTCATCCACTAGAAAGAAAGTTTTGATATGTCCAATGATACAATATACGTGCTTCTATGTGGATATATGAATGCTCCATATTAGGGTAAATACAGTGTTCCTAACCTGTAATCAGCATGTTAGAAAGTGCATCTTTGTGAACCAAATCTTTTCCTTGCAAATTTATCAGATTGTCGGAGGCACTCTTTGCCTTGTGCAGACAAACCAAACTTAAGACTCGGTATTTTTTTCAGGGTAAAAAATCAGAGCTAGTTTGTGACTAAGAGAGTGCAAGTTAGTGGTAGTATACGAGTCACGAGTCTAGAATATTTTTGCACAGTAGCTTCTGACTCTATGTATTCTTCGTGCCAAGAAAACGTACAGTTTCCAAATGGCAAGTGGAAGTAGCATACCGGAACACAATACCTCCAAGCAAGTTTCTCACATTATGAAGTTGTAATGATCGTGAGAGAACCCGATCAACCATCGCATTCGTATCGAATTCGTATACTGTTCGGCAAACTCTTTCCGTAATACCTTCGTTTTTGGCCACAAAAATACCTTCGTATCGAATTCGGAATCCTCTTCGCGTACGAATCGTATCGCTCCTATT
>Ga0194135_10002081_pt1 | contig 12104 bp, 6 predicted proteins | sample LitLau_LLRF_2013_FD_134024 | JGI IMG/M metagenome (GOLD analysis project Ga0194135, IMG submission 134024) | Freshwater sediment microbial communities in response to fracking from North America - Little Laurel Run_MetaG_LLRF_2013 (version 2) | ecosystem: Environmental > Aquatic > Freshwater >... | reverse complement strand
TAGTTATTCTGTTACATCGATTATTATAGTAGTTGCTATGAATTTAAGTTGGGGATTCTATACATTAGGAGAACCGTGTTCCAGAGGCCGCTCTCTCTCTCTCTCTCTCTCTCTCTTGAAGTTTTATTTTTGCATCGCCTGATTACCTTCAATGAGTAGCTGATTAACCTAATTCACACAGATTAGCTGGTTAAGATGACAAAATATAGCCTTCCGTCATTGCTTTTGTCTCTTTTCCCGTTAGTTTAGCCGCGTGAGAAGTATTGGTATCTCCCAGATCCGAAGAAAACAAAACAATTTCGTCATATACTACGACTAGCGAACCACTGCCTTCATCTTCTTCTTTTTAGGGATGTGAAAAACAAAACTTTGTTATTTCCTCTCCAAAATACAATGCCAAAGACTCCCAGGTCGGATTTTCCCAATGGTTAATTTTGGAGTTTATGAGGAGTACAAAAGAGTTGCCCAATTACTATTCCTCAAAACATAAGTTGACCCGCCTGCCCTCATTCTTTTCCTATCATCAGAATAAAGAAAAATTGCCTTTTCGTGACAAAGATGATGTGGAAATTCTTCCAAAGGTAATCTGCGGAATGCCAATACTGACTCCATATTTAGAGTACACGTCGTTCTACACCTGAGCTAATGACTACGATGAGTGTATAAGCAGTTTACGTAGGGTTGTACTAATTAGCTGTGCCTCATTATAAATTAATCTTTATCATTCTCTCTCTCTCTCTCTCTCTCTCAAACAGTTTTACTTAAAAGTATTAATAAGGTCACTGGCTAATTCGCACAAATTTTTCTAAATTTTACTCTCTCATCCTCCTCACACTGTATGTACATGAATTTTGCCCTTTTCCCCTTAAAATTTCAAAATTTCTGCATTCTCAATCTTACTATAAAAGAAAGTGCAGTGACTGCAGTGAATTGATTTCTGTTCTTTCCCGGAGTGGATTACCAGAGAGCACCTTGCCATTGTTAAGAATACGAAACCTTGTTTTTTAGGAAAGTTCTAACAACGACGCTGAAATGGAAACTCCCACTCGGCGGTTTCTCATTGGATGGAGCTAATAATGCTGGAGATAAGGGGTCATTGCCCTGTATTAGTACGGAAGGGAAGAGTTGATGCTGCGCTGACGGTGCAATGCTTGGGATTTTTTTTTGGATTTCTGATTCGATATCGAAAAGAGGCTAACAATACTGCCGCTCTCTTAGTAATCATGGAATGATTTAGACACCAAATTATTACTACTACAGCAGTTATTATTATTATTACTTCTATGATTAATTCATACGAATGTACATAAAATAATTATGATTCCTGCTCTAACATGATATATTACTGACATTTCTTGATAAATTAATTATTAGTGGATACTAATATGGGATGAGAATAATTAATTAAATAATAATTAATTAATACACTTGGTAGCACATAGTCAGCTACTTAGAAATTAAACACAAGCGAACTATATAAAACAAAACAAAAAATGTTTCACTAAAGGTGAAAACGGAATCACTGAATTTTGACCAGATTTTGGTTTTTTTATTCACTCGAATTTGGCAGCAGGGAGAAAATTTAGGGAATGGGATGAATTGTCGGGCTGTGGTCGTGATGCGTCCTTCCTTCTCGGCGGGACTGAAACGATTCTCATTCGAAATTGCATCCAGCTTCGTAGTCTTCAACTTCAATTTTCGGGGCGTTGGGTGGTGGTTGGGTCCGAGCACGTTGTCTCTTCGGTGCACTTTGTTCGTTTTCGTTCTGGCTGGTGGAGGAAGACCTGCGACGACTAGTTGACCGGTTCTTAGTGATCGCCGGAAGCATTCCGTAGGACCGAGCTCCATTGAATTGGGAACTTGAATAGTTTAGGCTTGTCCCGCGGACGCTCAGGTCCAGGCTTCCCTGCTGGCACTTCCCGTCACGTTCGAGGTCGGCGTAGTCCGCTCGAAGGGCATTCATATTCTCATGGGCATCTTCAAATTCCACTTCCTCCATTCCTATGTGAGACAAATTAAACTCAAGATGTCATGTCCTCCCGAAGAAAACTAAAGGAATTCCGGACGGAGGAAACACGAGGTTTTTCCACGTACTGCCTACAACTACTGTCCGACACTCACTAATTCAGAGGAATCACTGGAGACTGACGCTTTGGGAATGGAAATAATGGGACATCGACATTAACTTACCTTCGGCAAGATACCAGTGCATAAAGGCTCGCTTCTTCCACATCAGTTCGAATTTCCGACGGAGGCCTTCCCATGGCTGAGCAATGGCTGTACTGTTCATCTAGTTTTCAACCAATTAATAAATGTTAATGTTTTATCAAAATTCTTTCCAACAATTTCTTAATGAAGTCAGAACATTAGATTTTCTTACCATTGCGATGACTGTGCGTGGAGCCGGTCCGAATTCGGTCCCAGGGTTTAAGAACGGAAGTCGGTCGCAGATATTGACCTAATGGAGATGAAAAAGAAGGGGATACGTTGGAATCATCAATCAAGTCCCACCATCAGTTGAGGTAGTAATCAATAATCACTTTGAATCCTGGCGGGGTAAAATCCACGAAACGGATTTTCGCTGGGGATTTCGGATTTGTTTGAAAAAAGTATTTGGCCATGCTAATCTCATGGGGTGAAACGTTCCCTCGAAAGTTCAATGACATGGACATGTATTTCCCAATCCGGGTGTTGCAGCGGACCAGGGCATTCCTGGTGTCGAGAACGTTGGCAATCATAGTGGGCATAGCAAACTCCTCGTAGCGGGACTGAAACCAAAAGATTCGCAGGAGGGATTAATAATTAGTGCTGGATCGGAATTAATTCATAATTCATCATTTACTCACACGACCTTGAGTTATGGCTGGAGCATAAGAGACGATAGGGAAGCGAACTCGAGGAAATGGTACCAAATTGGTTTGAAATTCTGCCAAACTTGTTCCTAACACCGGAAACCCATTACAGCGATTTCCTTATTTCCCAATGTATAGGTATTATCAGACATTGTTTTTAAAATTTTAAATTACCGCTGAACCGAAGCGTGGAGGTCATGCCGCTGATAACTTGTGCCAGGACGCTATTGTAATTATGAAAGTGGGCGTTTTTGATCCCGAGTCGACGGGAGCAAATGTCGGCGAATGACTCGTTGTCAAAGTTGAAGGAAACGTCAACTTTCCCATCACCAGCGTGGTTTGCAAAGACGGCATTGTACGGCTCAACCACCTCACTTCGAATCTAATAATGTCCAAGGGAGGAATCAAAGAGCTCCTCATGAACCAGGACCACGAGTCTCATAAATAATTATGTTTGTTGTTGGGATTTAATTTACTTGAGGTGATGGGATGATATCGTAAGAGATCTTGGCTTTCCGACCATAGAAGACGTTAAGCTTGTCAAATAGAAATGACCCGAACCCGCCTCCACATCCTCCGCCAATACTCCGGAAAACGTTGAACCCCTTGAACAGCAAAAACCAAGGAAATTGGACATGCGTACAATCTCTTCATCCCTCCCCAGCATTCCACCATTCCACCGTGGACACGCTTTAGCTCACCTGTAACCCGTCACATTTCTCCACCATCTGCCGTATACGTTCAAAGGTGATGCCGTGGAACTCTCGGGCCATGGTGTAGTATCCACGAGCAAAGTTATTGGCAGTATCCTCCTTGCCAACGATAAAATGATCCGGATGAAACAGATGACGGTAGCGTCCGTTCCGAACGTTATCTAGAAAATAGTCAAAGTCTTTTTATACTTTGATAACTTACTTTACCCCTCACCCGCCTGGTGACCTTAATTGGTTCTTTGGAAATATTGACGCTCCTCACTGATGCACTGTGATTCCATGTCGATGAAAAGGGCCCGTGGGATGTAAGTACCTCCCTCATGCTCTTGAAACATTGAATGGGAGAAACGGACGTCTTCCGGGAGTGGACAAAACGGCATTATTCCAGTGGGAATGACTCCATGTTCCAGACAGTAGAGTTCCCATAGATGAGCTCCTAGTTGCACTCCTGCCTGACCCACGTGGATCGTAATGCATTCCCGAGAAGTCTTTTCAAAAAATCAAACCACGTCCAGATATTCATGAAGGATAGAATCAAGTTGCAAAATGTATTTTCTCCAAACTTACCATCTTCCAAAACGGGTGTTAGGTACTTGCTACTTGAAATTTGGAAAACAAATTTAGACTCCTGCTAAAATTTAAGTATTCCTATCCAGCCGCACCGCACCGATCGACCGACCACGCCGCCGCCTCTACCACGTCCTCGTCTCTGGACTGGATCAGCTCTGAGCTAAATTTATTTGCAAACAAGTTAAAGAAGCAAAAATATTTATTTACAATCAACTTCAAGTTTGTTGCCATGGTGAGACGACACGACATTGGAGTCGAACAATGAGGATTGCTCCCGAACCGAAAAATGTGTGCCTGAACCCGAAAATCGGAATTGAGACCTTAGGGACGTATTTCTTCTGGTGGATGGTGATCACTTCGAGTCTCTTCGCCTCCTTTGGATCGGGAAATGGAAGATTCAAGAAGGGGATGCGGTACTCCTCATTCGTCGTGCGATATTCATTTGACCTCGTGCCGTGCATGGAGCCTGGGCTTGGAAGGTCTGCAATAAATTATTGTTCCTGAAATAGGGGACCGAATTGCCGAAGCCTCCGCCGGAGCCGGAGGAGAGCAGGGTCCGCACCCTAATTCATAGACTTAAAAGGCTCCTTCCTGGAAATGAACTTTTGTGTAAATTTTCTCCACTCAAGTTTTCAATTAGCAAAGTCTGTATAAGTAAAAAGACTTTCTCCTTGTCGCGAAATTAAAAGAAATCAATTCATTCAGAAAAACGAAAAGGACATACACTTTCGCGTTGGGTTTTATTCGACACAGTTTTGCAGGAAAGAAACTTAGTTTTTATATTCTAAAAATATTGGTAAAAAAATAGTAAAGAACGAATATAACGTTAGTGTTTGGAGTTAAGCTATTCCGAAATTTACTTTCCAAGTCCAAAGACAGAGTTGACGAATTTATTGAAGTTGTTGAGAATGGATCCGTTTGGGTTGGTGACTGGCTTGACGAAGACGACGGGGGAGGAGGCAAGCGGAATTCCAGGTCCGAATGAGTTCTGCGTCTGCGTGATAGGAATGCATACAGGAAATATTATTAACGCAGTATAATGATGCGTAATAACCTCTGAATTTTATTTGATTTTTTTCTTCTTTGAGTATTTCTTTGGGAATGCACTTTTGTAAAGCTTTTGATTTTCTCCAAAACTTGGCAAAAAGTAAAGAAAAAAGTAAAAATTTGAAAAATGAAGAAGAACTGCATAATGTAAGCTTCGTATATTTACAAACTTAAAATGGCTGGATGGAGACTGAAGAGTGAGAGTAGACAGAAGAAGATTGAGTTCCATTAGAAATTGATGTTTTGTTTTCTAAGAACTCGGGAAATTTATTGCCGAAGCATCATAGTGGACCGTGGACTGAGAAAGAGAAGGAGGATGCAGATGAGTCTGAAATATAAATCAATTCAATTGACAGACACGGTTGGTAATTTAAGGGTAAGAAGTCCTCATTGGGGCAGAGGAGTTAGCAGCGGAAATGGCAAGCAAAGTCATGAATTTCCATTCCCAGCATCTGTGCGATGGATGAACTTTTAAGGAGGACGTTGAAATTGGTTTCGAGTTGGAGGCTTTCACCTGCTCGGAAAATCAGGATAGGAGGAACCCCAATTATGTTCGCATAGGCGGAAATTAAATTGCAAGTCTCATAGGCACATCTTTTATAATAGGAAGACCATTAACCTAAACGATTCACAAAAGGAAGGTATGGGCAGAAAGGAAGAGATCAAATTGTGATGAGTTTAAGTTGAGCCAGTAAATGGAAAACTTCCGCAGCTAGTTTTGGTTTTACGAGGAAAAGTAATTATTCTAGTTGTAGTAAAAGTTAATTTCATCGCTTTTGTCCTACGCCCCAGGAAATGAGTATTACATTTCATGGTGAAGGGAAGTTTAACGGAACAGACTGTCGACTGGTCGTTAAAGGGACTAACCCGGCCCGCACTGGCTTCCGTCAACTTCTTTCCGTATTTTAATCTAGAAGATGTGTCAGGTGTTTTACAAATTTTAGGAATATTTTGACACACATGAAATTTCTGTCTGGGTTTTCCCTACTTTATATCACAACGCTAATATACAGTCAAAACTGAGACCATCATCTCGATTATCAAAAAAAGGAAAGTCAAAATTACGTTTTCCACTGGTGTTGGAATATTCGCCTCCTTTCCGTGTTTAGTTGTATTGACAAGGGGGAGTTCAAATCAAAGAAGACATTGAGGTCTCCTGTGAGGCACTATTGACTAAAATAAAAATATCACTCCGAACCTCGGTCGTTTTCCGGAATTTCGAGGGAATTAATTTATGTCTAAACTTTTAATTTCCAAAGCTGATGGGGAACGGGTTGTTTCTCGGTTCCGCATTTTCCTAACAGCGTCAACCACCACCGCGTGCTCCTGACTAGGCGACGACAGAGCGAGTTTGGAGTCTCCATGGAGGTCTCCGTCCTCCCGTTATTCAATTGGAAATGGAAGCAGCGGAGAGAAGTAGTATTATCGGCAGAGTTAAAGTTTTTGCTGGAAAAAGGGGGGACAGAGGAGAAGAGGAAGTGGCGGTGGTGATGGTGAAAGAAGTCGGCGGCTCTTCCTGATACTGAACGTGGGTTCGCTTTCCCCAGGGCTTGGTGAAAATTGTAGCAAGTCCAGCAGAAAGCGGTTCCTAAGTCCACCAGTATTATTGGTTAGTTTGGTGATCAAGTGCTGGGAATGATGATCATTAGTACAATACGGTCGTCCCAGAGTTAGGGGTTAGCCAGACGGGGCGGCGGAGCGAAAAGAGATACTTACCGACGCTGCTGAAAGTGTCACATTTAGTACCGTCACCCTTTCTTCGGAGACAAAAAACTCCACTTCCCTGGGATCAAATCCGTCTGCATAGACCTAAGGGGAGTTCAATTGTATTTTAAAAAATACTAAATACTAAATGGAGTAGCCGCGGCGGCGGGGGCTTAGAGTAGAAGAAGAAACTCTTTTCCAGAGATTTTATGATTTTTCTGTTATTTGGTATAACGGATTAGTAGGGAGGAAGCGGGAGAATAGATTTGGATCCTTTACTTCCAGAAAGTGTCTTCCAGGTAATACTATTCTCCAAAACTCTCCGTATCGGGTGCTCCGGAAACCGACTTCCTTGTCTTTTATTTTCATGGTGGCCCCTTCCACGAGGTTCCCAGACTCGTCGACAACGAACCCACGGACCCCACGGTGAGCCTCCCCCAAGAATCTAATTAAGGACTGGAAGAGAAAGGACGGACTCTGCAGCTGTCTCCACATGGAATAAGGCTGGTTTTCTTTTTATCCTGGTTGCCTATGGTTGAACTAACCTCACGATTCTCGTGCCAGTATCTTCTCAAGTCGGAGGCGGCTGGGTACTTGCAACAGGAAATCTCAAGTGTGATTTCCATGCAACCGTGCCAGACGTAGTTGTAGTCTTGCATCCCTCCTAGGTATTTCGAGAAGAACCATGAAAATAAGCAACTGACTTGCCTCCCCTGTTCTATAATATTATTATATTAATTGGACGTACCAATGAGAGGATACCAATCCGCGCCGTTTGTGATCCCATTCTTGAAAGGTTCTTGACCCTTGCAGGCTCTCCCTTCGGACATTCGTTTATTATTGGAGGCATACGTAGTCGCCAAGTGTTTGAAGACGTCGTCATCCGGGGATAAGGATTTGGTCGATGATAAACTTTTGAAGACTGTAAAGAAAAGGATTCCGAGAGTTTGAGTTTTTTACTTTTAACTTCTCAGTTTGTAAAGTGCGAAGTCTGGAGAGGAATCAGTGTCAGTCCGCCATCAAGCCCTTTTCCCAAGTCTAAATTTAAAAGCTTGTTAGGAACTGGCGTAACAATGTAGGCCGTGTTGATGTGGTTCCTGGGTAAGATTAACAGGACAAAGTTTCCGGAAAGAATGTCCCATTAGAAGTTTTAGAGGAAATCTCAACATGATGTTAATGACCAACTGGAGAGTTAACGGGTGAAAGGACGCAGTAGGCTTCTTCCTTAAAAAAAAGTGTCCAAGGGATAATGGAATTCAAATGGTTTCTCATTCCTTTCTGGATTCCACTCTTTTGGGTTTATAAGCGTGATCAAGCTATGATCAAAAATACAAAGCATTTTTTTTACAAAGTACAAGCTCGACTTGATCCAGCAGTTCTTTGAAGAAACGAGTTCCGCCTTCCAGGCGGAGGACGTCGCTGCTAAATGAAGCAGCAGGAAAGGGTTGACTGCACGGGAAGGGAATAAAGTTATTGAACTTTCCCTTCTTTTTTTGGGGGCTGAAAGAAATTACTCCTGGAGTGAGTCTACTTTGGCAGTATCGTGGTGGGGACGGGAGGAAGACCCAATGGGGTCCATGCAGAATCCAAAGGAATTGAAATCCAGGAGAAAGTGCTCCCACCCTTGGAGAAAACGCTCTCCAGCACTTAGCACACAGAAACCCCCGCCCCCCCCTCTCCGTTGATAATAGGCCAACGACTGTCCCATTTGAGCCAAAAGAACCTAAAATTTATCCTGGCTTTAGAAGCTATAAATCCAGGAAGCATAGTTCTTGAAAGGGTTTCAGTAATTTATTTCGTTGGCCCACTGGCCTGTGCAATTCACTTCTGGTGCTCATTTGAATCCTTAAGGAGTACTGTAATGATCTGAAGAGAAATGTACTAGACAAACTGGGAGGAAGGTTGGAGAATTAGTTAGCCCATGGACCCGAATATTGATTTTCATCTCATCTCCTGCCCTTATGCCATTAATCCCAATCCCACAAGAAATGATTACAACAGAAAGGCATGACTCACGTTGGCAAGTTGATGAGGAGCGACAGTATTCTGTCGAAGCAATGAAGACGGAGGAGAGAGAAAGCATCCAAAGAGAAAGTCAAGAGATTCTTGGAGTTAGTTAGTTAGAGGGGAAGAGACAAAGGAAACTTTGGAACTCATCCTACCCGTACCCTTGGGAAACTTACTTGAGTTTGGCGTATTGTCGAATGGGTAGGAGGCCACGAGAGCCCCACCGTGAACGTTTCCAGATAAAACAAATTGTATTTTTGATATCCAATCCTTCACAAATTCCGTTTCAGGCTGCGTCCGGGCATTATTCTGCTTGAAGTAGTCCGGAAAGTTTCGATTTAAATCAAATCCCATTGCATTGTAACTGAAAGGTAAAGAAGGAGCAGGCATGAGACGGGCATACTAGTTTCCGCGAACGCAATTTCCCTCAAGTCCAATCATCCTCCAAAGCCCTTCCAATTTATTTATTTTGACTTTTAGCAAACTTTCTCTCACGCATCTCCGAAATCCCGCTCGCACACAAGCTGACTACTATCATAAATTTCTCACTAGCTCCAAGTCCTTAAACCGAATAAATCGGAATGACTCGAGTCGGACTTGTCTTGGAAAGTGTAAAGTTTCTGTTTACTCGAGATGTTTTATACCCAGGGATCTACGTTTTTCAAAGGATTTGATGTCTACATTCTGCGTTGGAGTCTCGCTGAGGAAATCCCATGGTAAATTAGAGAGAAAGTGGAGAAAACGACTCACCGTCCCAAACCCCCATCACATGATCCTTCTTTGGCGACCTCAAATCCGTCGGGATTCATAGACGGAAGGATGTGAATCCGAGTGTTCTCCAGGAGCCAAGTTACGTAGTCGTTCCTTCCATACTCCCCCACCAGATACTGAAGGGAAAAGATTGAATAAATGCCTCATTCCAATAGTATCCCATGCCGTGCATATTCATGTCTCCTCCTGACACATCCTTACTAGTTTAAAAGGCTAAAGGTTACTTATATGCATTTCCCTGGGCATCAGGCGTCAAGTTAAGGTTTCCACGTCCGCAGATCAAATATTTTATTCTCTCATCCTCAGTCTCATCGCACCCTCATTATTATCCTCAACTCGGAAAATTTTCAAAATGTCAACTTTCTCCGGCCCCAATATCAGTATTCCCAGGGGAGTTGGGAAAGTCATGCCGTTTTCACTTTGGGCTTCCATTCATATTTTATCTCTTGGAGATGAGTCTCCACCCGCCCTCATCCATTCACAAAAGTTAAAGCATCATAGGATGTCAATGAGAAAATAAAAACTTGTCGCGTCACGCTCTTTAAAAATTGAACCTTTTCTGTAAAAATTCAAACCGTTGACTCGCATCGAAGGAGATCTCTGAAGATAAGGACTAAGGAAGCTTGTCGAATAAATTTGGCCGAAAGAATATATAGTATGCTTACATTGAGGAGATGGAGCATGAGCTCTCTCCCGACAGCCTCATTCCCATGCATGTTGGCGACATACTTGACATTTGGCACTCCAAGAACGTGTTTATAAGGCGAACTGGATACAACCATTACCCACAAATCCCGACCTGGAAAGAAGTGAAAAATTAGGTTTATTTTTGGTGTGGTGGTGGTGGTGGTGCTTTTCCACACGTGAAGTGGAGGTTGGTAGTGATGGTGCTCCTGTTGACCTTGCACAGAGTTTTTATTCCATAAATCAATTGGAATTGAAAGGAAGTCGAATATTGGGATAAGGCAAGATGAGTTTCGCACAACCAATGCTATTTACTTCCATTTCCCACTGAGGGAGTGTAATGTAGCTACCACGGTGGCTGGCAGTGGTGGATGGGTTTATGTCTCACCGTTCTTGGCAGCAGTCGCCTAAATCTAATCCTATTGAATGCTTTCCATTTCTCGTTAGGAGGCGTCGGCAGTGCGAGGGAAAATCAATTTATGCCTTAATCGATAAGCGATGAGAAGATACCAGCGGGGAATGAACCCAGTTTGGATCTGAGGCGGAGACAAAGTTTATTTCCGAGCTCCGCGGAGACAATATTTCCAAGCATACACCTATAATTTCAAATCAGGGGATTCGGCTAGGACAAACATATGTCCGGGATTTTACCAGAAATGCAAAATACTCTCCTCATGGACCTTTGAAAATCATATAAATCAGTACACAGCAAGACCATACACCCATAAAAGTTATCAAAGTCCGCCTCCGGAAATGACACAACTTTCTCCATTACACTCGTCTCTCGTTCTCTCTCTCCTGCTCAAAAGTACGCTTCTTCAACTCGCAGCTCCCGTTCCTGTTCGCTGTTTACGAGGCTGATTACAAAGACTGAAGTGTTGATAGAAATTTTTCATGAGTTGCTCTTTCCGCAGACATTTCCTTTCCAGTAACAAAAGTAGGACCACTTGTCAAAACTGAAGGTCGGGAAATTCAGGGTTCCGTGAGATCTTTTTCCAGGAGAGACTTTTATGAAAAAGGACAAAGAAGGGAAGCCCGAGTCGTATACTTTTGAATGCGGCGTGGAAACTAAGAATGGATTCTGATGGCATTCCATTCCCCGAGAGCCCTCCTCCACTTTTCCCCATCCCTTTCTTTCGCTTTCTCCCGCTCTCGCTCTTCCACACACTCCTCTCCTTTCTTTCCTCCATTATACACCATGGGATCAATATAAATGATGAATGATATGCCAGGAAGGGATATTCCTACCAATGCAATGTCGCTACTAACCCCGGAATTTTACATTTTCCTTAAGTGGACCTAACTTACGACCCCCTAGAGCTTCCTAGGCTTAGCCAAATGTGCAAAACTCGTGAAAATATTTCTCCAGCAACCTTTCTCCCCATTATGTCACTCACTCAGCACATTCATCATTTCACTCTATTGATTTCACTCTCAGTTTCCAACAGATTTCCGCTAGAGAGATCAGGGATTAAACGAGGCTCAGCCTTTTTCATTAAACATCAGCATGCGAGAAAGTTCGCAGTTCTGACTGCTAAAGACTTTATGCGAATGCACGCAGAGCAAACTTAGTTTCCAAAAAATCAAAAATCCCAAGCTATTCTTCTCCTCTGCTAAATATATTTTTCAAATACAATCGAACTCCGAGTGGAGGTATGCACTTGAAAACAAACAGGCTCGTACCGAATGCTGCGTTATTCCCTAACGCATCAAGTTTTGAGAATCCTCCAAGTCGAATTATGTGACGACAAAAAGG
>Ga0194135_10002080_pt1 | contig 12117 bp, 6 predicted proteins | sample LitLau_LLRF_2013_FD_134024 | JGI IMG/M metagenome (GOLD analysis project Ga0194135, IMG submission 134024) | Freshwater sediment microbial communities in response to fracking from North America - Little Laurel Run_MetaG_LLRF_2013 (version 2) | ecosystem: Environmental > Aquatic > Freshwater >... | reverse complement strand
ATTAAATTTTTATTAAAAAACCCATTCTTGCTATTTTTTGGAATATATCCAATCCAAGTTTCACCTAATGAATCAAGCGGGAAATTCGCTAGATATAGGAAAAAGTAGTGTTAAGAGCCGGTCTGCGGCTTAAGTGGCAAATAAAGGTAGTGCATTGCAAGAAGACACAAATGATACGAATATGCACACGTACACAGATACGGCAGAGTTTTGACACCAAACAAATTTCCTAAAACAATCACAGGGCAGGCCGTTGAGTTTTTCTTCGCCCATGGAAGTGATACGGTGGTCTGAGTATGGTCCCACTACAAGCAAGTTGCCAAATTCAAAATAAATAACCCACAATCAAATATTCATACTCATACAGGAACCAAGATTTCAAATTTGGATTAGTGTGAAGACATAGTCTATTATTCTTATAATAGACGAATTCTCAATTCAACCAGAGTGTGAGGGTTGTATGTCCAGCCAAATGTATTTGAATAGTGATACTTACAAAAGTAAAAATTGAGTCTTAATTAACGAACCACTAGTGGTTTTTACTTTTAGCCAAATAGAGTCCTATGGCATTAGGTATAAATAAAAAATTTCGGTTGGGAGATAGACATGCGATCAAATTAAAATAAGAATTGAGCAAAGATATCACATCTGACTTTTTGCCCTCTCTTTCTTATTTATTAATCCCTTCTGTGACACGTGGTTTTTTGTTGTTGGTGGACTGTAACTCAGATTCTATTTTTTGAGAAATATCATTTTTTATGCTGGTTCATGTATTATGTATTATTATACCAGTAGGATAATAAATACCAGCAATTTCGATAAGTTATAATTATGAAATATTTGATGTACCTATCTACATCCATGTTACCTCTAGATCTACTAGGAGCTGATTGTATCGAAACTGCTAGCAAAACTCACATTGTTGTTTGGTTGTATGTTATTTATTTGAGACTTGTAGCTTAGCCATAAAGCATCTTACGACCGACGTATCACATGAGCGTTAAAGGAAAAGGCAGACTGTACCTGTAGTTAAACTGATTTCCATGGCTTTTTGACGATGTCCAAGGACTTTAAACTGAGGTAGTGACACCTCACTTGAGACACCCACCGAATTTGGTCCTTCGTTCCATTTATATCGGATGTCCCTCATAGTGTAACCAACTGGAGACAAATAACCCCGCTCCACTCATGTAACGGTTCGAAAAAACTGTGCATGCATTTGTACCTACGCTGGTCAACGCTACAGTAGAACACACGTTCAGAAAGTAAAGAAATGAATGCTTTTTACGCTCCAAGCAGGATTGTGTTTATGTTCTCCTGTTCAAAAGAACAACGGCTGTATTGGTTTTTGTTTGGAGTGAAGAGAGCAGAAAAAAGTGTACTCAACCCTGCACGGATCCTCAAAAGAACAAACGTTATGATATCATAATCATGATTCATTCTTTTACCTTTTTGAACATTTGCTCTGTACGCGATGTTACAATTATCTACTCAAGGATCATTGAGTGTGATTTTTATGTTATTTTATGAAAACAATTCAACGACCCTTAGTACCTACATTCTCAATTTGTCTCTTGGAATGATTTACATATCGTCTATAATGAGACAAATTAAGGAGTGTTTTTTACTAAAGTAAAGAATAAACACGAAGTAAGCACGTAAAATGCTTATAATTGCTGTTCACTGACTAACTATTTAGTGGGAATAGGTGTGAATAAATAACTTTAAAAGTTATTCTGCATTTTTTCCCACAACAAATCAAATAAAGATTCTCTCAACGTTGTGACTTGTTTTAGACTTTCGCGGCCTACTTCGTGATTATTGCTAACATCCAATTACCTGTTGTTACAGAAACGCTTTATAAAAAGTCTATGAAAAGAAAAATCCTCCATTGTCAACACAAACCTGGAAACTCTACCTGTAGTAAGGAACACTTGTTTGCTGCCCTGGCGATGCCCGAGGACTTGGAACTGTGAAACCATGACGTCACTGCTCATCCCGACCGATGACGGTCCATCTCGCCAATGGTACCGGATATCTTTCATCGTGTAACCGACTGTTAACCAACAACAAACCTTCTTCTTTCTAGTCTCAAATCTTACGCTAAATTTCATGTGCAAGGAAAGTTTGGGTAAGTTTTGCATGCTCTAAATTTTATAAAGGTGCTCATATCAATAAAGACCAAAAGATTTGGGGTCATTTTATGTGGCCAGTGAAGTTGCTGCTTGATATATCAAACTTCTACAGAAAATGAACCTTTCCTCTATTACACAAAATTAATTATTGGTTGGTCAAAACCAATGATGGAAAGTAGGTATGTCATCTGATCTGCGCAAAAATTCTATCTGAAGTTCGACTGCATGCGAGTGCTATCTGAAACGACGATGTTAGTAATAAAATAGAGTAAACAAATACCCATGGAACTAAGTCGATTATATAATATTTGGGAGCATAAACTCTCTAAGTTGAAAATAATTTCTAAGGTTGACTTTAAAAAAATGACGATATTGTAACAACCTGATGAGAACCGTTTGAACATTAATGCACTTGCTGAAAACGGCTCAAAAGCAGATTAGTAAAGCCACATGGCGCTACTCTATAAAAAATATCAAATATAATGTAGATGTCTAATTTGCATGAGCAAAACATGCAGATAGAAGGAAGCGAAAAGATACAGACGTTTGTCATTTCCACGATTTTATAAAAATTTCTATTGTTATCCCTTTGTTGCAATATGAATATGTTGCCATTTTCAAAAAAGTGACTTGAGATGAAATTCCTGAAATCCGTTCAATGAGCGTCTGAGTTCTAATTAATATGTCGTGGAAAAAGACAAAAAAGTAAGAAGGTCTGTTTGTTTGTGGTCTTTGCCAGGTTTGTCAAATATACCTGACTTGATGGTGAAGTTGCTCGCTCGCCAGGTTACATGTCTATGGACCTGACTTCATAGCAGATCCCCCTCGGGCACGCTTTATTGTGCTTCATAGAGAAGGTTCAATCTCACTCCAGGTCGCGTAACAATAGAGGCTGGAAGCATCTCATATACAATTTTAGCAGAGTTCGTAACAAATTTTTCAAAAGCTGAGACTTGAACGATTAGCTCATTAGTTTTCTTTAGACTGATCTCCACAAATGCATTTTTAATAATCTCATTGTTCGAGAAAATGCTTTGTTGTGGACATAAGTAGATAATTATTCGGTAATTTCCTTTTGCAGCCATTGAAGCAAGAGAAAACTTTTCTAAGAGACGTAAAACTTAACACAAAAGAACTACCAAGAATTCAATTAGCCAACAAATATTTGCAACAAAAACGTTTTTCATAATTAAATCATCAAATCTTCAGCTTTTTCTCACAAGAAAGCATTTTAAATTTGCAACAAACACGATTTTTGAAAAGTTACAAAAGAAAAGATAATGTTTTCAGCAACAACAAGTATTGGATTTTGAGCAAAAAGAACAAGAGATGCGTTCTGATTACTTATCATTGCGACTCAGCGGCGTATTCAGACAAAACTCATAAATGAGATTTTATTCTGCCTCTACTAAAATATTGCAGGGCACTTATTTTTTCTTTGTGTCATTGCATTATTGTTGTCTGTATTTTTGTCACTGGCGCAAAGCGAAGCATCTTTAGTTACGGATCTATAAAACTATTTCTAAATTCTCATTTCAAACGTCTTAAGGCGTTATATACTTTCACTTCTATTTTGTTACAACTTGTTGTACTTGTTAATTTTCAGGATAGAAATCCAGATCTGTTTTTTTTCTAAATTTTTCAAATTGAAACAATATGGCGGGAATAAAGCGACATTATGCTATACGTGATCGAAAAACCTATTTCATATTTATTCTTATTTTTGTTTGGAATCCTGATATTAATTCGCCCTTAAATAGGTATCTTCATCGAGAAAAGGTCTGGTATTATTTCAGGCTGCCCAAAAAATTAGGAGGGACATTTTAAAAATGTACAAAACTTACAGCTTTCGATTTCTATGTAACAAAGTTGTCTATCCATAGGGAAGTACTGAAGATTCATTGGACAAGAAGCTGTAATCGTTAATCTGAAAATTATTCGAAAAGAAAATAGATTAAAATAACTCCTAACTATTAACCACGCTGCCTAAGGGGAACAAAAGCTCTCGCCCTTTGCTGGTTTGATATTGTTTTGCCATTTTCTCTATTTGTGACCAGTTCTTTCATTCAGATCATCTTTTTTCAAAAGAAGGCCATAATTTCAATTTTGTAAAAACAGCAATGAAAGATTCGACCTGAAAGAGGCGGTTGTACGCTTATCCCCTCACTAGCGGAGTTGTTCAACTCCATAGCGGGGGCAATAATTTAGAAGGTCTCTACATTGAAACTATTGTACGCCAGCTAGTATGTAGTTTTTCTTTTTCATCGTAACACACTTAACGTGAGTAATATGCATAATCAATGAACTTGAAACGTACCTTATACTTCTGGTTATGCTGCCTGAATGATGAATCCGAATGAATTCATTGCTCGTGGTAGCAATATGGAAGTAGGATTGTTTTTCATTTACGAAAAACGTGTCAGGCACCCAAATGTTTTTGATGAAGTCAGAACCAACAGAAAGTGTCTCGACTCCCGGTTTTTTCGGAAACCCCAGTCGCGGGTCTGTCCAAAACTGACGAAAGTAAAAATCCAATGTAAAGTCCTGTTTACAAACAAAATAACCATTGATAAGTATTAAATACACTTCCTTACACAAGGACTAGGGGTACTCTTTGAAGAGTTATCATCGTCGGAATGGAAAAATGTCATCGAAATGGAAAAAACTCGCATCCTCATTGGTAGAGCCTTGTCACACGGCCTGGCTCACCCAATGACCATGCGAGTTTTTTCCATTTCGACGACATTTTTCCATTCCGACGAAGAAAAATCTTAGCAGAGTACCTTTAATATGTGATTTCATTTGGTAAAGGACAAATGTGATTTTAGTTCAAGTTTTATGCATTTTTAAGAAGGTCATTTTGAATTTAGGATCTTAATTATTTTATGATTGTTTTCCAAGGTTTGTAGCATTTTTCCAAATTACATTGATCGTGTAATCTAGGAGGGAATTGTTTCAAAATTATGTACCTATGCGACAATGTTACACTATTCTATTCATGCATTTTCGATTGTCTCAAAACAATTGTGTATAACAATAATAATTTCGTCTCTGATTTAGAGTTAAAGCACCCATACAGTGATGTAATTAGTCTCTGTGTGGTGACCGTTGTGGGTTTTCTGTTAAATGTCCGCGGAAGTAGCTTTCAAGGAAATTCCATTTATAATACGAATACCACGGAAAAAATGTCCTAAACTCATAACTAATTGATTTTTGTCAGTAATAATAATATTACGATTGCTGTCCACTGAAGTCGGTAACTGGTAATTTGACTATTTGCCCAACCAATGTATGGCTGAATTGTTTCAGTTGTCGTACCATGTAAATGACCTTCTTAAAAGTTGCATTATATTCGAAAACTGAGGTTGGTTCCAAAGACAAATATTTTCCCGCATAGATATATTATTTCAATCTCAAAATTAAAAACTTTTCATGGAATTGAGGAACATTGTCTTTGGAATTTATTATCAGCCAACATAATTTTCATTTTTATTGCTGAAAAAGAAAGAATAATTGCCTGAAAAATTCTGGGAATTTCCTTCATCATTTACATAAACGAGGCAATTATTGCTATCTCGAATATGAATCGCCTGGGAACGGATGAAGAAAACATGCACATCCGCATTAAAACTATGAAAAACATCCAAATACATAAAACATAACAGTAGATTATATTACATAGCAAACCATGCAACATAGCAATACTCACATTCACACATTTAAAGCGCTAAAGGAGACAGTTTTGATGCACAGAAGGTAATATACAGTTGGTAGAAATTATGTACAAAAATATAGGTATTTACTGATTGGACCTGAAATGTCTTTCCTTCAGAGAGATTAAGGATCGAACGTATGGACATGCCGTGACAAAATTGTAACCCAATGCACGAGGAGTTCAAAATTCTTGTCTTATTTTTTTTGTACAAAATTTCTATTAAATTGCAATTAATTTATATGTTTCTATTTTTCATAGAGTTGATAGGTTGAAGTCCTGTTTTTATTGATATTTTAAAAAATTAAACCTATATACAGAGATGTTTACTTCCATATATTAAGATTATATTAACTGCCTGAATGCTAAATGATTTGTTACCCAAAATAACGTGAAAGTACTAAAATAAGGTGCAAACATAATGAACCCAGTCAGATGAGATATACGTAGTTATAACTGATTTCGACTGATGAAGGCAGACACAACATAACTTATCAGTTCTATTGGCAATGATTTATTTTATTTTTTATTGTCTCGTAGCAAATAATTGCGATTCTGGGTTCTGAAAAGAAAAAGTTGTAGGATAAGAAAGTAGAAATACCTATGTATTGGCTTTTGGGTCTCGAGCAAAATTTACCAAAATTTGAATGATATTGTATGCTGTATAGAAAGATATGGTTCAATCGATTTTCTTGGGTTTCTAGCAGACTTGAGCGAAATTTGGATTATCTTGACAGGAAAAGTTTCATATAGGAAAGGTAGAGGGGAAGAGAGGCACATGATTTATTTGAAGGTAAGTTTGCTCTCTTTATTTTTCCTTGGCCGGAGATGAAAGGCTTTGGCCGCCGACTGGTGCTGACTATAAAACAGCTGACTGAGCACAGCCACGCATTATGATGGCGCTGTACCTACACTTTCCTCCAACTTTTTTGATCCTTTTAATTTTTCATACCTATCGCGTCAAAGCGTAAAAGTTCTTTTCATAGATTTCTGGTTGTAGTATTGTAATGTAGAGTACGCATGTACTCAAATAGTTTATGTAAACTATGCCCATGCTTCGACAGAAAAAAGCGCTTTAATAATTTTTGAGTATCGCTTCGCTTTTTTACTATTTGCAAATTGTAGATATTTATTGTTAGTGATTCTACGAGTATTTCGGTGAATCAAGGTATTTAATTGAAACCCCTTCAGTTTAAACCCTATAAGCTCTTTTCGGTCGCGCCGCCCCGTCTTAAAAAGGCGTTTTCCATTTCTTGATACTTTTTTGGTAGATAATTATTATTAATTAGATAGATAAGTAGGTAGATGGTATTCATTCTATACAGTATGGAGCGTATAAACGACTTACGTAAACCAACTGCTGTAATCCGCGACCGAGAGTTTAAAATGAAGATTTTATTTTATATTTCGCTTCGCAAAAATATAGAAGGAAATGACCTTTTTCTAAATTTAAAAAGTTTTGGGCCCGGGGTGATAAAATAGCGACGTGTGTATGGGAATAATTGGCTGAATTCTGTGCCCATTCCCCCTCTGCCCCCTCTCCCCCTACTGTATCCCGCACCCTTTGGTAACTGGCCAAGTCCCAATTCGCAGTGCGGCGACTCTCTGCCCCGAATAAACCAGCACCTGCCCTATTCCTTTCATATACTCAAACCCTACAATTTTATTTCCTGGCCGTTTCCACGTTATTGTTTTTGGTTGAATGTACAAGGCGATTCTGACGCCTTGTACCACAAAAATGAATAAAATGCGGATAACAATATTGAGTACTTATTTGGGATTAGCTTGTCATTGGGAAAGGCTATGACCTTTCAGGGCACCAGAAATGTTTTTGTAGCAAAAAGTCCGATTCCAGGATTTTAAAATGTTTTAAAGCAAGGTCACAAGTAGGTAACACATCAAAATGATAGCTCTCGGTACGAATTATTCAATTGCTTTAACTAACTCTTTATTTAAGTTCAGATACAGCGAATGAATTAAAGTCAAATTCACTCCACTTGATTGACTTTGGGTACGTATCTACTAAAAGTGGGAACAAAGGGATCAAATATAATGTTATACGATTTTTTAGACTAAACCTGGACCATGTTCATAGCGGCCAGGTACAGAATTCTAGTCCCGTTTTCTTTAAAAAAATATGAATTTCAAAATGACTCGAAATTATGTATTTTTAAGATTTTTATTTGTATGCCTAAGTGCATTGCATTTCAAGAATAGTTCTATTTCCCGTTGTCGTCGTCACATATTGTGGAAGTAAACATCTCTAAGAATAAAAAATCATGCAGTACCGATAAGCACATTATTGTTGATATAAGGAACGCCTTATTGGTCCTTTTTATTAAAAATGTTGGTATTATGATCTCTATGGAGAAGCTGCAAGGGAATATAAAAAGGTTAGTAAACCGTTTTCACCAATTTATTTTCGTCTAGGTTTAAGGGCATTGCAAATTCCCAATTCCTATAATGAATGAATCATAGATCTTTTAAGATCACCAATTTTTGCTGGGAGTTAGGTACGTCGTATTGTAGAACAATTATTGGTCGTCTTGGGAAAGTATAGTTCTCTGTGTAGATCTTGCTCTTAATGTCGAAAAGAGTTAAAATTAAAGACAGGTCCGGCTCTTTTTTGGTACGAGTACATTAATTATTGTGAATGAACGGTAGGTACATTTGCTTTTTGCCTTGGCTGTAAAGTTTGTTTTTGCTCTACTGTTAAATAAAAATATTTACTAGATGCTGACGTGAAAACATATTTTAATTTTGCTCTCTTTGAGTACTAATAAAATCACCGTTTCTAATGACTGATTGGTGGTTTATATCTGCAATGCCTTCAAACCCCGTTTATAGTATTAAAATTTGTCTGTACACGGTTAACACCAAATTCTTCTAAACATTGTTCATTATCAGCATCAAATGAAGTTTCAGTGTTTTCTGAAGGAACTCATGAAAAAATCTTACCTTACCACCAGGCAAGTTTTTAAAGCATGGAAAATTGTGTATCTAGGTATGCGGGGAAAATGAGGTTCATTTCGACTTTCAGGCGCCATCGAATTTTGGGAGAGTGACATAAATGTTTGCAAAACTTTCTGGGTATTACAGGTTCTACATTTTTTCTCGGTTAACATACTTTATTTACATGTCTTGCAATGATTGTGCGGTTCGATAATATAATACATTTATTCTAATGGGAGAAAACGTAGGGGATAAATCTCTTTACGACAGGAATCCTATCATCCAAGTCTCCAAGAAAAGTCCAGAAGATCAGCAGAGCAATTTTCACCATATCACATAAAACATGTATAAGTTAAAGGGTTAGCTAAAAATGTCTATACTTCACCCAATCGAAATGAACCTCATCTGCCCTAATTTTAGTTTCTAATGTGAATGAAATCGTTATAAATGAGCCACCTTTGTGCTTGCGTATTAAGTCCTCATCAGATCAAGGTAATCTTCGTTTGATGATCCAAGATAGATTGGACCCTGTAAAAACGCGACAAAACTTAGATCACCAGGTCTAAACAAGGTCCAAATGGATGCCAGGTTTGGAAAAAAGGTTTAAGCTGAAGTTTTGCCTCTTTACTAGATTCAAATAATCGGGATTACTACATTTTCACCACAGGTATTTTCAAAAATGGGGTTTAGACTTTGGTTGCACATGTTTTTCTGATTTGTATTTGAATTCACAATGTTAAATTGATTGCGAAAGTTCATAATTGTTAATTTAAAATTTCGCATCATGCACTGATCGACCTCCAAGTACAGAATAATAGGTATCATAGTTAGGACTTAGTTTAGTTTTTGTTCAATAAATTTATAGGTATTTTTAATGATTTTGTCACAAAAAGAACATTGCGTTAAAATCACGATCGCCTCAACTAAATTTTAAAAACTATTTCAAAGTCATCAAATCTATTTGATAAGTGAATAAGTTCTTTAAAGGGATATAGATAATTTAAAATAATGAATACCTTAATGAGCCTAGAAAACTACATCCCTACCACAAGTTTTTTGAAATGTTGAAAATGTAGTGACAATTCTAGAGGCCAAATAATGACAAAATACGAACATGGCTTTCGTATTTGAAGGGCAAAGTATGATATTTCTAAGCAGTTTTCTCCCTAACCATGTATTTCGTGGCCGGAAGATTTCAGACTATTTTGGCCAAATTTCTCTTTGGTATTAACTGTTTAACAGAGAAATCAAGCCTCAGCACCAGACAATATTCATAAATATAAAAAATAGTAATTTTGAATACCATTAATACTTCCGATACTGAGCTTATGGAGAGAACGTACATTGTAACTCCGACCTCGACTGGTGGACCTGTCAAAAATATACATTGACTACTAAATGGCTTGTAACTGGTTTTGTCTTTTTAAACTGTACTTGTTTACATACAAAAAGTGCAGCACCTGTGAAGCAAAACGCATTAAGTCCATATCACACACTCCTTTCATCCAAAAGAGAAACGGAACGGAACAGTTGCCCACTAAAGTACAATTATATCTTCCATCTATAAATTTTTAACCTACATAAAATAGCATGCCATCATCCTCAGTCATCTATTTCACTATCCAACTCGCACAACTGATTTCAACCTCTAGGAAACTAAAAGTAAAACACTATTCAATATGGCGGCGGCATCTTAATACGGCATCACCATAATCACCGCGGCCAATTTGAAAGTGATCAAAATGATCAGTAATGCGCCGTTGAAACACGGAACCGGCATGGACAGACACAAAAAGTGATGAGCGCATCCACAGAAGACATTACGGACTATGATTAGCTTTAGGGAGCCACTGTTTTGCAGCATTTTCTAAAGCTTAGCGGGGTCCATTTCTGAACATTTTGATTCTTCATTTTTTGCAAAAATGTTTAGGTAGGTACCATGTAAGAATCGTTATAATTATATTAAATGCTACAAAAAGAAAAAGTAAATATTTTAATGGAAGTTTCGAGGAGGGCGTAGGCATTTTATTAATATCTTATTACTTGTATTTAATAGCTGAAAAGTATAGAGTTATTAAAGACAACTCAATGAACTAGGTATTTTATGTGGTAGGGCATCATAGGTAAATAAAATTTTTATTCTCTGATAAAATGCATACGGCCTCAAATAAATGGTGGAAACTAAAATGAAACGAACCCCGCAAATATTTAACAGCGTAATCCGTGATTTTTTGCTTAATGCCAGCCGCTTCATCTATTCGTGTTAAAGTTTAGTATCTAGCTCAACTGCACCATGCTCAACGTGAGTGAATGTGATTGATTTTTGTGTGTGTTTTCAGCAAATTGTGATGCAAAAAGCTTTGTGTGTTCACGTTTCCCCCAGGCAGACATTTTTTCACTCCCCTAATTAGAAAACAAAAAGAGATTTCAACATGTTCCTAGTTTATTTATGCCTGTTATTATATTTTCTGTAAGAATTCGATTCTCCCTTTCATTTTGTATTTCCCAAACTCAGAAATATGACATCCTTTAGAGATAATGGTCCTATTCCACTTATTTTCCCTTTTATAACTCCTTCACGAGTAGCTATCTCGAATTGAAATTAAATGTTGAGCCGCCTACAAAAAAATTGATTAAAATATTCATTTGGCTATGATAACAATATTTTTTTTTTTATAAAGAATAGGACTCTTCCCCAACTTGATTTGAAAATAAAAAACTTAAATCCACAATAAACAAACCTCTCTTCTTCATATATAATATATTTATGCAATAATAAAGATGTCTGCTGAACTGAATGACTAATTATTATTGTATTTAAAATAAAATAAACAGAGAATCAATTTGTTTTAGGCAGGTATTAAATGTTTCTAACAAACTTATCAGTATGTTTGTACAGATATTCTGTCCATAGAGTATTTTTTTATGAAATAAGAATGATACCTAAATGTTAGCTATAACTGATCGTACGTAATGGTTTGTATATAAAAAATAAAATAAATTGAGAATCAGTACCATTTTGACCTCACTGAGTGAGCTGATGGACAGGACGTACATAGTGATGCCAACCTCCACTGGTGTACCTGTAACAAAGTGACGTCACCTAAGATGGCGACGACAGCTCCCCCTTCATATGCACCAAATGAACCTTTTTTCAACTATAAAACACTATTCAATCCAATTACCATAGTATAAATCAAAATTTTCGAATAAGGGCATCTGGTTCATTTGGTGTTTTTTCTTCCAAACGAGTTACGTAGGTATATTTATTAACATGGCAAAGCGGCTAACCTCCATCATAGTTGCAGTAGCACAGTT
>Ga0194135_10002079_pt1 | contig 12119 bp, 9 predicted proteins | sample LitLau_LLRF_2013_FD_134024 | JGI IMG/M metagenome (GOLD analysis project Ga0194135, IMG submission 134024) | Freshwater sediment microbial communities in response to fracking from North America - Little Laurel Run_MetaG_LLRF_2013 (version 2) | ecosystem: Environmental > Aquatic > Freshwater >... | reverse complement strand
ATACAGAATGCTTTTAGCCCTTCTAGGAAGTCTTTTGTATCTTCTCAACAATATTGCAGAAAACTCTTAAATTTCAATTCCGAAAGTGCTCCCCGTGGCAATTGACTTGTAAAATCTTAACAGAAGGAAGTATCCTCCAAGCACACAACCTGTGATGAATCAAAATGACTCTTCTGAAGGTTCATCAGATAGTGAGAATAGCAAGTTCAGAAAGGATTTCCTAATACGAATTAATTCCGAGGAACTATTCTTTTCATCAGGCACATCCATCTAAGAGACCCGAATGCTCCTTCTGTCAAAGTCCTACGCTTCTAATTTAATTAAGTTTCTTATCAACCAATCTCGTTTTGAAACCTTTCGGAGAAAGAGACGACTTTGTAACAAAGTTTTCAACATTACGATGAGAGAAAACTCATCTCGAATTATTCAGTCTTAAAAATTTCACAACTTTCACTCAACCTTAATAGGAATTATTCTCATTACGCAAGTTGGCCGGTTTTATTTTACCAAACACCCTCACCCAATGGTATCCTTCCAGGTACGCAAGTTTGAACTCAAGAGAAGCATATATCGGATTCACGGCAACAAGCCTGTGCCTTTTTAAGTAGCGTAAGAGGATAAAAGTAGCTTCCTTTGCTCACACACCTTGAATTCCCTTAGAAGGGTATTAGGCTTTCAGCCTCCGTCAGCAAAAGCAATACATTTCTCACTTTCAAAAACCATAGGATAGGAGAGATGGATTGGAAAAGCTCCGTAAGAGAATGACAATACTACCCGGAACCTCACGTCCTCTCCATGTGTATGAGAACATCGGGGATTTTTGTCTGAGGGAAAAACAGTTTTAAAACTTTGAGGAAAGAAATTTTTGAAAACGGCAAGAAAAAAGAGAAAGCACTGGGAGGAGAAAGGAACTCGAAGCTTAAACTACCTCCTGAGAAGTATAAATTCAGTGATCCGCCAACCAAGGAACAAAAGTAAAAAAGTACATGGCTACGTGGTGAGCATCTGATATTTTTGTGACAGGGAGAGGATGATGAAGCCTCCTCCTCGCTGTATAATGTATGGATGGTTTATGTACATACTTTCTCCGGCTGTGTGCGACTCTGTTTCTGCGGGTAAGCATTGAAAACAGTACTTTTGGATAACTGAAGACGAGGAATAATAAGTTTCTTCTGGTAAAAGGAATCAAAAAACAAAAGTAAAAAGATGAGCTCTTTCCAGGAAATCTCTCTTTTATATTCTCCATGTTTTTATATTCTTCCAACCGTGGAAACCCGATTCAGAATCGAATTTGTGTTCATTCTCACTCCAACGACTCAAAATGTATAAAACCAACATGGGATGTGATAGGGAAGAGCCGCCTTTTTCCAATTGGGTAAAGGAATATACGGGCTATGGAGGCTTGACTGCGCAATTTACGCCACAGTGACAAGGAAAAGGTTTTCCAGGTCAGCCTGGAACCTGGAACCTGCAACGTGTAGTTTGATCCTGTTGGCACCACCTCCGGAAGACAGTTTTATATTTCGTTGTCAATCCCTCTTCCTTCAAAAATCGTTGGAATTGGAAGAGAGCTCAAAACGGAAGTGCGGATGAGCGGCCCCGGCGGGGAAGGAGGCGACTGATTTATATCATTTAAGCTCTCGCCGATCCAAAGACGCATATTCTTCGTTGTGTCATTTAGAATTGTCTCCGCATGCACAGCTTTCAGGCAAAATTTCTAACTCACTTTTACAACATCCCGGAAGCACTTTCTCCCTCCTGCCTCTGAAATAGGAATTGATTATTTTCCATTCCAATTTTACCTTTTCTCTCATAATCTTCTTTAACTTTCTTTGTGTGTAGCTTATTCCCGAAACGTTTTATTGTATAAAAGGAGCGGAGTCGTAAAAGTATGGAAAGTTGGACTGTAAATTCTAGTTTCTCATTACGATTATTATGCTCACCATTCTCCAGAATCTGGAGATTTCCAGAAAGTATCACCAAATGGGAAACTTTTTCTATACAGTCATATATTCGAGTCCATTTTGTTTCAGTTATATACAGTTTATATTATTTCTCTCCATGTAGTGGCGTTTGATAAGACGGTTCAACCCTGCACTGGTCTTTGCTATATTTTCCATGTTTCATCTGGTTTTCTCCTCCAGTGCCCACACATTTTTTGTTATTTCCATCAGCTTAGAATCAGAATTCAATTTTTGATTAAGTATTTCTTTGTGGGTCAGTTATGGCTCTGGCAGAGAGCTTTCCCATTCCCTATCTTCTCTATTGAATCCTTCCAGAGTGGATGTAGAAGGAAAACAAAAGTTGAGAATGACTGTCTCCGGTCGTAAAATATGGTCTACCTGGTCCCCTGGTCATCAGTTTTTACGACTTGCTTTCTGGATTTCCCTCTTCTCGAGAACAGTTAGGACTTCTTGAGCTCCCAGTGTGACGCACTGGACCAGGCGGGTAACTTTCATCCGAAAGAGTTCCTGTGCGGACCAATAATGACTCTGACATGGGAAGGGATGCAGAGAGGGAAGGAACTCTAAAGAACCTCACCATATGGAGGACGTCGGCGGCAGTGGAGGCGTCGACGTTGTAACCGGGAAAACATAAGGTTTGGTTAAACGTCGTAGTTTTTCTGGGTCAACTTGGACCCTAAAGATAAGGGAAGAAAGCACCCGCGTCCAGAGTTGAGAGAGAGAGGGAGAGAGTAAAAGTTCCCGTATGAGAATGCCAGCATTGGCGGCAGGTATTGGCATGCGGGTGGGCAATTCTTTGAATCGGCAAATAATTTTGAATAGCACACTGATTTGTGATGGGTGATCATTTCCTGTTGTGTATCTTATTTTTCAAGATAGAAGTTGAGGAGGGTGGGATGGGAATGGAAGGTGGTCATAAAACTTGATGGACTCAAATGTTTGGATCAAGGGAAATTCGGTCCTGTTGCGGAAGGAGAAAGCAGGGGTTCATACACGCCGCGCCGCAACCCTTCGTTGAGCCGGGAATGAGATGAATTTTCCAGGTTCAGATTTCATGTCCCAGAGGAGGCTAAGGGTTAAGTGCTATCTTTTGTATCATATACTTTCTCCTCTCCAAATCCATGGAACAACTTTTCATAATATTCGCCTTTCCCCAACAGGAAGAAGAAGTGAGATATTCAAGTACCCGGATTTCTTCTAACCCGCGCCCGCCCTTTCCTTTTCCCCTTCATTTCCCACCACTTCACGTCTTCGTCTTCGTCTCCTTCTACCGAAGGATCTACCGGAGATGAGAGGAGGGAAAGGAGCAGAATCTCAAATCAACTCCAGCAAAGTCAAATTAGAAATATGATTCGCCTTCTCCAGTAAATTTTGTTTCCGTGTCCGCACTCGGTCTGAGTACTTTTAAAAATTGGATCCTATGTTTTCCCAAGATGAAAATGGGAACTATACACTTCCGAGTGGTGGGCGCGTGGGTGGGAACGGTACACGCTCCTTGTCTTTCCGTTTGGGTGATGACGCTGCTGCTCTGGAAGAAGAAAAAAGTTTCACGACCCACTGTGTCACCAGGAAAAGAAGAAACTCCCATTTGCTCTGTCACATCTTGGGAGCAAATTCATTGGTATAGAGTGTACCCACTGACACAAATACTTGTCAATGCTTGTTTCCCTCTGCCTTTGTGTTCCCGTATATGCTAAATAAGGAGAAAGGCTCAAGTGAAAAAGTCAAGTTTACAAAGGGCAGAAAAATATAAAATAAACCACACCGAATAATCCAGAGAAACCAAACCACTTATGCTCAAGTCCTCCGCAGTAACCCAGCATTGGATTTTTACGAGATTTATGGTCTTTCTTTTCACTTCTGCCGAGAGTTGAGACTTGTTACAGTTTTGAAGGGAAACCTCGACCCGGAGCGGGTCTGCCTCTTTTTGGGGAAGGGAAAAGCAATACTCCCGCTTTCACCGACGACAGTTCCAACAACTGGTCCTCGTCCCTGTAGTGTCGTACTTGTGCCTTGCGATCAAAGTTAACGGAGAAAGGAGGACCAGGCGGCAGAGACATGTTAAAAAGAATCCAAACACTCCAAAAAATGGGAGTCGGTTGATGGAACTTGACAGCTGAGATCATAAACTCTGGAACCTTTCAGCACGCGGAAGTGGTGATATCCAGTACACTACCGATGTGTACGGATCCCATCCATTAAAGTATCAAACCCGGGAAAAATTAACATTGGGGTCTAAGGATCTCACAGGCCACAGGCCTTGGTGCTGCGTTCCCAAATCCAAAAGTGTGGAAAAGGAATTGAATTTTTCATTCGTCCCCTCTCCTCGTCCTGGTCTGTCCAGCTGGTGACAGTTGAAAAAGATGAATATGCATGTAATTCACTGATCCTCTCCTTTTCCTATCAACCATGCCACTCACTTCCTGTTCCCGATAGCAAATCAGAATGGAGAAAGTAGAATGATGGTGAAAAGGGCGCGCTAACGGGGAAGAGAGAGTGAGAGAAAGGCGTGAAATAAAAGTTATTTTCTCTTGGTCCTGCTCATTCACCCTTCGCCTCACACTTTGATCCCAATCTCCCTTCAATGCTCTCAAACCACGTTAAACGCACACCCTAGGCCCTTGCGTACACTTTGCATTCCCATTTGCATTGCAGAACTTTTTCGTCGACTACAGCAACTAATCTATCCATTTTAAGCTTTCAACGACGGGATACGGGCTCTTCCACTCTGACGCGCTCTTCTTTTGGGATAAAACGCATTTGAGGATTTTTTTTTCCCCGGAAGGCCAACTGAGCCCAAGTCCCGTTTTATCATGATCAGAGTTTGACTTGTTGATAAATTGGAAGAAACGCAAGAGACAGGGAACAAGCAGTTAAGGAGTATCGAGTCGGATTTTACTGTACATCCATTTCCAAATGTCAAGGATAACTGGATAGGAATCTTTGAGAGGAAAATCACGTCTCCACGCACTACTGCTTTAATAAGTTTAACTACATGACTCTTCCCGAAAAAGATGGGGTATAAATCCTTTGGAAACCGCTGGATTTCACTGTACGCTACACCATTTTTTTTTTCGCTGTGTTAGATCAGATATTTATTTGAGTCCATTTAAATCCATGTCGATTCATCAGAGGAAAAAGAGCGATTAATACCCGTGATGCGAAGAATTATCCCCACCTCCAAAATCCTCCATAATTTGAAAAGTTTTCTGAGGATTGAATCCACTCAATCACTTTCACTGGAGGAATCAGTTACCTTGCACAATTGTATCTCATTCCAGCCTTTACAATTAAAAATTAAAAAAAAAACTGCGTGCCAAATGTAAGAACAACAAAATAAAAAAGAGTTTACAAGGAAATGCTTTTTTGATTTTATTTTATTGAAACACTTTCTTCTTCTACAGGAATCAGTGATTGTAGCATACGATTTATAGATTATTATTATTATCCTTTTACTTAATAATTTACGAGCATGTCGTATGAAGAAACATCCTTTTCCTTTTAACTGGCACAAGAAGAAATATAATATATCTCAAGGAGAAACTAGAATTCGGTACTTTATACTCATCTTAAATCTTCATCTAAACAAGGAAGTTTAAGCTTAGATAAATAACATGCAACCTTTCTTTTACGAGAGCCCCACAAAGGAAAGACTTTCTCCCCTTTTTCATTCACGCCCACACAAAAAGAGTCTGAAAAAAGTTTCCATTCACAAAAAATCTCTCATCATATTCCACGACGAGGCTGTTTTTATAACAAGCGAGTTCTGATTGGGTTCTACACGCTTTGGTTTCCTGCCTGAATAGACTTAAATTGGTAATTAGCACTCAATTGATTTTGAAATCCCGTTATGGGAACACACCTCTCACCCGAAGGATGGAGAAAGTGTTCAATTGGAAGAATAATGTAAGAAATTAGAGGGACTGCGGAGCTTCCCAGGCCTTTGGGGATGAGAATCATAATGAGTCTCCGAACTTAGTGCTACTGGATTATTTTAAGCCCTCGCAGAGTGGAATAAATTGTGGGGAAAGGGGAATGCGCGTGGAGTTGGCATTTGACGGTTGGAAACTGGATTCCATAATTAAGGGATGAAAGGATCGGAAATAGGAGGAATAATCTTTGTCTCATTTCCCTTTTTCTTTTATATAATAAAGTCCTTCCTCGGCACAATAGAGAAGAGGGGAAGGGGATGGGATGAGTGGGTTTTGTGTGGAAGAAGAGGAAATTTATTTGAATTTGACAAGTCCATGGTGGGTGATCTGGATAAGGCACTTCTCATGTTATGGATCAAATGTCATCTCCTTTCTCTTACTTTCCATTTCACACTTGACGGCTTGATGCTCTGATGAGACATTTCCGTGAGAAATTGTTGGTGGTGATGGAGTGGTGTGGGGGTATAATGGAACAAAGGAGGCCTACACCACCGCATCAAATCCTTGTCACTCTCCGTATAAATGGAGTCACGAAAGGGGGACATGCTCGGCTGGATGATGCCAGGGAATTTGGCTTTTGTAAGACAGTGTGCTTTTGTAAAAGGTTGAATATGCAAATGGAGCCACTGTTCAAGTTACGGAAATCAATATTGGAAGGAGGAAGGAGATGAGGAGTAGGGCCCAGGAAACTGGGAGGCTCCCCATCATCGCCGAATTCTCGTGCTGGACGGCCGCCGGAAGCTTCTCTGTAAAGAAAAAAAAAATGAACGTTTCGGCGGGCGGAATGAGAAATCTCTCCTGTCAACGGAATAATTGACCCACGTCAAGACCCATTACCATTTAGCACATGAACAATGACCGTATTCTGGGCCTGGGACGTCCTGCATGAGTAACTCCCGCTGTCTCCTTGCCGCACGGACACAATTGAAAGGAATGCGCTCGCCTCTCCGTTCGTCTGATTCTTCCACTGTCTGTAGGATCAGAAAAGGAGGACGAGCGGAAGCATTAGGATTATGTTATGATTACTATCCTGCCATTATGGGAATTGCCCGTAGTTCTAATGACACTATTGGCAAAGTCCATTTAGACTCAAATCTCCATGCCAGACTCCTTATAATGCTCTCAAAGTAAGCTAAAGTTGGTCCATATATGAACGTATTCTCTCCTTACTTGACTTTGATTCGAGAATCTCCTCCGGGAAGGGCTCGGTCTCCTTTGAGCCAGGAAAGAACGTCCCCTGCCTTATCAAGATGGGAAGCTCGGCATGTGAGATGAAGGGATGAGTCCACTTTGTAGTGTCTCTCTGTGATCACATGTTCATTGTCATCTAGGATTTGTACCGCAGGAGCTAAGGAAGAAAAGAATGAAAAAAGAAACGTAACTTTTACTTATTTAGTGTAGTCTGCTTTGCATTTTTTCCTTCTCCTGCTTTCACTTTCTCCTTTCCCTTCGAGAGGGTTGGCACTGGCAGGCAGCGGTGAGAGTTGGTTTCCGCAACTTCCGACCGAAAATTCAAATGACTCCCACATGATTCATTTGGAGTGATTCTATAGCATGAGGACGTGGTTTACATATTTATGCTCAGTCATTGGATATAATCACAAAATATGTCTACCCCATCCTGCTCTGTAATAAAGGAGGTCCTTCCCCGCATTTGCGTTTTACTTGGGCGGGATGAAATTGCGGGCGGATGGGAATGAAGACCCCCACAAGCACCACCGAAACGTAATAGAAATGCACGCCAAATGTTTTCAACTGCCGCAGCCGCCCATTACCGTTCCATTTACGCGTAAGCAAATCAACCTAGTCCAGGCTGGAATGGGTCTGATTCTCTAAATTACTCAACTACCGTCACTTACCGATTACTTTCAAGTGAAAAACTAGAGCTTTTGTGGGATGTGTTGACAACTGGCACTCATAAACTCCTTCATCTCCTTTGCTCACTTGGTTGATGCCTAACCGCCAGTTATTGGGGTACCTAGAGTAAATTTTAATCAAATACATTTATTTCCTCCAAATTCCCTTAAAACGAAAGTAATTACAGACTTACCTAAAACGGAGCCCATGCCTTGAGTCCGAACTGTAAGTCGCATTTCCCACGGTGAGAAGTTGGAACGAATCGGCTTTCTTTCTTAACCAGGAAACCTACAAAGAGAAAGGAAGGGAAGTGGAATGTGAATGGAAGTTGGTCCAGAATCACAAAGGACTCCGAGCAGGGGATGAGTCAACAAACTTAAGTCCCAGTTAGGCGGATGTCCCATAAACTGTAATTATACTTCAGGACCAATAATCCAAAGCTTTAACGTGTCCATAAAGTTAGGATCCTCTTTGTGGAGAAAGTAGGGGAAACTTAGGGGAAGTTGGAATGAGTAAGTGCCAGTTAGCAGAGTATTAACGCCCCTTCATAGCCAAAGATATTAGCAATTAAGTGCAGAAAAACTTTTTCCAAATTGTCTCTCCTAAAGGGACTCTTCAGGGTTGGAGAAAGTAAACGGCGTGCCAGGAGATTATTATTACCAATAAACGCAAAGGAGACTTATTCCTCAGGAGAGCCCATCCCCATCATTTCCATTTTCTAGTCTGAATCTAGCGGGCCTCCTTAACTACGAACCGCGAGAGGCTACGGATGGACAATTTTTATGACTCGTCAGAGATTAAGCGATGGGAGACGCTGGATATCAATTTCCTAACATGTCAATCACACGGATCTCGTCATAAAGGTTTATTGTCTACCCAGGAGTTATAAAATTATTCCAGAATGTTCTCCAGCATGGGTAAAGATGGAGACATCGCGGAACCACGCACACGGTAAGTGCCGACGTATCCCCAACTACCAGGAGTGGAGTGTTGGGTTCCATAAAGAGACCCGCACCGAGAGCCTCTGTCGCTGAAATCCCCAAAAAGGGAATGAAATATGAGGCAAGTGTCAAGATGTTCCTATTTTAATACAAGATATCTCGGAAGCGGTTAAAGGGAATAAAAAAAGCTGGAGAAAGGGCTCATCCTCATCTCGGTAATTTGTCATCCTGAGCTGGGTGACCCTGAAAGTGGGTCTGACAGGCTTAAATATCAGATGAGCTTTTGAGTGGAGAGGAGATATTCGATAAATTAGGAAAGGAAAGTAGGGACTGGCTGGAGAAAGCTCATCTGTTCCTACAGTAGGGAATTATTGGCTACCGGGAAAAAAGTCCCCACATGTGGTTCGCCTTAATTCCGAAAATTTCCTTAAGATAAAAGAGGCGGCGGCCGCGTGCGGAAAATCAGAGTCGAGACGGAGGAAGATTAAAGTCCGCCTCAGTCACTTGAATATGTGAGCTAGCAGGGAAGGGAAGGGAAGGAAACGGAGAAAATCCTCTTTTCTAAATCTTTTATGGATGTCGTTGGGGAGAAAGCATCCTACGTAGTTATCGTTGAAAAATGCACCTTGCACTAGGACGGCTTCTGCCGGAGAATGGGAATTTGTTCTGGCATCGTACGGACGGAGAGAAAGGAAGTTGAAACTATCCTCTAAAAACCAAGGGCCAAGAAGAGGAAGGAGGAAATCTAACTCTCGCCGCGAGTATTTCAAGAGCATTTTATGCAGTCCGCATCATGTGGGGAAACTATTTTGCATCATACAGAAATATGAAAGGCTTTGATCATCATCATCTTCTACTTACGACTCCAATTCCAACCAACCAACCAACGCAACGTCGCTCCCTTAGTTATACGAGTGACGGAGAAAGTGAATAGGAATTCCGCCCACTCCCGGGCCTTTCCTCATCCTTTTGATTTAACTCAATTCCCACCATCGCCGTTTCCACCCTTATAGTCCCACACTCACTGCCACCGTCATCCATCCCCCCGTGAGTAAAAGTTGAATGGAACTAACAATACCTTTGAAGCTTCTTCCTTTTTCTCTCCATTAGCCCCGTGAGTAAGTGCGGGGTTCGGGAAGAAAAGCATTATGGCCCAGAGCAATTCCATTGACTTTCTCTTACTCATTTATTTTCTTTTCCGCCACATTATCTTCCGAGTGTCGTAAAAGAGAGAAACCATCTTAGTGAAAGGGCCAGTATTTATTTCTCCCTTTTAACAGTGGGGGATAAACTTTGAATTCCACTCTCCAAGGATTGATTTTCAGCTGGGCCGAGTTGTTAAGTAAAAGGAGGCGATCCGGAGCGGGGAAATGAGTGAGGCAGCCATTTAACACTCCTTCATTAAATGGGTAATCCTTTCCTCCTGCCTGATCATCCCCGCCTCCGCGTAGTGGATTCTTTTAATGTGTACTCGTTGGACTGGAAATTTCCACGCAGCAAGTAAGCATGGGTCTCTGCCGGAGTTTAAAAGGTGAATACGTTGGTGCTTCGGATGGAACCAATTAATCATGTGGGTAGTTGGGATCATCAAAAGAAACTTGGCCTGTCTATGCTCCCACACGCATTGTGTCATCCGAGCCCATTCAATCCCGAGATCAACAAATCACTGTCTTTCCTGAGTCCAACTGATACGGGCCGGGCAACTCGAGGTCCTATGGCAGGAAATGGTTCTCATATCAATGCTCCCTCAAATCATTTCTGACGTGATGGTCAGCACCATAGAGCAAAAGTGTCAGTCGATTACGAGTGAAAGATGATCTCCTGCTACCATCAACCACGAATCCCAGCCTAAAATCACCATGGTTCCTCCTTTCTCTTCCCTCATCCCCGCTCCTCGTGCGTTTTCCCCTTACAACATGCTCAAAATACTCAAAATGCAAATGAGAACTCTGGAATCTCCTCCCGTTCTCTCCAATTCCAGGCTCAATTTGAGCCTGAGTTATTGATTAGTGAGAAACTTAATTTTTTGGCATGTTTCCATCTTCGGGAGAAGGATCTAATCCGAGGTTGTTCCAAATGACAGGCCTCCAAACAGACACTTGGAGAAAAGTTCCTCCTCTCATCTCCCCCGCCTTCTCCGACCTCATTCTAATCTTTTCTCCTCTGCGTATATTCATTTAAATTCAATCAGGAAATGGAAGAAGAGTGTGGAATTCCTTTTGGAAGGGAGCAGACAATTGAATCCATTCCTTTGCTTACACACTTCCTTTTCCCTCATCCTCTTGATTCTCATTCCAACAAATATTTTTCTTTGCAGGGAGTAGGGAAAAATTAATGCTGGCCGAGAATTCCTTCCTTTCTTTTCCTCTTCACCCCCTGAGAAGTTGAATTAAAAGGAAGAATTTCGAAGAAGTGAGTGAAAGGATTGGAAATTCTTTTGCATGAATAATCCAAATCCTTTTCCTTCTCGTAAAGGCGTACGAGGAACGCAGGGTGACAACTTTCTTATTTTTATCCTCATCATCTGCTTCGTTTGATAAACCTTCCGCTGTTTCTCACCGCCTCTGTCTCGCTCAACCTCTTCGAATGACTGATTTGGATTTGGAAGAATTGGAAACTTCCATCTGGTTTTACATTATTGGATCCTTAGGCCCAACTGATTCATTCTTTTCTTTTTCCATTTGTTAGTTTAGTTTGTCACCGTACTGGTTCCCTTAAGATCTCACTCTATATAGCAGAGAATTTTCGGCGTCCTGCCCATCGGTTTGATATTCGGTAAATTATCACCTTCTGAAAAATCCTGAGAGTTAACATCCACAGTAATTTTCCCTGTCAGATTTGGTAAACAAGTCATCCATCATTATGAGCTTATAATTTGCTAAATGACACCACGAGAAGATTTGTGAATGACAGAGAGAATATTGGTTAAGGTAACCCTTGGTATTTCCCAACTTGGAATCTTATATCAAAATTATATAATTTAAAACGGAAGACCCTAATATAAGAAGTTTACATTGACAGGCATCAGTTCAAGGGATTTTCTCAACAGGAGGAATTGATTGGATTTACAACTTGAAGAATATCCGAAAGTCTTCCTACATTCATTTCAGTTTTTCCTCCCCCATTCAAATTGAAATACGGAGCATGTCATCTATAAATCATCCAAATCTTTCCTGCTAATTCCATCACATAAATTACTCAAAACCAGTTGTAAAATGTGTGGTCTTCACAGTTTTGACAAGTTGAGCTTGTGGCTGTGGAAATGTGGAAAACCGTGGGAGAACGCCTGGGCACAGTCCTTCCATTGCGCGTGCGTGGGTTTCCTCGTTATAGTCGGAGCTCTTCAGAGGATAAGTGGCAAAAAAATTCATAGTTCCTGGTCCCCAACTAGGTGTCTCAGGTGCTCAAAGTACCTAAATCTCACT
>Ga0194135_10002078_pt1 | contig 12123 bp, 12 predicted proteins | sample LitLau_LLRF_2013_FD_134024 | JGI IMG/M metagenome (GOLD analysis project Ga0194135, IMG submission 134024) | Freshwater sediment microbial communities in response to fracking from North America - Little Laurel Run_MetaG_LLRF_2013 (version 2) | ecosystem: Environmental > Aquatic > Freshwater >... | reverse complement strand
TGCCAATGCTGAGCTTCCATTGATTCGTGCATATCAAATTGATTTTTATTTGTTTTTTGGTTTATTTCCTGGATAGCTACCAGGGAGGATAGGACCGGAAATGCAGGGTCAATTGGGGGAGAAAGGAAAGATATACCGTTCTTCCTTACATTCCTGCATGGAATTTTTAGGAGGAACTTGCAGTTGATGATAAGAAACAACAACATCAACCCGTAAGTTGTGGGTATAACAAAGTTTGGTTATTTGTATTGTTTTATCAAACTATTGACATGGTTCTTCATGGTTTTTCAGCAAACGAAACCTATCTTCGAATCCGCATAATTTTAAATGGATTGTTGACCCCAAGAAGTTGTCGCGCAGAGGTACAGCCAATTCTCTCAATTCATTTCAATGCAATTCAGTTCTCAATTTCAATAATTAAGAGATTCATTGAAACACAGAATAGCATTTTCCATCCCACTCACATCAACTAAAAATCTACTTATACTTTAATTCAGGTAAGCTCTAGTCCTTTTTTCATACAACTCTTGACTATTTGAGAAGCATTGCAAATCTCATTTCGTAATTTTCATATACTATTTCCAATGGCTTTTCCACGGTTGCCGAATTTCTCTACACAATGCACAACTATAAATGTCAATACAGAAGCAGCTAAAATATCAATCACAGCATCAATTATCATACACAGAACTACAACTATACATTATACAGAAACAGAGATTCATATCATAAGAAGTAAAAAAAACATATATACCTAATTGGCTCTCCATCAATTTCGACCTGTACTCCGGCTTTACGAAACTGATGCTCGGATGCTCCCAAACGCAAACCACAGAAGAGTGTACTTGACAAGTCCTAGAGAGAGAGAGAGAGAGAGGAAGGAAAGAGCCAGAGAGAAGAAGAAGATAAGGCAACAGAGGAAGGGCATGGCGTCAAGTTTTAAGAACAGATCCACACGGGTCTGTCTTCTCCTCCTGGCTCTCACCGCACTCACTTCTACCCAAGTCACTTCTGCTTCTCCAGATTTCGAAACCTGCTCTTCATCATCATCACCTTCCAGCACCACCATGTCCGGCGATGTAACACGTGAACAGACCTTCATCATGGTCAAACCCGATGGAGTCCAACGAGGACTTGTCGGAGAGATCATCAAGCGATTTGAAACTAAAGGTTTCAAGCTCGTCGCCATGAAGTTTATGTGGGTAAGTTGGAAGGATATATTTTGCAATATCTCCATTGTTGGACATGGACAGGGAAGCATGGCTAGTCACCATTTTATTGGAGTTTGAGACATGTTGGACTACCTGTCTAGGTATGGAGTTGTACCTAGAGAAGGTGTCCATATGGATTTTGGAATTGAAATTAGACTTAGTTTTAATAGAGGTTTTTCGTTTTTGTGTCTATGCTAATTAGCTTTATGGGTGGGGCTGAATTAGTTTGGTATTGGGAGGGTTAGGTATTTTAACTATGATGTTATTATAAAATAGTAATAAAATTAATTATATTGCAGGCTGATGAAGCGCTTCTGAAGAAGCATTATGCTGACTTGGCTGGACGACCTTTCTTCGAAGGACTCGTCAAGTACATGGCTTCAGGCCCTGTGGTTCCAATGGTGAGTTTGAAATTAAAGATTAAACATGAAGGATAAATCTGATGCATTAGAAGGGAAAAGAGCATAATTATAATTTCGTATAATGTGTTTACAGGTGTGGGAGGGTCTTAATGTTGTCAAGACCGGCCGACAAATGCTTGGGGAGACTGACCCTGCCAAGTCTCTTCCAGGAACCATCCGAGGTGATTTCTGCATCCAAGTTGGACGTAACATCATTCACGGCTCTGATGCTGTGGAATCCGCTAAACAGGAAATCAACCTTTGGTTCAAGCCGGAGGAACAGATCAAGTGGAAGTCTGTCGAAGACCCATGGCTTTACGAATAGACTTAGGTCGTTAAATACATTATTCAGATAAATCATCTCTGTTGTCGACTGCCCACTTAGATTGAATCTTGTTATCACTGGAAACAATTACGGCTGGGAAGCATTCAGATTTTTGAATGATTCGTAATAAATAAATTCCTTAATCAGTTATTTACCTTAATGTGGTTTTTTGAAGATTGTGCTTATTCTTTTATTCATTCATCTTAGTTACTTCTTTGTAGGTGACGTAGTTTTGTCTGGCATGCATGTCTACTTCACGTATTATTGGACTGGTCAGCTATGACATTAGAGATTATGTAACGTGAAATATGAAATATCTTACGCTTCAGGCCGCAATATATGCATGAGCAATATTGATCACGCAATAATTTATTGATTACTAGTGAATTTCCCAACTAAAGGTTTCATAATTCATTATGTTCATTTAAAATCCATTCAAGCTGTATTATTTTGTACAAATTGCGTTTTAACTATTCCTCAAACTGATTGGCAACATTATGGCAAAGCGTAGCTTAAATTGATTAAATCAATCTTAAGTTAAACTCGTGTTTGAATGGTATTGGTTTCAATGAACTGTCGATGATGAGTATTTTATTGATTGACCTTATTGACCTACCTGATCGACACAGAATAACTTTCGCAGGTTGATGCAGCAAAGAAGCAGAATGAGACAGGCCTATTGAAAGGATCAAGTCTCCACATTAAGCTGATTTGTACAAAAAACTCGTGACGCTAATTTAATTTAAACTGATGATAAATCTTGACAAGAGTTCGTTATTAAGAAGTTTCAAGACTTGTTTTAATTATTTATTATTAAGTTATGCATGTCATCTAATTCAACGATGCATATTATGATAGGAAACAACCGGAAATGGTCGGTCGGTGTTAGAAACTAGAGTAGCCTCAGGTGTGATAACCAATCAGCATTTCTGAGATTTCTGTAAAATTTTACGTGTTCCATACTTATTTGATACTTATGATCAATGGCTGGTATCCCGAATACACAGCTCTTCAGTTTAGAGTTGCATCGTCAATATTAAAGCTAAATTTTTATACAATTTCATAACAGCTATTACAGAAGCAATTAAAATCATAAAAATGCATTCATGAGTGAATGCAACTTTCATTCCTGCTTATGACTGTGTCAGTCTTACTATGGTCTTACTTCATAAGTTAAACATACTAGTTCATAAGATTTAAGAAGGGTACATTTTCATGTTCCGTCCAGCAATGGTTAAGACTTCATGAGCACACATGAATTTCAAATAATAAATTACTAAATAAATTAACTAAATTCAACTCATCTTCGTCTCAAACGGTTTGCAGAGAATTGTATTAATCGACAAGAGCATAGTGTGCATTCAACCTGCTCATTTGCCCACTCTTTCAGACAACTAAAGACAAAGAGGATATCATGCTTCTAGAACCTTCAATGACTTTCATGTAAAACATCATTCGTAGAGCGTCGACTTCTCAAGCATATGACTTTTATATTGTGTAACACCTGAAACAAAATGCAGAACAACCTCATGATATTTTCCACCATAAGATTGAATGGTAGTACGCATGAAAAAACCCTCAACCATTTCTGGCATCTCAAATAACAGTACAGGGGTTTCTGTCTGCGTGCGATCGTCATCTGCAAAAAACCGTAGTACCTCACCATTGCATTGTGAGTGTGAGCATACAGCAGTCTAGTGAGTCTGTGTGAAGGAGAGCGAGAGAGAGAAACCGTGGAAGGTGCACACACAGACTTGGGTTTTGAGTACACACAAACCCACACCATTCGCCTCTAGGAGGCGGAGATTGGAGTCCACTAACCATGGTTTATTGAGGCCCCTCTGAATTGAGGCCCAACCTCAGTCTGAGGCCCTACTACACTATGCCTCTGTAACTAACACACCTCTTTCCTCCTTTCTACATGCATGACGACGACGACGACGACCATGGTGATGATGATGCGACCAGAGAGGGTTTCTCACCATAACGCTACTACTATGCCAATAGCCTCCGCAAGGCTTAGGGTTTCTCTTTATCACAATTTGTTTCGTAAACTACTCACCAACACCAAGTCATCATCAAGTTAGTTCCCATTTTGAAACTCCGGAAACTCTTTCAAAGTCTTTATGGCTCTTGTGAAAGAGTTCACGACCTGCTGAGGTCAAGTGGATTTGATTACAGCGACTAAAAGTAAGTTAAAGTCTTTGGTTTTTCGTTTCTGGCTTTCCAGGTTCACCTGTTTGAAAGTAACTCTTTATTGTTTAGTTTGTGCTGCCTTTAGACAAATAGGAGGTGTATAATGTCCTGCTCAGTGTTTTAAATATCATTATACTCAAGTGGCATAGTTGTCATTTATAATAGTGATTAACTTGTAGAGACAATAAGACTTCCTCGTATTCATTTACAACTTGAGTTCAGTGTATGTATTATGACCTCGATCCCGACTAACGCCCTTCTATGACTGCATTTGAGCGGGTTTCTGCAACTTACTATTGTTTCGTATGCTGAGATCGAGTTATCAAGTGGGCATTTTAGTTATAGCGTTTTACAAGCGTTGAATATGCAGAATAATAGTAGATTCTTATCATGTTCTAGAAAAATTGTGTATTTTATTTTTAATTTAGTGGTAATTAATGTAATCTGAATGTTTTGAGTTATGATATGGTTGATCTGAAATTACCATGCTTTATTAAAAAGTACGTATGTGACGCATTAGGCCTCTTTTAAATTTCCAATCGACCTTGGTCATTACTTTTGTGGTTTCTTGTGAAAGGCAACTTTCTATAATACTTTTAAAAAGCAGACTAATACGGACAACCTTTTTCAGTAGGTCAAATACCAATATTAGATAGCAATTCGATATCCACAATCACTCATTCCAAGAACTACCTCATTTACAATGAGGGTTTATTTTATTATTCCTTGCTTAAATCTGAACAGTCCTCTGTCTATGTATCATAAATAAATATGCAAGAAAAGCCCTTTCTACAAGAAACCCTTTCATAGGCATTTTTAAAGGTTGTGTTGGTGAAAGGACAGTAGACTTGACTTATTGAACATTCACCATCACCACGTGGACTTAAAAAACCATGAGGCCTCGCACTATATAAATGCTAATGCTAAACTATGAAGTTTCAAATGATAAAAAGTATACAATGTCTAATACATTCCAATCTACTCAACAGGTTAAATTTTTTCGAAGATGTTGCCAGTGTCGTATTCGATGCCGCCCACTCCTGGGCGCATAACTCGCTATGGAGCACGGAGGATGGCCCAAGGTCAGCTGGAGACCCCTCAACATCCGGGGTTATCTGGACTTGAGGACTTTGACTACGGAATCCCACAAGCCCAATGTCAGCAGTTGCAGAATCAAATGCAGATGCAATCTCAAATGCAGATGCAAACTCAAATGCAGACTCTGCAGAACCATCAGCTCCAAACTCAGCTCCAGTCCCAAGCGTACTACAGCATGGAGGCAATTCATTCGATGCCACAATTACCCCAGATGTCCCAAATGCCACAGATGCCACAGATGTCACAAATGCCCCAAATGCCCCAAATGCCACAAATGCCCCAAATTCCACAAATTCCACAACCCATGTACAATCCTGCAGCGTGTGCTTACCCAGCTTACAACCCAGGATACCAACTACCTGGTGGATACTCATCGACCGATCCCCTCGGTTTAAACCACCCCCATCCTATTGCTGACCCTAGTATGTTTTTGGGACAAGTTCCTACTACGCTTACTCCAGATCCAGACATCCTCCAAGAAACTCCACCCACCCCAAGACCCATTATGAAGAGATCTTGCATGACAAGTGACGATGAAGATGATACTCCTGCAAAGAAGCGGTACATACATGACTTGCACGCACAGTCAAAACCTTACTACATTGACTTGAAAGGTCTTGGTCTCAACTATGAGGCTCCGAGTTGCAAAAGCCACAGAAGTCAGCCAGACAATGATCAAGACACCCTCAACACGCCACACGCTTCCCCATGTCGAGACTCTCCGGAAATGTTTAATCATACAGAATACACACCTATGAGCAATCTTTCCACCAATATCTCGCAGTTAAGTGACAATGAGCCCTTAATGTCTCCAGCCACGCCGGACCCTTACCGCGCGTCAGGAAGGCCAGTGAGAAGGCCTGCCATTGCCCCTCCTCCTGGCTCGTCTAAATCCGCTGAAAAGAAGAAGCGTAAGGAAAAAAATAAAAGTTCAATAGTCAATCGCCACGAAGAACTGGCTCACCTGCAGCTGGGACGAAAAATATTCGTGGTAATTACTTAACCTTGATCAATGCACTCATTTGAAGATTCGTAAGTGTACCTCGACTGAGTTTAATAAAATTGTTTCTCAATGAACTTTCAGAAAAGCTTCAAGGAGATGCGAGATGGAACCATCTTTGGGATAAACATAAGTCACTTTATGAATCACAAATCATTGAAACTGGATTTCCATAATCGGGTACGTAGTAACTTACAATTAAATTTTTTACAATTTTCGAAAGTTGGCCATGATAAATCATTTTTATTATTATTTATTCATTTTCCAGTTGAACTTAATTTTGGGGGCGAACGGATCAGGGAAAACTGCAGTTCTCTCTGCAATTGTTCTCGCTCTTGGAGCTAATGCTGCTATTACCCAAAGGAATACGAGTCTTACAGGTAAAACTTGAAATACATTCGTTTTTCGTTATAAATAACTCGACGCTTTACATATTTCACGTTGTTTCAACAGAGTTTGTGATGAAGGACGCACCCAGCTGCACACTGGAGATTTACTTGAGTAACTTCAATGGAACACTCAGTAAGAAGAAGTACGGGAATGTGATAGGGCTGAAAAGATGCATCGTCAAGAAAGGCTCCCCGCGGCATCTCGTTCGACACAGAGATCCTGACGATCCGAACGATTTGAAGGGCATTTGGGTTGCTCTCAAGAAAAATTCAATCGAATTAGAATTGATTCTCAGCTCTTTACGGATTGATTACAAAAATCCTCTTCAAGCATTCACGCAAGAAGACTCTTTGAACTTCCTCAAAACCAAAGATCCAGCTAAACTGTACTTATAAAATACTAAAGCTTAACTGATAATTAATTGCTTCTGTATGTTTTTAAAAAAAACACAAATTTGTTTTAGCTACGAGTTGTACGATCAAGCTACTTTGGCCAAAGTTCAACGTCAGGATTTGGAAGATGCCGAAAATAACATGAAAACTACTCATGAAGTATTGGCTAAAAAACGAAAGGTAAATCATCAAGCTTGATTAACCTAAAATTCAATTAACTTCCTCATAAATGTCGCGTTTGTTAATGATAAATCATTGATAATGTAGATATCATTATAATTTGCTTTGATAATGTTTTTGTATTACAGCTCTTAGAAGAAGAAGAAGAAATAGTCCAAATGAAGCAACGCGAATATCAAGATATATTGAATATAGAGAGCCATGAAATTGAGTGCAACAACTTAAGTAATGAGTATAATTGGGCACTTGTGGCAGAAGAAGAAGCGTCCTCCAAAGAAACCCAGTCTCAGATCGACTCATTGATAAGACAAATCTCATTCGTAGAGGAAGAAAAGCAAGCGTATCAGGAGCAGCTCAATAAAATTGAGATGGGGCAAGAGTAAGATTAAATTCAATTTATTCCAAAATCATTGTCTCACTTATCAATGTGAAACAAAAATTAATAAAATTAAAACACTGATTTTTACAGATCTGATACAACCGCATTAACAGAGCTGGAAGAAAATTTCAAAGTAGTGGGGAAAGCTATAGACGACAAGAAAGTTGAGTTGCGAAACTCGACAGTGGAAGGAACTCGTATTGATACTCAGATTAAAACGGAAGAAAAAGAAGTGAACAAGCTCCAAAGAGATGTAGAAAGTTTTCAGAGTTCTCTGAAAGCAACGACATCCAATAATGAGAAGCAAAAGGAGGATGCTGAAAAGAACATAGCAAAGCTAGAAGTTCACATCAAGGAAGGAAATGCTGAGCTACAAGAACTTCAAAAAACTAAGGATAGTTTAGAGAACGAACTTAAAAATTCTCGAGACACACTGCAAAATAAATCTGAAGAGCGGAAAAGACTGACCTCAGAACTAGGTAATTACAAAGCTAAATAATTTATACAAGCGTGTGTTAACAATTTCATGCACGAAATCCAGAATTCATGAACATATATTATCATTTCTAACGTAGCAACCCATGAAAAGGAATGGGGCAAAATTCAAGATGATCAAACCAACAACTTTGATCGCTTCGGCCACCATATCAAAAAAATAATTACCAAAATTCAAAAAACAACTTGGGAAGTTCGGCCACCAGTTGGACCATTAGGAAGTCTGTTCACTGTCAAGGTATTACACATTAATAGGATTAAGCTTCATACTGTTTAACAATAAGTACTTTAGTGGTATGATTAATTCCTATTGCAGAGTCAGTATAAGGAGTACTTCGAAATTATTAAGAAAATTCTGGACCAGTACATGTGTGATTTTGTCGTAGCGAGTACCAACGATAATCGAAAGCTAAAAGGGATCCTCGAGGAAGTATTTGGATCGAAGGTTACAAGCTTTGGAGTGCCAATCATTCGTCAAATGCCAGATATTAACGAACCCGTAAGTAACTTTATAAAGATAGTGACGATCCGATATGTACATCAAATTCCTAAAGCTTAATTTTCTTACGCAGTTTATTTTGGGAAATGGAAAAGCACAAATTGGGAATTTACCAGTAGTTCTCGACACCCTGGACATTTCTGATCCGTACGTATTTCGAGTCTTGGTAGACTTTTTTAGTGTGGAACGTTTAGTCCTTCTTAGAACGAATCAGGATGCGTGTGGTTATTTCAAAACATTGGAACCTTAGTAAGTGAATTTAATGAATGCTCCTTAGTTTTGAAATGCATTTCAACGACGATTTTATCTTTGTTTTTAGTAAACCACCAAATTGTCAAGGGTACACACTGGATGGCTTTAAGTTTACTGCGTTCCCTGATTACAAAGCTTCCGTTTTCCTGAATACTCGTAATAATAATTCTCGTAAGAGATCGCTCCTTCTGATGTCCACTGCTGATAACGCTTCGTAAGTCAAGTTATTAACGTATTCGGTGAGTTATTATGGTATTTTGTATTTTGGCATTCATGTGGTTTCGATACCCTAGGCAAGTGAAAGGAGAGTTGGAAAGACTTAAAGCTGAGAAGGATAAACTAGATGTAATAATTAAAGAAGCTAAAATCAGTGTGAATGATTATGAGAAATCGCTAAACAAATGCAAGCGACATATTGAACTGAAGAAGGATGAAATAAAACGGTGGAAAACTCAACAGTGGACGATGCAGAACCACAAGAGCGAAAGTCCCAAGGCAGATTCAGCCTCTAATGTATGTGGCTCATGAAAGTTGGTTATATGGTTCAATATTCAATTCAGTTGTTTTCTTTTTATAGACTGAAATGATAGAAGATAATATGAGGTGGATTGAAGAACGACGCCGGAAAATCCTTGCTCTGCAGCAGCAGAAAACAAAGAATGATCTCATTGTCAGAGAACATTTGACGAATTTACAGATACTGGAGCAACAAATGGCCACTTTGTCTGCAAGCATAGCTGATTCCAAAACGAACAAGGAGAAACAGATTAAAGAGAGCAATCAACGGAAGAAGGTAAATTACAAGAAATGTAGAATACCTGCGAGATGCACAAAAGTTGCCTGATATAGGAGATAATTAATAAATCGCAGTTATAATTTATTTACTTAAATCATTGTTTTTAAATAATTACAGGCGTTAGCAAACTGTGATATAAAAACAAAGAAATTAACTGCTGAACTAAACGCTCTTCAAAAGGAAATGAGCAAGCTCTCCGAGAGTTTAGCTGAGAAAATCAGGGATGCGGAGAAGGAAGGATCAAGAGTTGAGACGTCAAGGTATTTCCTCGTAATTGTGATAAGACAAGTAAAGAGGTATTTTAGCGTGTTACCAATGCAAGTAATTTCTGTTGCAGGGATCCTAGAGAGATACAAATAGATCTTCATGGCCGCAAAGAAAACTTCAACCGGAATAAGCATAAGCTAAAGGACCGAGATAAAGTAAAGAGGGAACTAGAAACGTTGACAGCACATTCCCTCAAAATGAAAGCTGACATTGCTGGAGTAGTCCGTCTAGACAGCGTAAGTTTAATTTGAAAGTGATGCCTGTTCATTTTTTTTCAGCTCTTAACATCTTCTATTGTGACACAGGTGTTACGACCATTGGTCAAGATTCAGTGGGATATGCTTAAAAGCGAGAAAAATATTCGATACCAAACGGTGCAGCAAAATTTTACAGCTCTGATCGAAAGAAGAGGATATCACGTAAGTTTTCATCTGCGAATTGGGTTCTGACACAAACCCTTTATTTAAAATGAAGTTACAAATGTTTTTATCTAATCGATGATTTTGTAGGGAAACCTTGATATCAATTTCAAAGCTGGTCAGCTTCATGTATGCATGGCCAAAAATCAAGAATCAATAGAATCGCTTCAACGATCTTTAAAAAGTGTCGAAGAAAACGAGAAAGAGGAAGATGAAGAAGAAAAGAAGAAGAAAAAGAAAAAGGACAAGGAAAGGTAATCAATGAGACCTTGAGATGAATTTTGAAGCTTTATAGTAAATGATCCAAATCATTGAGTCACCAATATTAAGTGTTTGACGTGTCTGTGTCATTTTCTATTACAGTAAAGCGATAATGATGGAATACACAAAAATGAGGTCTGGAGGAGAGAAATCATACGCTACTGTATGTCTTTTGGCTGCCCTTCGACAAACTATGATAAGTCCATTTTATTTAATGGACGAAGTTGATGTCGGCATGGACATTGGCAACAATACAGCTGCTTTGGATATTCTCATAGAACAATCTCGTTTCCAACCCGATGCCCAGTTCTTCAACATCACTCATTGTGACACTCGTCACATTGATAAAGATGAACGTTATGTAGCCATTCACAAGTTCGTACTCAATTTAGTAACACCCAACAAAATCAAATTCGAACTATTAGGATTAACTTTCTTTTATTTTAACAGACTTCCAGACCCTCCTCGAGCCAGCCAGCTGCCAGCCGTTGAGGGTGGTGGTGGTGACCTCTCAACTACCCAAGTGATCGATCCTATCAATGTGTAGGAAAATACTTTAATGTTAATTTATGTTAAAAACCACTTAAGTCAGAAACAAGCTTCCGAAATTAATTATTCTTTTACCTTAAAACCCAATGCTAGTAACCATATTTTTTGTTCTGGCTATTAATTATCGTAGTATATAGTTTACAGAAAATAATGAAGATCTACAATTTTTAAGTTTGATTCCAGGAAGTATTAATTTACATGTATGTTCCAAATTATTTGAAGTTTTTACAACAGATAACTTATTCCCCGTAGTTCTTACAATAGTAGTCTTATTAGTCGCTTGTAGATGTAGCAAAAATCACACTCGAATTCAAAAAAATGGAATGTACATTTATTACTATTAAACAAAGAAACGCCGTGAAATAACCTGATTGATCCTTACCATGTAAATAGGCTACAAATCTAAAATCATTATAGTATTCACATCAGTAACTTTGTAAGCGGATAGTTATGATTAGTGTATAACAATCTAAACTACGTGCAACGGAATATTTACCGATATAAAATGAAACCGGTACATTTGCCACACCACCACCATATTCAAAATCAAAATACATTTTAAAACAGTGATTTTGATGTTATGTATCACAAAAAATTGCAAAATACGTGGAAACCGTAAGTACAACTCGTCTGTAGTTAATTTCTATAGCTTCTTTATAATTTCCTTTACAACTATTTTTCAAAAGAATTCTCGCAATTTTGTACAACCATGATTTAGTATCTGCAGCTTCCTATTTTTGAATCGTTTTCTAGCTCTGTTTTAACCATTATTGTAAACAAAAAATGTAGAATTACAATTATAATTAAACCACTAAAAATCAATTCTCCTCACACGTGTAAGATATTGATAGCGAATTACTTTAAATCTACATTTACCAAAATCCAACTAATGTGCAAGGCTACTTTGATGTTCGTATTTAAGTATTCACAATACATTCTAATGATTTATGTTAAAATGATTTAAAAACATGTACACACACACACACATTATAAAGTAGTGAGTAGTTCCAATC
>Ga0194135_10002077_pt1 | contig 12125 bp, 10 predicted proteins | sample LitLau_LLRF_2013_FD_134024 | JGI IMG/M metagenome (GOLD analysis project Ga0194135, IMG submission 134024) | Freshwater sediment microbial communities in response to fracking from North America - Little Laurel Run_MetaG_LLRF_2013 (version 2) | ecosystem: Environmental > Aquatic > Freshwater >... | reverse complement strand
TACAAAGGCACTTATTATAAGTATAAGGATGCATCTTCTTGCAGCAGGATACATTGTGAATAGGATTTGATACGAGTTTCAATTGAGGAGAGATTGGGAAAGTCGAGGATTTATGTAGTCACGGTGTGCAACTATTATGCAAGTCTGATTATGAGACTAGTGCAGAGAATCGTTGATCGTGTAATATTTTCCACGTTATAATGTTTTAACCATGAAGCAGAAGAGTTTATAAGCCCCAGACAACACATTTGTCATTAGTGGATAAAGGGCAATGTATGGATGCAATTGTAATAATGAAGCTACCTTAATCAGGTTAAATGATAAAAAGTTCATTCATCTCTATTTATTCTTAGTCGTGCAATGATTATACATTTTCACGAAGGTGGTAATCAGAACTATTTATGAAAATTTATGTATTTACTTTACTTGCTTAATTGTATGATATCACTTCTTGATAAGTTGACTAAACATATACAATGCTTCTTATTTCCGAACGCACTTAAGAATTTTAAAACCCAAAAGATCTCACCAAAGAACTTTGGCGTACCATTGATTAATTTGTGATATTAAATTAATGGCTGACGCATATGCTCCTTGGTTAATTCAATTGTTTGGTCACTTGTAAGTCTTGTTGATGCCACAAAGACACATGACAAAGACACAGCCACAGCTAAGAATGTGTATCATACTTGTATTGTTGTAATTTGTAATTTATTCATGTAACATTCATGTAACATTCATGTCATACTTGTGACTAAAGTTGTCAATTAACATCTCCCTGGAATAAATCAACGAAATATGTTTGCTTAAAATATTTCACTTGTTTTGATTTGAGTAGTTCATGTTTCGTATTGAACTGAGTGGGTTCAATATTGAGCACATTTAGTGTCTTGTCATTTAAAATTAGGCAAATGCTTGACAGCATTCACGTTCATATACACTGAATGAATCATTAAATTTTTAATTTTGTAAAGTTCACTGCACGACTGCATATATTTATGGTTATCTTAAATTATTTGATTACAGATGGACAAGAAGGGTATGTTCGGCTGCATCATTCATAAATAAGAAAGGTTAGAATTCTGCCAATAAAAATATGCATGCTTTACATTCTCGGACAAAATATCTTGCACGTAGTCCTTCTTAAAATTAGTAAGGAATATCTGGGGCTATCATAGTGAATATTTACCTGTTCTTTTTTCACTCCCAGATGCTACACTTGTACCTGAATTCGTATTAAGGCCTGTCATATTAGCATTGTAGATGTTATCAATCCCAAACTACGAACGCAAAATCAGATAGTGTCTGTTTATGTAACTGATATATTCAACGAGGACTACTTGTGTCTCATGCATTTGGTTAAAATGCAATCGTGTCATTCGTGTGAGATAAGTGTGAATATACTGAACGAGGAATGACACAAGCACAAGTTGCTCAAGCTTATACCCATCAATCAATCAAATAATGCTTGTTAGTTTGATGGAAAAGTGGAGTGGTTCTTGGTGAGAAACTTCAAAATCAATTTTTTTGTTACTTAATTATGCTTGAACAATTAATTGTGGGTATTAGGAACAGTTCCATGCAAGAGAGACTTTGGCTCAGTTTGATTAGGTGTTATGCTCAGTCAACAGGTGGAATGTAGATATTTATGATTCAGTCTGCGGTAGTAAGCTCTAAATCCCAAACAAATCTATAGAAGGAGAAATTACAACGGTTACATATGACCTGACTAGCAGCCAGTAATGTCATTGTCATTGCATACTTTTAGGTTGGGAAAAAAGGTTTTTAATTTTGTCTATTTGGCCTAAAATACCCATCGATAGATCGTACTCACAAAAAATACGTCATTAAAACGCTTTTCTTGAGATAGTGGAAGGGAAGCAAGATGCCACAGCCACAAGTCTGTTTAACCGACAACTAAGAAAATTAACAAAGCTACAAATGAAGTCTTTCAACGGACCCTGCAGGGTTGCGGATAAATGTCTGTGACCGAAAATTCTTATTAATTTATTGAATAATTTAATTTTTAGTTCGTTTAAAGTCAGTTTCGGCAATTTGAACCTCAAAAACAAGAATATGAACTTTGTGGGTAAGAAATAAGAACTCAACAATCATAGCTTTTTAGATTTGTTGGTCTCATATTTCCAGCCAGGTTTTAACATTAAATTAAAGCACAGGGCATTATATGATGACTTCTTGCGTTTTCATCTGATTATACAGATTAACATGATTATTTGATAATTATTTGGTAGTTAATAATTTGGTATTAGATGATGCCAAAAAAAAATAAATGCGTGCGACGGAGATAACTTGTTATACCAATGTGTACAGTACATCAAATGCTTGTGTTTTATTATTGGCTAATAGAAATATCAGCACAGTTCCGAAATGTTTCTTGTGGTCCACAGCCAAGTCCCTCTGTTCCATTTCCACAATCTCCCCAAGTATTTCCTGAATCATGAAACAAAGACAGTTATCAAAATCTTTCTAGTAATGCTACGGTTTTCCTTCCTTTGTACCTGTTATGTATTCCCATCGCAAGATACATCGATCACAAATTAAACTGCTGGGTAAAGCCACATTCATTCTATAAGTCCCGCTGTCCCACATAATAGGGTATTTATATCCTTGTGTCTCTCGAATAAACAGAGGCTGGCCGAAGCACTCATTTGTTTCCGTTCCATCTGGAGTAGAAAGTTGACACATCGTGAATTCAAAGTAACCTGAGTGAGCTGCCTCGATATATATCTCAACAGAAATATCCTGGCCCATCGTGTAATTGCTGGTTATTATTCCAAGCCCATATTTCCCCGTGTTTTCATAGTTGCGCGGAATGGGATCATTCCAGTTGTCCCCACAAGGACCACATTTTCCGTCATTGAACCAATGTTGATCCTTATAATATTAGAAAATTGGAAGCGCTTCTAGCTAAATTATTGCTTGTCTTGTTTGGTATACTCACCAAAAATCCACCACAATGAACTTCTCGATCCAAATAGTTTGGTTCAAAATTTCCAAAGTTTGGGAATCTCCAGATAGCCCCTCGGAATGTTGGAATCAGCATCATCCCATGACAGTTAACGGTTGTTGGCAAAATAATGCCTAGAAATGACAACATATATAAAACACAGACGTAGTGTTCCATATTAAGCAAGGAAATGGCTGAATAGCTCAATATCAAATATGAATGTGCTGCTTGTAAGTAAACCATGCACTGACTTGCTTGCAGTTTAATTATTTTATAAAATTACAAAATCCTTAATATGTAGTACTCAAAACACAATCACAATGCCATAAATCAAGTGACGCACATCAAATCAATCTATCAGTAAGTACTCAAATCATTTTTGGTGTCAACTTATCATAACTTATCAGCGTTTATGACAGTACCTCGATTTGGCAAATCGAACATCTTGAAAGCATCTGAAACGTAATGCTGATTCTAGTTATGGTCATATTTATCACATTGGTTCTTTAGTTTGTAACCTTTACTTTGAGAATCATACGTTGATTTTTATGTTATACGACAGGGATAAATGAGCTAGCTTACATCACACACGTCATTCACCTGTCATTTGGACTTAACTACTTTGAAAACTACTGACATAGTTTCTCAATTTTTTGTCCTCAAGAGAAGCTAAATTCCAGTTATTTGTAACAGTATGAAATATTATGTATGTTTTATGGATGTGAGTGGCATACTGATAGACAGTAGCCCCTCAAGCCGCTTAGGTCGTAAGACCCATTGCAGACTCATCCAGAACACGCGCCATGCAATAGGTGTAATCTTTTGGGATCAGCTGAGATATGAAATATTAGGGCCTACCCGGTACGTCTAAAGTTCCTCTTTAACAAACCAAAAATCCTTGCCTCGTCTTCAAAGAAATAAGAGAAACTTGACCTCGCAGGTCCCAATGCATATAGCTGTTATGCGATTAATCGCAATTTTGTACTTTGCCATTAGAAACAACGACGGAAGCAACATCATTAGACGATTAAGCTGTATGAACACTGACCCCGTTCGATTCGCTGGTTGAATTTTTAATTAGCTCTTTCATCTTTTCGAACCGGGCTGTTTTCTCAGTGGAGATACGATAAGTTAAAAAGGCATAGGAAAATGCATGCGCTGTAGATCCTGTGACATCGAAGTTAGGAGAAAAAATTAAGCCAAAAATGGGTATTCAACCCGTGTTATGAATAATTGTTGCCGAGTAACCGGTAGGGCCACTGTATGCTCACTGGAGTAGGACTCGCTCTAGTCTTCTACTTATGCATGCGCTTAGCGTTGTGCCTTTGTCCTGTCCTGAATTTTCCTGTCGGACATGTCATTTACGTCCAAATTCGACACGACCATTAAATGTCACGACAAATTGGACAAAAATGACTGACATGTCATATTTGTCCGACAAAAATATCCATGAATACACGTTTGACTCGACATTCGCTCCCAAAAACGTGAAATTGAAGCAAATAGGTAGTCAAATCACGGCAAAAAGGATTATTTATAACATTTTCTGCATAAAATTATAGAAAAGGTTTTAAAATGTAGCTTTTGTGTTGAAAAATAGGGAATTTAATTATAAAATTGTAGCTTTTTAATTGAATTTTAGTATAAATGTCCGTGTCATTTTTGTCCTGCTTAAAAATGTCAGACAAATGAGGCAATTTTGACATGTCTCTTTGTCTTAAATGTCACGAGAAGGACAACTGGCACAACGCTACTTGCGCTTAATATAATATTATGGTGTTTTTATTGGCATTCAGGAGGCATTTTTTCAGAGCATGGAGCAGTCCTATCTAATAAGAAGAAGCGTAGTAATTGTAGTTTGTAGTTTGATGGTTATGTTTGACTGTAATAAATATGAGTCATTGATCTATATATGGATACGGTTTTGAACGAGAAAGGATAGTCATCAATCATAACAGCTTAACTCACATCTCTTTTGATCTGCATTATTCATCGTCACAATTTGTCGCAATACTAAGCTCTTTATTTGAGAAGAAACAAGAATATATTTACACCTCACAGACATAATGCAACATGCTGCCGCAAGTAGTTGAACACCAATTGTATCCATCACTAAGAGCTCCAGTTGTGTAAGCGCATACATTCGATGGGATGCCACAACTAGGAGTCTTCCAGTTGGTATATTCCACAGGAATATCATGAGCAGGCCAATTCCAAGATCCTCCATTCTTAGTTGCCCCAATCCATATAGAGGCTGAAAACATAATATAAAAAAATAAATTGCATGTATTTTCTGTCCCTAGTGTTGTCTTATGTCTTGTCGAATGTCTTTTAACTAAAATTTTAAAATTTTCACCTCCGAAGTTGTCGATGAAAAGATGGAGTCTTAAATCGTTATCTTGAGAAGGATTTACGGGAGAAACCAGTCTTCCACCCTGCTGTCTGCATGAAGCATAGGCATCATTCCATGTTTTCTAAACAGGTTTCAGACAGGGTTTTAAAATTTGTTATTAGAATTATTAATAACGTACTATGTCATCCGTCATAAATAGTTACTGAAGTTGTTGATCTCCAATAGGTCAGTTGAACAACCACTCCTTCAGAATTGATGGACGGAGGCGCCAGTCCAATATTAACAAACCCTAGAAGAGAGAAATTCAGTATGAGCTTTTAAATCTGCCATAAAATCTCGCTGTACAAAATTGCCTTAAAATGCCTTATAGCTGCTGTAAACAAACAAGCAGTTTTTATAATTGCTGTAAGTGTATAAATTCTGTCAGCAAACTTTTAAATGAAATAAATATCACCTTCTCTTTGTAGTAGTTCTTCTGTTGCTTTAACAGTGCTTCCACAGGCAAGTACAAACAGCATTACAATCAGCCCTTTCATTGTGATAGCAGATGTGCTTGTTAGCAAAATAGTATTTGATGCAAGCCACCTGGACAAATAATTACTGATTGGTTTATGCTATCCTTCCTCCTTTATGTACTCATGTGAGTCGTTGCAGTTCCTAACACAAATGCTGTAATTTAATTTCTTTTTAAGGCTACGATTGGAGATATTTATCCTAGCTACGTAACGTAAGTAGTATTTGCAAAGGTTACTCTTAATAGAGAGGTTTGCCATGTGTGTGATGTAAGATGATGATGAAATTTATCGATGTCATGTGAGATGAGTTTTAATTTGAAGGTTGAACAAAATGATTAATTATCTTCTATTTAATGACAACCATCCCCGAAAACTACGCTTTAAATTAATGATTATTTGGAGCACCTGCATACGTGTTGCGATGATTGATTGCAATGTGACAGTTACAAAGTAAGAGCTAAATGCTTAAGAGCGTCATTACTAAAAATAAAAGAAATACAATTCAAAAGCTTTCAAGATACTCTATTTGCCAAATCCAAGTAAACACTGATATTTTATGACGAATTGACACAAGTAATTAAATTAGCTGACACAGAATATGAATGACAAAATAATGACCATACTTGACAGGTTTGATGTGCGAGTTTTGATAGGATTGCTGGTTTTAAGTGTTGAGTACGACATAAAGGATTGCGTAATTTTATAAAGTAAAGTAAACTGCACGCAAAGGCAGTAAGGCAGCTAGTTAAACTGAGCCAACATCTCTCTTTCATGGAATTGTTCCGAGTACCCTCAATTATTTGATTGAGCATAAGCATAAGTAACAAAAAAACTTGATTGCAAAGCTTCTCACCACGAACCACTCCACTTGTCATTTCCATCAAACTGACAAGTATTATTTGATTGATTGATGGGTATACAATTGTGCAACTTGTGCTTGTGTCATTCCTCGTTCAGTATATTCATACTTATCGCACACGAATGACACGATTGCATTTTAACCAAATTCATGAGACACACGTAGTCCTCGTTGAATATATCAGTTACATAAACAGACACTATCTGATTTTGCGTTCGTAGTTTGTGGTTGATTACAGTCATAATGCAAGTGTGGTGGACCTTAATACGAATTCAGGTTCAAGTGTAGCATCTGGGAGTGGAAAACAGAAGAACTCAATTATTGACAAGGTTAACCACAGATATTCCTTACTAATGTTAGGGTGTGATCTGCTAAAACCTTCTTAATATTTACAATGCAGCTTCAGTTGGGACACATTTGTTAGTTAAATCATTTTGTTAAAATCGGCCTTAGTTTCAGCTCGAAATAGAAAGCTCACTACTATCTACACTTTCAAAACACAAGGGCTGCAAAGCAGGGTACACTTAATTGCCTCACAGGGCCTTTATTGACTTTTACTTAAATCTAAGACGGAGAGCTACACGCGTAAACCTTCTCCTTCAAAGAACAAAAGTAGCTTGAGGAGGAAGCGTCCCTTTCCCAACACGATCAAACACGAAATTGTTTTGCACGACATAACATACATACATAGAACACAACTACGTAATAAATATATTCTAATCTATGATAATCTCATTCGGAACACATTTTTTCCTTTTTTACGATGTTTCTACAATTATAAGTTCATTCTTTTAGTTAAAAAATTTGTGATAACATGAGCCTTTAGTCTAGAGCTATCTAATTTGAAAGTTTTACGTCAGACAGAATGTGCCAAATTGTTAAAATATCATGCAGAAAAAAGTGTATGCATTACGCAATACATTTTTCTAATTCATACTACAGTAATGAAGGATGTCAGAAAAAGTTGCTGCGGAACAAAAACTTGGTAAATATAAAGTTAGAAAAAGTAAGTCTTAAGGCATTTCAATAGCTTATTTCAGTAGAATTAGGAAAAAACGATTTTGTATTTTTTGAATTACCTTGAAACTCAGTTCGCGTGTTAATATAGTTCTATTCTCCAACACTGTTATCATGTGAGTTCTGTCATGCATAACATATGTTGCCTATTGTGAAATAAAAACACTTCTGTTCAATGACAAACAAAGTGATAAGAAAAAAGATGTAGATCATCACTCACACTTAGGTGTACAATTACTTCTGCCTAAAAAATCTTCTTGATTACACATATTATCCTGGAGGATTTGCGGGCAATTCTCTCCAATCAGATCATTCCCGTCAAATCCCTGACAGGTCATATTCCCTTCAACATCAATTCCCTCTCATTAGCTCACTACCATCGATTCCATTCCAATATTTCACTCCCATCAATTCCCTTCCGCAGTCAATTAACCCCGCACCAATTTCCTCCCATGACTCTGATCAGTAGCAAGATAATTATGCAATTTCAACTCGCCGTATCATGGGATGTAAACTAATCCAATGGCTAATAACTATCGATCTGTACGTGGACCCAAATCTGTTGAATTCAAATATCTGTGTTAGTAACATTCCCTTTGGGCCAGACTTTTAAGGCAGTTCAGGGCAGGCCTTAAATGTTAAGATCATCGTGACTCATATTGGCAGATTTATTTTATAGTGTCGTATAATATGAATGTTAAGGATGGCTCATTTTCATTTAGTATGCTCGGCCGCTGTAATTTATCTGTGAATATATTTTCCTTTATCAATATACCTATACTCCATTTATATATTAGGTTATCTAATCTTTCCGTTCTATGTTGGATAGAGTGTGTCACGTTGCACAAAACTTGCATTTCTCCTTGATTAAAAACATGTTGATATAACCTTATTCTCTCACAACGATTTACGACTTCCATCTCGTTCATGCTAAATTTGAGTCAGATTGTCTATCTGGGTTGAATCATGTTCTTAAAATCATTCTATGTTCTATGTTTTCTGTTGTGCAGCAGCTGTCAAATTATTGAGTACGACTATTGGCATGTTCCTGAAAATGTAATTTAACAAACATTCAAAACATTGCATTCAGTTTAAAATGGTGTTTCGAATTTATAGGTGACTTGGAGCGAAGCTTTCAGATGGTGTCTGGAAATGAAAGGCGGAATAGTAAGCCCACAAAATCCAGCGTTGGATAATTACTTAAGGAATTTCGTTTTGACATCACAAGTGAATGGTAAATTGTTAGTTTAAATCACTACCTAAGGTTTCAAACCGATTAAAATTACTATTTAATCGATTAAGAGAGCATTTGGATCGGTGCAAAGAAATTCATCGATGGCTGGAGTTGGCCGTTCCTAAACAACCCCATGGACTACACCAACTTTCAATCAGAAGGCTGTGTGAACGACACGACACAAGAAAATCAGTGTCTAGTTGCTATCCCAGCCTCAGCTGATGGAGGACCTTGGGGGTGGTGCATTAGGAATTGTGATGCTGACTATCAATTTATATGTCAATTTGCAAGATATGTGACGATTACAAGTACCACAATGTCAACTACAGTCAGGTCTACTTCTATTTCAAGTACTTCAGCGGCATCAACAGAGTGGTCAACTATGTCGAGTACGCAAACACCATCGGAATCTTTACCTACGACTACAACAGTTATGTCTTCTACAATTTCAACATCAACAGAAGTGACGAGCTCTCTTATAACAAACTCCACTGAAATAACGTCGACAGTGTACGATAAACATACAGAAGAGAACTCGGACGATTCAAAGGGTTCTAGATACTCTGCACTATGTAATTTACAAGGAATGTCTTTGCTAATTTTTATTATAAAACAGATATTGTAGAAACGATCCTTCTTGCAATGTACTGACTTATATGTATAATGCGGTCTAGTTCAAGGTTGGAATTACTGATGCTCAATAATGCATATCCGTTTAATGATTCTTCTCCATTTATTTTTTAAATTGCATTTCTGCTTATTAATGGCAGCACTACATGGATATCATAATTAACCCCTAAAATATGCATAAAATAGCGCAGCATTGTATTATACGCACATGATCGATTGTCTTACTCTGCATTCCTTCTGCCCTTTCAAAAAATCTCGCTTCTGAAACTGGTCTAGAAAAACATTTAGTGTACGCAACCGCTTAGTAAAACTAATTGACACTTACTAAATTCAAAATTTCACGGTACTACCAGGAAGCATAATAAGCGATACGATAATTATTGTATTACAGAAAAAAATGAAGATAATATACTATGCATCCACAGACAAGAATGCAAGTGAGTATTACTGGCATATACCAGCAGCACTCATGCTTCCTTTGGATCACAGCTTAATTTTAGCAACCAAAAGATACCAAGAAACTTTCTGGAGGATAATTAAAATCTAATGCGCAAATAGCACTCTTGTAATACTGCGATTCGAATTGGCTTAATTTGCTTAATAGATTTTAAGATAAAACTGTTCCATTAGAATTCTCACAAGCTTATACAATTTTACAAGCTAATGATAATTCTCGTATTCCAACGGTTAGTTGTAGCTCTTGATGATTCCATAAAGTCAAGTATCATTGCACATTGCGATTGATTATTTAATTCTATTTTCGATCAAACCCTTAATAACAAGATTACACAGTACAACAATTATACTACAAGTATATGATAAGGCCTGTTCTTTCCACTCTTTGACTCTCAATTGATGGATTGACAACTTCACTGATTTTTTATTTAACGTCAATTTCACGTTCATGGTACTCGACACATTAAAACCTTTTTATCTTGATGGAGCTTAATTAACTGTCAACTGATTAAGAGGTTCATGATTACTTTTGACAATAGGGCGACCTTTAGTCGACTGTACCAATATAAAAACCTTCAGACTACATATTGTGTCATTTAGAACCGAAGATTCAAGCAAACTGAGCTGAGCTTTCTTATCCTTGATACACACAGAATTTGACATGAGACTTGTACGAGCTTTCCTTATTTCAGCAGCAATTTTTGGTTACGGCTTTGCTGAAAACCAAGTGCTACCCCAAAGAGAAGGTAATTCTTTCTAGAGCCAACTAACGTCTAATTTTACTTTCAGTTTTCGTATATGTACGGTTTTAGGTTACACAAATTTGGGACATGCTCCCATAACCTCTGATTCAACTGGGAAGGAAGGTTCGGCGAGAACATTTTACTGGCTGTCAAATGTAGAAGTAAGTTACTGATACTGTAGAGAAAATAAAGTTCCATTTTAATACGGTTGAAAACTTTTCTTAGGCCACATGGCAGGACGCTTTTGCTGCATGCAATTCGCAAGCAGGAAGACTCGTGAGTATAAGTAACCCCGTAATGAACGAAGCTGTGAGAGATTATTTGATCGGGATCACCCACTCAGGTATGCATTTCTGATTTATGTCAAAAGTATTTATCAAGGGAGACTATCCTTCTGTAACCTCCAGATCTGAACATCTTGAGGTACTGTCGATTGGGTTAGATGGCTTGTAGGCTTCGAAGCAATTCTGTCGTAGAGGTAGTGGGGGGCAATTCTAGTATAGTGACATACTGTATAGTGTCACACACTACTACTCGCACCTAGCTTATTTGGCACATAGAAGTAATGTGTATGCAGTCATCGAACTCATTTGTATGACTAACGAGGTTTTGATCTGGAGGCTACAGTACGATAGTCATTCGTGTAAGGATTTTTTTTACGAAACTTGCATTGTGTAATGAATCCAGGCAACGTTTGGATAGGAGCAAAGCAAACTGGATCTAACTGGTTCTGGCCTGCTACAAATATCCCTATGACATACAAGAATTGGAGAGCTACCTCGTGTGAAACATCCTCCAATCTGTGTGCCTATGCAACTGGTGCTGGTGCAGGTATATTTAATTGGTGCTCCGCAAGCTGTACAAATAGATACCGTTATTTATGCGAGGCATAAAAGATTACACAATTTGGATTTCAATGTGGCATATTTTGACGTAAAAATTAATATTAAGACCAATATATCTATAAGAATCAAGCTAATTGTAATACCAATAAATCAATGAAAGATTCGCCTATAACTTTTGAGATTAAAAATATGAATTAATTTGTTTGTTCACGTGTTTAAATACGTGCATTTGTTTGAATATTGTAGACTCGATTTTCTTTTTGACAACCAGTAGCTTTAAAACTAGTGAAGGCTGTTACTTCTACCAGATCAATAGCCCTCCGCTAGACATTTCTGTACATTTTGAGCTGACGTGCTAAACTCTACCTTCGTTGGGTCAAAAGTGTTGAATGTTCTAGTGATTAAAGATCGCTTTATTTTGGGAACATTTTTATTCAGGCCTGTTCTAACGTCCCAGGACAAATTTTTGGCTTTAATTTGTGAGTTGCAGGTCGATCTTACCTAT
>Ga0194135_10002076_pt1 | contig 12126 bp, 8 predicted proteins | sample LitLau_LLRF_2013_FD_134024 | JGI IMG/M metagenome (GOLD analysis project Ga0194135, IMG submission 134024) | Freshwater sediment microbial communities in response to fracking from North America - Little Laurel Run_MetaG_LLRF_2013 (version 2) | ecosystem: Environmental > Aquatic > Freshwater >... | reverse complement strand
CCCTACGGCGTGATCTGCAATGCCGGTCTCGCGCAGGACGGCGTCTTCCCCGGCATGAGCGGTGATGCCTGGGACCGCGTGTTGCGGACCAATCTCGACGGCTTCTACAACGTGCTGCAACCGCTCACGATGCCGATGATCCGCCGCCGCCGGGGTGGCCGTATCGTCGTCATGTCGTCGGTGGCCGGCCTGATCGGCAATCGCGGCCAGGTCAATTACAGCGCCGCGAAAGCAGGGCTTATCGGCGCGGCAAAGGCGCTGGCGCTGGAACTCGCCAGCCGAGGCATCACCGTCAACGCCGTGGCCCCGGGCCTGATCGAGACCGACATGATTGCCACCGCCCCGCGCGAGGAACTGCTGAAGCAGATCCCGGCCGGCCGCGTGGGTTCGGCTGACGAGGTGGCCGGGCTCGTGTCTTATCTGTGTTCAGACGCAGCGGCCTATGTGACGCGGCAGGTCATCGGAATCAATGGCGGTCTGTGTTGAGGCATGTCTGCTGATCAGCTTATTTTTCGCACGCGGCGCAGTCTGCATCTGCTGAGACGGACGCACTGCATGTCAAGGCCGATCAGCCCGCCAGCGCCTTCCGGATCTCAGGCGCATTCATCAACTGCTCCAGCTTTCTCTCGAAGAACAGCGGAATGTTCTTCCTGGCGTCGTCGATTGCGCCGAAGAAACTGCCCTTGAGGTCATCTTCGCCTTTGATGTGCGTCGAACCCAGCACCGCGCCACGCGCGTCGTAGACGGTCATGGTGAGGTCATAGCGTACGGTGGGATTCTTCAGCGTGTCGCTGTACCAGTCGTTCATCGTCAGCAGTACGGCGCGCTTGTGCGCACCGGACAGGAGGCGCGATCTTGCGGTCGCCGGCGTTTCGGTGGGTTGCACCAGCACACGGCTGGTTGTGAATCCCGCGCCGTTGAGCGCACGCTGAAGGGATTCCCCCATGTCCTCGGCCAGCGGTCTACCGGATGCGGTGGTGACGCTGAACGGAATGCCGTATCCCGTACGCTGCTTGCCGACCTCGTTGGCCTCGGTCGGATCGTCGATGACGTCCGGACGCCGGTCGTATACCGCCGAATTGACCTTGCCTGTACCGCTGTAGCTGAGCTTGCTTTGCGCGTCAGCGTAGTCGTACTTGTTGCCGATCGCGCAGCCGGACAGCAGCAGGATGGTCAGGCAAGGGATTCCAAGGCGGTGATGGATCATCGGGGCAGGGTCGCTGGGATTGAACCCCATGCTAGCTGCTTGAAAGCTCCCGTACGAATTCGCCGTGGCGATCGAGCATGCCGATCATTGCCCGAGTCGGCGCCCGCAGGCCTGGTTCCGGACCGGTTCCGGAACGCAGGCTTGCGAACGGCAAACGGTATGAGCCGACCGGGCTAGCCGTGGACATCTCCAAAGGTTTTCGAAATGCCGACATAGGCCGCCGCGCGTTGACCAAACTGCGGAGCGCCGACGCCGATGCCGGAGCCATCGCGAAGCTCGTACGTGCGGTCGAGGACATTGATCACGGCGAGCCTCAGTCCGAGCTTGCCGACGCCGGGCAGCGTCACGTCGCGCGTTGCGAACAGATCGACCTGTGTATAGGGCGTCAGCTTGCCGGTATTCGCGAAGTCCTTGCGCAGGCCACTGCCGTAATTGAAATCGGCACCCAGCGTCGTGCCATAAAGCACGTAAGACAAGCCGCCGGACAGGGTCAGACGCTGGTCATGATCGAGATAGACATAGTGGTTCTCGATGTAGTTGAGCTCGTCCTGCCCGAAGTTGAACTGGCCGGACCGAACGCGGGTCGCCTGGGCAGTGGATCGTGCGGCGTTGAAATAGGCGTTCCAGTTGCCCTGGTGGAACGCGCTGGTGAACTCCAGGCCGTAGACATGGCCTTGCTCGTAGTTGAACGGCGCGAAGATCAGGGCCTGGCCGAACTGGCCTTCGTCCTGGAGATTGCGAACGTACTTGTAGTAGCTGTCGAGCCCGATGGTGATCGCCGGCGTCACTTTCTGCACCACGCCGATATCGAAGTAGTGCGAACGCTCGGGCAGCACCGGGCTGTTCTGCGTGATCTCCGCCGAGTTGGTCGTGTTCGCGAACTTCGCCAGCGAACTGGAGGCGATCAACTCGTTGCTCGGTGGTGTGAAGTAGCGCGCATAGCCGGCATGGACGGTGGTGCTCGATGTTGCCGTCCAGACCACGCCGAGACGTGGCGAGAACTGCTGCGCACTGGTGTAGGCACTCAAGTGGTCGTAGCGCAGGCCGTAGTTCAGCACGACCGTCTTGCTCACGTCCCACTGGTCCTGCACGTAGAGCGCGAACAGCGTGTTGTTGTTTTTCGGATTGTTGTCGACGATGGTCTGCGGCCCGCCGGTCAGGCAGGCACCGCTGTCGCTGGGCGTGCTGCCGCCGGGGCAGCTGCCATCCGCGTTCGGCGCCGTGGTCGGGAACACGGTCGACGTGTTGTCCGCGCGATCATTCTCCAGCGAACCGAGCGCGCCGAAGCGCAGCGTATGGCTTTCGGTCCATTGGTAGCTGGCATCGGCCTGAAGGCCGAAGGTGTCGCTCTTCCGCTTGATCTGCGCGGCCACGCCGTTGAATACGAGATCACCGACCGGATCCGGCGAGAAGTTGATCGTGCTCTGGCGTTCGAAGGCCGCGACCTGGTAGTTCAGGCCGCCGTCGGTCAGACCCTGAAGCGCGCCGATGGCAAAGATGTTCCGCTCGAACTGGCGCTCGTTGAGGTTCGAGGACTCGAAGTCCGGGACGCCGGCAGCCGCAAGAAACCCGGCGTCGGGGGACTGCCCCGGATTGTTCGGAATCTCCAGCCGGTTGTTCGAGAAGCCGGCCATGCCGACGAGGCGCGTGTTGTCGCCCAGCGAGTATTCGCCGTAGCCGAACGCCTTGCCCTGCGTGGTGCGGTCATGGATCGGGTTGTAGCTGCTGGTCGGAGCTTCCACCCCGAGCGTGTTGCTCAGGAAGGACGCCGAGCCGAAGGAGCTGAAATCACCGCTGGACCAGCCGCCCTGAATACTCGGATTGATCGTGTCGTGACTGCCGCCGTAGAGATCGACCACGCCGCCATTGAAACGCTGCTTGGTCGTGATGTCGATGACCCCGGCCGTGCGCTCGCCGAACTGCGCCGGCAGCGCACCGGTCAGCAGGCTGATGTTCTTCGCGAAGCGCGTGTCCAGCGTCTGGCCAAACGTGGAGATGCCTTCCGGAAGGATGATGCCGTTGATGCGGTACTGCAGGTCGGCATGATCGCCGCGGATGTGCAGCTGCCCGTAAGAATCGTTGGCGACTCCCGGTGCCTGCAGCAGCAGCTGGTTCAATGGTGTGGCATCGCCCTGAGGCAGGTTGGCGATGGTTTTCTCGTCGTAGCTGTATCGGCTGCCGCCGGTGATCGGTGAGAGATCATTCCGGGCCTTGTCGAGTCTCTTGGCGCGAACGGTGATGGTATCGAGCTTGGCTGCGCCGGAAGCCGCGGCCGGCGTTTCGGCTGGAGTCGCGGCCGGCGTTTCGGCCGAAGTCGTCGGGGGCGCATTCGAATCGGCGGGCGGACTCTGTATCACTGCCGCATCGGACGATGGAGACGGGCTGTCATCGGCCAGGGCAAGCACCGGAAAGGACATCGCAGCCGCACTAAGCGGCAACAGGCGCAAGACGCGCCGGGAAGACGGATTCATGAAGGATCTCTCGCAATTCGCAAAAAACTGAAGCGGCCCAGCTAGTCAGGGCCGTAGGTCGGGGATGCCGAAGTCGTCAGGCGAAGTGCGAAGGCGGTCCGCGCGACGGCGGACGCAGGAGCAGGATCTGGCGGGGGGCCGAGGACTGGAGGGGCGCCGTGATCTCGACGCTGCGCAGGCTCGCCAGCGGTATTGCCAGCATCGCCGGCGGTGGCGCGGCAGCATGGCCGACAGCGCAGACCTCGCAGGCCACGAGCCGATCGGCCGAACTCAGCTCGTGTTGCGTGCCATGGACAACGCCCAGCCACTGGCCGACCACGAAGGTCAGCGCGAGGAACCAGCGGAGATTGCGTCCTTTGATCACAGGCAAACTTGTATCATCCGGCAACGGGCGTCGACAACCGCCTGCTTGCCGATGCTAGCTCTAGAAGGGGATGTCGTCGTCTTCGAAGTGATCGCTGCTGGGGGCCGGACCGCTGCCAGAGGGCTGACGCGCAGGCGGCGCACTGCGCGCCGGTGCGCCGCTGCGGGCAGGTCCGCTGCTGCGGGCCGGTGGCTGGGAGTAGTCGTCATCGCTCATGCCGCCACCGCCTCCAGCACCGCCGCCACGGCCATCGAGCATCTGCATGTCGTTGACGAGGATTTCGGTGGTGTAGCGATCGACGCCGTCCTTCTCCCACTTGCGCGTGGACAGCGAGCCTTCGACATAAACCTTCGCACCCTTCTTCAGGTACTGGCCAGCGATCTCCGCAAGCTTGCGGCGGAAGACCACGTTATGCCACTCGGTCTTTTCCTTCTTTTCACCCGAGGCCTTGTCGGTCCAGTTTTCCGTGGTCGCGATCGTGACGTTGCAGTAAGCATCGCCGCTTGGGAAGTATTTCACTTCCGGGTCCTTGCCGAGATTGCCGATCAGGATGACCTTGTTGACGCCTCTTGCCATGTCGTTTCTACCTGCGCGCTGTGCGATTTCGAACCGAAAGAATACACCCTCGAAGCCGCTCGTTCATGTGGCCAGCAAAGGGACGGTGACGGTGCGCCCAGCCTTCGCCGGATCGATCTCGACATGCAAGCAGCCGGGATCGTCTTCCGAGCGCCGCAGCGTGAAGCCGAGGCGTTCGCAGAGCGCGCGCATCGGGCGGTTGTCTACCAGCACTTCGCCATAGACCTGGCCAATACCGCGTCTTGCAGCGTAGTCCAGCAGCTTCAGCAGCATGTGGCGGCCCAGGCCGAGCCGGGCATAATTCTGATGCACGAGGATCGCGTACTCGGCACGGCGTTCGTCAGGATCCACGCTCAGATGCGCCAGCGCGACCACCTGCGAAGTTCCGTCTGCGCTCGATGCCACGGCCACGGTGACCAGTTCGCGGTCGTAGTCGATCTGGCTGAAGCGTGCGGCCATGGCATGCGAGAAATAGCGGATCGCCGCGAAGAAGCGGAGGCGGATGGCATCCGGATCGGTCTGTTCCAGCATGCGGATCAGCTGGGGCTCGTCTTCGGGACGGATCGCGCGGACGCGCACCTGGCTGCCATCGCGCAGGCTCGCAAGGTGTTCGAGTTCTGAAGGATAGGGCGGCAGCGCAAGACGAGCCCGTTCCGGCAGCACCCTTGGATCAACGCGCAGGCTGGCATCGCAGATCGTGCAGCGCGAGCTTCCCGCTGAAGCGATGATGCGGACGCCCACCTCCGCGACCTGCCCCTGCTCGATTGCGAACTGCGCTAGCCGGATCAGCGATAGCGCAAGACGCGGAGCATCGCGCGCCGCGCCGGGTTCATTCCAGAGAAAGCCCGCATCTTCGAGCAGGCGGCGCGCCAGCAGGCCATCCAGCGGAGGAAACGCGAAGGCTTCGGTCACGCGCAGGCCGGGAACGTCCGCACGAATGCGCAGATAGGTGCCGAGTTCGGGATGCCTGCGAAGATTCGCGATCACACCATGGCCGCTGCGCGCGCCAGCGCCGGGCCGGCCGATCCCGTAGGCGGCCAGCCAGTCGAGGACAGCCGCTCCTTCAATCCGGCCACTCGCTTCGGCACGCGCATGCGTGATGGCTTTCGAAATCAGGACAGGATCGGTGCTCAGCCGATCGATCGCCGGTGGCGTCTGGGTCAGCAGTTCCTGGGATTCCCGGTGAAGCCGGCGATAGGCCAGGGCGCTCGCGGCTTCTCCGGCGGACGGAAAGGTAGGAATGCCCGCTTCCGCGCAGCGCCGCCGCGCCGGCTGTGCCGTGGCCAGCCCGAGCCAGACGGTCAGTACCTTGACGCCGATCTTCGCCTCGATCAGGGCATCGACCACAGCTTCGTGCGCTTCGCCGGGCCCCGGGCTGTAGACGAGCAGGACGGTGTCGATATGCCCCGATGCCAGCAGTGAGGTGATGGCACGCACCACATCCACGCCGGGTGCGGAGCCCAGGTCGAACGCGCCCGACAGTACGCGCGACATCGGCCAGCGCTGCTGCCAGGCAAGGCGCTCGATCTCCGGCAATTGCGCCGGGACGATTCCCTGACGCTGAAGCGCATCTACACCCAGTCCGACCACGGCGGCACCATTGCCGACGACCGCAATGCGCGGCGCTGCCTGCTTGGGTAGACGCTCCAGAGCTGCGATGGCATCGAACAGGCCGCCCAGCGTGTCGCATTCCACGAGGCCGGCACGGCGGAATGCAGCGGAGCGCACCGGGTCCGGGCCGAAGCCGGGTGAGTCGGCCGCGCGCGTCTGCAGAATGACCACTGGCTTCGCACGGGCCAGCGCGCGTGCCGCAGACATGAACTTGCGTGCACTGCTGATATGCGCCAGTTGCACGACCACGGATTCGGTTTCGGGATCGAGCGCGGCGTAGTCGAGCAGATCGGCGACATCGACATCCGCTTCCGACGCGGTGACGGCAAGCCAGGAGAAGCCGATGCCGCGGCCTGCCGCCCAGTCGAGGGCTGCGGCGGCCAGCGTACGTGACTGGGCGATCAAGGCCAGGCGACCGGTCTTCGGCAGGGGAGGGAATGCGCTGGCATTGACGCCGCCGCGAAGGTTGGCCACCCCCGGCGTACGCGCGCCGAGGATGCGGATGCCGACAGCACGCGCTGCGGCCAGGCGTGCGGTGTCGACCGGCACGTCGGTGGCCCAGATCAGCGCCCGGCACTCGCGCGCGGCAAGTTTCCTGATCGATTCCGGGTGCAGCATGCGGGCATCGAAGCCGACCGCAAGATCGATCGGCTGCAGGCGCTGGATCGCGCCGACGCTGTCCCAGCCCCGCGCTTCGGTGCCGACCAGCCAGCGCTGTTCGCGCGGCACGGTATCCGCCACGTTTCGCATCAGCTGAAGCTGGCCAGCGGTACGTGCCTGGCCAAGCAGCGCGACCCGCCGTGGCTTGAGCAGCGCATCGAGATTGCGGACGGTCACAGGTCGAGTGGATTCAATCGATCACGAACGGCCGCACGAAACTCTCCACGGCGCGGCCAAGGGCATCGGTGTCGTAACCGCCTTCGAGCATGGCTACCACATGCCCTTCGCACCATTCGCGCGACCAGTCGCGGATGCGTGCACCGATCCAGCCGAAGTCGGCATCGGTAAGGCGCAGATTGGCCAGCGGGTCGTCGATGTGCGCATCGAAACCAGCCGAAACCAGGATCAGTTGCGGACGGTGCGCAGTCATCGCCGGCTGCCAGATGCGATCGACAGCATCGCGGAATTCGGTTCCTCCCGCGCCCGGCTTCAAGGCCGCGTCGACGAGATGCGCGATGCCGTGACCGGCCTTCCAGTCCGGATACAGCGGGTACTGATAGGTGGAGCAGAGCATTACTCTCGGGTCATTGCGGAAGATATCCGCGGTGCCGTTGCCGTAGTGCACATCGAAATCGAGAATCGCGACGCGTTCGAGACCGGCGTCGAGCGCCCGAGCCGCCGCCACGGCAATGCTGTTGAAGAAGCAGAAGCCCATCGCGCGCCGTCGCTCGGCGTGGTGGCCGGGTGGCCGGACATTGCAGAACGCGAGGCTGGCCCGGTTGGCCAGCACGGTGTCGACGGCGAGCAGGCCGGCACCGGCCGCGGCCAGTGCGGCGGGGATCGTGTGCGACATCACGGCAGTATCCGGATCGATCCGGATCAGGCGCTCGCCCGGATCGAGCGAGAGCATGCAATCGACATGGGCAGCGTCATGAGCGCGCAGCAGGGCTTCACGCGGCGCAGGCTCCGGTTGCAGGCGCAGCACGAAATCGCCAAGCCCGGACGCGCGCAGCCGATCCTCGATCGCCGTGAGCCGCGCAGGGCATTCCGGGTGGTGCGGGTCCATTACGTGCTGCAGGCAGTCCGGGTGCGAGATCCAGACCACAGGACGGTGGCTCATCGTGGCCCTTCCTGTTCGTGAGACAAGGTGCATTGTAGTCGGAGCTTGGGCTCCGTCCGGCGACCCAGGTCAATGTGGTCAAGGTCGGGATGCGACGATGGGGCAATTGCTGAAACGGCGAGAGGGAACTATGGGTAGGTGGGCCGGCGGGCAGGATGATCGAGCAGGGCTTGGGGCACGATGATCGCCGTCGTCGAAGCCTGGCGGGGCGGGCTGCTGCGGCGCAGCCAGTGGCTGCCGAACATCGTCGCTGGCGTCATCGTCGGCGTGGTGGCGCTGCCGCTGGCAATGGCATTCGGAATCGCGTCCGGCGTCAAGCCGGAGCAGGGGATTTATACCGCGATCATCGCCGGCCTCGTGGTCTCGCTGTTGGGCGGCAGCCGAATCCAGATCGCGGGACCGACGGGTGCCTTCATCGTGATCCTGGCCGGCATCGCGTCGAAACATGGCGTCGATGGCCTGTTGATCGCCACCATCATGGCTGGCGTGATCCTCGTGGTTCTCGGACTTGCCCGCTTCGGGGGTGTGATCCGCTTCATCCCCGACCCGGTGATTGCCGGGTTCACGGCCGGCATCGGTGTGATCATCTGGGTTGGGCAATGGCGCGACTTCTTCGGACTGCCGAAACCTGCGGGCGAGCATTTCTACGACAAGCTCTGGCAATTGCTGCAGTCCTTGCCGATGCTACATCCAGCCACCACGGGCCTGGCGCTGCTGAGCCTGGCGCTGGTGCTGTTCGCGTCGAGGCTGCCGGGCCTGCGCCGCGTACCCGGGCCTTTGATCGCGATGCTGGCCGTCACGGTCCTGCAGGCGTTGATGCACTTCGACGGCGTTGCGACCATCGGCACGGCCTTTGGCGGCATTCCGCAAGGTCTGCCCGGTCTGGCACTCCCAACGGTCAGCTTCGACCGCATCGTGGCGCTGGTGCCTTCCGCGTTCACGATTGCGATGCTCGGCGCGATCGAGTCGCTGTTGTCCGCCGTGGTGGCCGATCACATGGCCGGCACTCGGCACGATTCGAATCAGGAGTTGGTGGCACAGGGTCTGGCGAACATCGTCGCGCCCTTGTTCGGCGGCATCGCTGCCACCGGCGCCATCGCGCGGACCGCGACCAACTTCCGCAATGGCGGAACCGGGCCGATCGCGGGTGTCGTGCATTCGCTCGTGCTGGTCATGGTGCTGTTGTTCCTGGCCCCGCTCGCCGCGCGGATTCCGCTGTGTACGCTGGCGGCGATCCTGTTCGTCGTGGCCTGGAACATGAGCGAGCCGCACAAGGTGCTGCGCATGGCGCGCACGGCGCCGCCCTCCGATGTGGCGATCCTGGTCATGACCTTCGTGCTGACGGTCATGACCGATCTCGTGATCGCGGTGAACATCGGCGTGATTCTGGCCATGCTGCAGTTCCTGCGGCGCATGGCGTCATCGGTTGAAGTCCTGCCCTTGCAGGCGCTCGACCTGCGCCGTGAAGGCCTGAAGGCGTTGCCCTCGGGGTATCAGGTGTTTTCGGTCGAAGGGCCATTGTTCTTCGGCGCGGTGGAAGGGCTGGACCGGACGTTTGCCCACGTCGATGCAGCGACGCGGGTCGTCGTGATCCGCCTGGGCCACGTCCCATTCATGGACATCACCGGTATTCATGCGCTCGAGGATGCGATCCAGCACCTGCAGCAGCGTGACATCCACGTCCTGCTCTGCGAAGCGAATCTTCGAGTCTTGCGGAAGCTTCTGCGGGCCGGCGTGGTCAGCCGTGACGAGAAGCGCTATTTCGGAAAGCTGTCCCTGGCCATTGCTGCGGGACGCGGAGCTGGCTGAACCTCCACGTCAGACTGCAGGCGTCTCGCCGGTCTGGGGTTCGTGAGCGATGGGCCGGACGCCAACGGCGAAGCTGAGCCAGACGGCCGACAGCACCGCTGCCACCGCAAACACGCTGCCCGTGCCCCAGTGTCCGAGCGCATAGCCGCCGAGCTTCGCGCCGACGAAGCCGCCGAGGAACTGGCTGCTGGAGTAGATGCCCAGCGCAGCGCCCTTGCGCGCCAGCGGTGCGCGGCGCGAGATCATCGACGGCAGGGTGCCTTCGAGGAAATTCAGGGCGACGAAGAACAGCAGCAGCGATCCGCAAAGCCCCACGGCCGTACCCCAGGTTTCAGCGGCCAGCAGCAGCGCTATGCCGAGCATTGCGACGGCAGCGATCAAACCCGGCCTCGCGAGATTCCGCTTCTCGATCACGCGCAGCAGCGGAAACACCGGAATGATCGAGACCAGCAGTACCGGCAGATAGACCTTCCACTGCTGGTCGTTGCCGAGGCCCAGGGTGGTCTCGATCGCATGCGGTGCGGCGATGAACAGCGCCGTCATCATGGCGTGCAGCAGGAAGATCCCGCCGTCGAGCCGCAGCAGCTGGGTGTCGGCCAATACCGTGCGCAACTGGCCCCTGGCGCCGGGAATCAGCGGCACCGTCGGCACCACGAAAATGACCAGCGGCACGGCCATCAAGGCGAGCCAGCCAGTCATCGTGAAGATGCCGTCGACGCCGATCCAGCCGGCAACGATCGGCCCGATCACTAAGGCAATCGTGAAGCTCAGTCCCATGCCAATGCCCATCAGCGTGAGAGCCGTGGTGCGGATGCTGATGCGCGTGGCATCGGCCAGCAGCGCTGACACGGCACCGGAGATTGCACCCGCGCCCTGCAGCGCGCGGCCGAGGATGATCCAGTGGATCTCCTGCGTGGCGCCGGCCAGCCAACTGCCGCCGGCGAACAGCAGCAGGCCGAGCACGATGATGGGCTTGCGGCCGATGCGGTCCGAGGCCATGCCGAACGGAATCTGAAGTACGGCCTGTACGAGACCGTACAGACCGATGGCCCATCCCACTTGTGCCGGCGTGGCCCCGCCGGGCAGATCCCGCGCATACAGCGCGAATACCGGCAGGATCATGAACATGCCGAGCAGGCGCAGCGCCTGCACAAGGCTCAGGACCAGCGTGGCGCGAATTTCGGCAGCGTTCATTCAGGCATTCTGATGTGGGGTTGCGGGCGCTTCCGGCGCCATCGCTTGCGAGTCTTGAACGACGGTCGTTACGACCCCCATCGCTGACCATGCTCGCCAGGTCCGGATACCCGTATAGTAATCGTTTGCCCTTGCTTCGACCCCCTCTTGACCATGGATTCAATCCGTATCCGCGGTGCGCGCACGCACAATCTCAAGAATGTTTCGCTGGAGCTTCCGCGTGACAAGCTGATCGTTATTACCGGGCTCTCGGGCTCAGGCAAATCCAGCCTGGCCTTCGACACGCTGTACGCCGAGGGGCAGCGGCGCTACGTCGAGAGTCTGAGCGCGTACGCGCGGCAGTTCCTGTCGATGATGCAGAAGCCGGATGTCGACTCGATCGAAGGCCTTTCACCGGCGATCTCGATCGAACAGAAATCGACTTCGCACAACCCACGCTCGACGGTTGGGACGGTCACCGAAATCTACGACTACCTGCGCCTGCTGTATGCGCGTGTCGGCACGGCGTACTGCCCCGATCACACCGATGTAAAGCTGGAAGCGCAAAGCGTGGCGCAGATGGTCGATCACGTTCTCGCGATGCCGGCGGAGTCCGCCTGGGTCTTGCTCGCGCCCGTGGTCCGTGGCCGCAAGGGCGAGCATGCCGAGTGGTTCGAGCAGATGCGTGCACAGGGCTTCCTACGTGCACGGGTCGACGGCAAGATTTATGAGTTGGATGAAGTGCCGACGCTGAACCGCAAGCTGAAGCACGACATCGAGATTGTCGTCGATCGCTTCAAGGTCCGGCCGGACATCAAGCAGCGCCTCACCGAGTCGTTCGAGACCGCGCTGCGGCTCTCGGATGGCTTGGCGCTCGTCGCGCCTCACAACAGCACCGACCTTTCTGCGGACATCGCGTTTTCCGCGCGCATGGCCTGCCCGCATTGCGGCTATTCGCTGGAAGACCTCGAACCGCGCCTGTTCTCGTTCAACTCACCAAGCGGCGCCTGCCCAAGCTGCGACGGCCTCGGCATCCTGCAGGTGTTCGACCCGGAACGCGTGGTCACGCACCCCGAAGCCAGCCTGGCCGAAGGCGCGATCCGCGGCTGGGATCGGCGCAACCCTTATTACTGGG
>Ga0194135_10002075_pt1 | contig 12128 bp, 19 predicted proteins | sample LitLau_LLRF_2013_FD_134024 | JGI IMG/M metagenome (GOLD analysis project Ga0194135, IMG submission 134024) | Freshwater sediment microbial communities in response to fracking from North America - Little Laurel Run_MetaG_LLRF_2013 (version 2) | ecosystem: Environmental > Aquatic > Freshwater >... | reverse complement strand
GGGGGTGTGATTTCCTGCGTTTCCTTTTCGGCTTCAGTTTCCTGAGCCTCATTTGGAATTTTCTCTACGGCTTCCTTCTGCTCTGATACTGCTGGGTCAATTGGAGTTTCCTTTTAAGACTGCTGGCTGGGGGCTTCGGCATTCTGATTTTCTTCCATCGGAATTAATATTTCTGGAGGTGTAAGTTCCGGTGATTCCTTTTCGGCTTCACTTGGCTCAGCTACTGCCTGCTGAATTGGAATTTTACTTTCAGACTGCTGGATGGGAGCTTCCGCATTGTGATTTTCTTCCAACGGAGTTGAGATTGGGATTTCAGGGGGTGTGATTTCCTGCGTTTCCTTTTCGGCTTCAGTTTCCTGAGTCTCATTTGGAATTTCCTCTACGGCTTCATTCTGCTCAGCTACTGCTGGGTCAATTGGAGTTTCCTTTTCAGATTGTGGATATGGAATGAAGGGATTGTGATTTTCTTGTAATGGTTGTGAGATGTTGAGTGCTGGAATGATTGTTGAATTATTTGGCTGATCATTTTCCCAGGGATTTTTTTCTCCGTGTTTAATAGCAACATTGTCTTGATCCAGGTTTTCAGTATTAACGGATGAGGTAGTTGTCGCAAGCTTGTTCGATGTTTTAGTTGCACCTTCCACAATTTGAGGCAGCAGTGATTGAATCACTGGAAAAATCGGAACAAGGGAAGGAATTTTTTCTATCTTTCTCGTGTCCTGCTTCAGAAGTATTCCTGACGCGGCTTGTTCTAATTTTGCGGGTTTGCTTATGGACATGGTGCCTCGCATCGGTGTTTGACTCGGCTTCGCTCCTATGTCTTCCAACGGTTTCTCCGGAACCGTATGATAAATCGATGATGGATCATATGTGCTTGGTTCGTCTGGTTCCTTGTACGTTTCGCTTTCTGTAAGATAAATTTAAACTATTTATTACCATAACTTCTTAATATTAAACTGTTAGAAAATTGTTAATATTACAACGCATTTAATAAATGCTAAAGTTACCAGGTAAGAGGCGACGACGAGACATGGACAGATTCATTTTCGCTCGAAGTTTTCGAGTTTCAGCGTCATCATCAATCAAATTTCCATTTTTCACTATCATTGAAGCCAATTTAAATAAATCCGTCGGTCCTGTTCCAAATCCTTGCTGTAATTCCTCGAACGGTACTGCCTGAATTCCCATTGTTACCGCGTTACTACTAGCTTTCATCCCGGCTGAAATTAGTAGAAGTGGGCGAAGGGAAGAAATATTGTAACTGGTTAGAATATTCTGTAAGCTTTTGGAGTCCTCTAGTTCTGTTATTCCGATAATTCTGACACTGATAGATTTCAATGACTCAATTCTCTCTCCGAACCAAATTTGCGACGCCTTTGAGAATAATGCCATCACTGTGTTCCCAATACCGGAAAACTCCATACTTTGTTTCAAATCCTCGTCGATGTCCACGTGGTAGTTGTCTTCCAAATTGAATTCAGTTTCTCTCACTTTGGTGACTCCGTTTTCTGAAATTTTATTAGATTCGAAAGGTATGATGATTGGAAACGCAGTTCTACGTTCAGGGGCGACAACGACTTTACCTTCTGTTTGTTTGTGGAATAATTCATCAAATGATACCGGTGTACGGATGGTCTTGTTTCGAAAAACATTCTCGCGTCCTATTCCAGCAGCAATTATGAAGAGTGGAGATCCGTTTGAAATGTTGTAAGTTGAAAATGTTTTTTCTAACGCTGTTGTGGAAGCTAAAGAATTCATTTGGATTATTTTAAGATTTAGAGAATCTTTTACTTCGCTAATTTCCTTGGACCAATACACAAAGGCACGTTCAAACGCTCGTCGTAGGAAAATACGAAGCGAGTCTATAAATTGAATCTCGACTAAAGAATTCTCATTTTCGTTAGTCGTGGTTGGTGATGTATTCCTCTTGATGCGATTAAACCGTGAGGCTGCATTTCCTTGAAATTCGGAATTTTGCATGTCAGGAGTTCCTTGAAATCTTGCGAATTCAAATCCTATATAAACGGATGAAATGAATTAAAACGTATTCAAAAACATGGAACCCAATGGCAAATGGAGGAATAGTTTCACTGCTTTACAGTGGCGCCAAAATTCTAATTCAGTGAGCTAATTGGGGACGCTACTTTCCGAAGGGCACTATTTTTCATTCTGGGATGACTTTAATAATATTTTTTAACTTTTCGAATTAAACGGGATGCATTTGTGTATAAATAATACAAATAACACGAATAATCTTAATCGTCATAAATAATTGTCTCTTTAAGTTGTCCTCATATGCGTCTTACGTAAACCGTTTTTGATATTTCCAGCGTCTTCTGTACCATGCACATTTTGAGACTCATCTGCAACCGCAACAGCCTCATCACTCCTCCATTTAAAACTTCCATCTCTTAGGATTGGAATTGCCGAAAAGGCGTCATGAATTTCAGACCAAGTTGGAATAAAGGCACCCGAAACCCTTGGATTGATCACCAACAAAAACATCGTCAGCGTACATAACTGTAACAAAAGCGAAGGAGAAGATATATTATTAGTTATCTAAATTATTCTCAAGTTGACAGTGCAATTATTACAAGGGGCTTATTATGAAGGACATAGGCGTTACTAAGCATTTGTTGTGCGAGTCCTTACCGATACCCTCCTTGATCTCATCGTGAACATTGGAATCCTTTCCACTTTCACATGAACGAATAAATAAATTAATACTCTCCTTGTTTAGATCAATGCACGAAAACTTCAACTTCCTTTTTAAAATTTGGACGCTGGTGAGAGTAGAAATTGAGGAGTTCAAGGCTCGTAAATACGAAATAACGCCAGTTTAAGCTCTGGAAGCCCCTTATATAACGGCGTCCTTGCCCTTCACCTGTATTGTTTATTTGCTAAACAATAAAGTTCAGTGGGTTAGGACTAGCAAGGTCGCAACCCTTTCCCGTGTTCTCTACCTTTTCACTTCTCGATCGTCGATTTAAAATTCCAACTGAAGTGCAAGTGTTAAATTAATATAATCACTTTGATTCATAAGAATTCTGTCATATCCCTGTCATTCAAGGGACCAGCCACTTCGGCCTGTTCTTGGGAAGGAAGACAAATTAATTATAAAAACATATGGAACGCAATATTACACTAGGATAAGAATAAATCACTGGATACATGCATTCATTATTATGAAGAAAGCATCATAGACATTTATAAATTCCCCGAAAACACTGAAGGTGAAACGTCTGTAAGTTTAATTAAAATTAAAAAAAAAAAAGCTCTATCGGTTTCGGGATGTTCGAGGCTTTCAAATGAAATGGAATTAAAAGTTCTTGGTGTAGATTGTCGTTGAAAATGAATTGAGATTAATTAGTTAATATACTTTTAAAAAGAGAATCATAAATCCAAAATTAATAACGGTGGGTAAAGAGATGAAAACAAAACCAGAGAAAGCGTGCTTTCTCAGCTTGTTGCGAAGTGCATCTGTGCTTGTGCATTATCTTCTTTGTGGTGATGAGGATGAGGGTGGGCTGGATCTGGGTGGTCCTATTGTTTCGGTACGCTGAGCTGTTCCCTCGAAGATTAAAAAGTGGTTTATCCACACAGCTGACATTATTGTTTTCTACATAGTTTTAGTCGTTAATAAATTGTCTCTATTCCCGAGTTATGTCGGCAATCGATAATTCAGAGGTAAGAGGTAACCTGATACTAATTATAATAAAATAATAAGAAAATAAATAAATATTGAACTTGCATGATTCATCAGTATTAAAAGGAGCGCAGTCAGGGCCAGGGCACGCAGAGGAGGGATCTTTCACGATCCCTTAGCGTTCAGCAACGGATTTAACATTAACAGTAAATGTTAACAATTATTTATTTATTTGAGGTCACACATGGTCGAGATGATATCACTACTGGAGTAAATCTGTCAACTGTCATCAATCCAGAAACAAGAAAGGTAAAGAGAATTTTGCATTTTAGTGACGGGACACTAGAAGAATCGGATTCTGAGTCTCAGGAAGACATACTTGATTCGCATTCGGCAGCACCTGCAGGTCCGGGATCAAAAACCTTGGCACAAGCTACCATTGATCCAGTAAATTTTATTTTTACCTATCAATATTTATTTTGAATAATTTGAATAAAAAGTTGTTCTTTTTTTTTCATTGCATTGTATCGTAGAAAGACCTTTCCTGGGCAAGTTGGATGTGGTATCAAAGCAGCAACGGGGGTACGAAGACGCTGAATTTCCTGGATTACTTAGGAGAAAACTTTGCTTACTATTTGGGGATTACGTCGAGCAAATATCAGTACGAGATTGACGAATACCATCGAGCAAAGCAAGAAGAAGAACGGAGAGCCAATTGGAACAGCCTGGAGCTTGCATCTTGGTCCTCTCCTTCCACGTCTAGATCAGCAGCGAATCACGCTGCGCAGTCACCGAAACCGATTCTCACAGACGTAGTCTCGTCGAACACTGATGTCGTCGTCTAAGGCAAGGCTAGAGATTCAAAGACCCAGCACGCTTTCATGCAACGCACTTAATGAACGTTTCAGACGCTGAAAACTTAAACTGTATTTTAAAGTGCCTTAATTTTTAAATACAACACTAAACATAATAACTTGTTGATTGTTAATCTGAGTAACCTATAAAGGTGTACCAAGCGAGTATTCCTTTGCAAAGCCACCGAATTCAATCCACTGCAGTAATTAACAGCAAGACGTTTGTCTCGGATTCTCATTCTGGTTGATTATTATTTTCATGTCAGCCTAAATTGTTTTACTTTAGATTTATCATGTCGTTTAAGGTTCAATTCAAGTCATCTTAAGGCGTACAATATTATTAGATTGCGGACGGTTTTCGTGGAACCGATTGGAGATTTTCAAGCATTTCTTGAGCAGATAATTTCCCTTTTTTACTGACTCCCGTCTTGAATCTGGCTGCCGCTGACATAAGAGTCCATGCTTTCCTGGAGGGCGTAATTCCAGTGGCTCCAGTGAAAATCACTTTGAATTTCTCACGCAGTTCGCCCACTGTCTCCCGTACTTTGTTTACTTGGTCCAGTTTAGCAGCTTCACCCATGGAGATTGTGGCTTTGGCATGAAAGTATCTCTGAAGTAAATCTTTCACCAAGATGCTGTAGGCAGTCCTCAGCTTCTTGTCGGATTCCAGGTTCACACAATCCTAGTAATAAGATAAGATTAGGGAAATTGTTTTTTTTTTTACTTGGTGAAATTGGGGCAAATGAACAATTTTACAATGTAGCAACAGCGGTCCTTGCTTAATCCCCTTTTCCACTTCTTGCCTTGTTTACAGAATCCAAAGAATCTTAAAAACGTAGAATTACGGAGTAAGGCAATCGTGTTAAATGGAGCCGGAACTTTCATGTCCCTCCCGTATAAAATCCAAACCTACAAAATTGGTTATCGTAGATTAGACTTGTAGAATGGAGAGCAGCCAATATTTGTTCTAATTTATTAACGTCAGTTCGCCCCATTTTGTATTCCTTGTCGACATTTCCAAAAACCTCTCCAGCCGATCCAGTCAACATTCCTACAATGTTATTCAGCAGCATAAGTGTTGCAAAGATATGGAAAACTAGAAACGAAAAAGTTGCTATTTATAGCTAACAAACTTGGAACAAGGCAAGATCCCGACGACAAGTATTCTTACAGGCAAACATGACTTTGGCACAGATTCCAGTGATCTCGTGATGGTTCTCTGCCGTCTCCTTTCCACCGGTGCTGTTAATGTGCACGTTGTGTACAGTAATAATTTCCAGGCTTTCCATGTTCCCAGACATCCCAAACAAGCCCCAGAAGAGTGTTTCCGTTGCCCCTTGGAAAGTAGTGTAAGCGTGCTTCTGCTTCTGGGCTATGCCTTCCGTATTCACGTTTACCCAGTTTGCGTAGCCCTTGAAGAGCATGGACATTCCTAAATCCAGCAAAAGTATTATAACGTGGAACTTTAACATAAGAAGAAATTCATTCATGGTCGAACCTGCGGAAAATGCTAGGATTACAGTCAAGAGTAGCATCATCAAACGGGAAATCCCCTTCAGCATCTTCCCCAAGGCAATTTGTAGTGGACCGAATCGAGGGTGAAGCTGGAGAACTCGGAATATTCGACCGAAACTCGTAATGAGACCCAAGGAGAAGAAACATTCCCCCAGGAGAAGGGGATGATTTGCTCTCCAGTACTCACGCTCTCCTACCTTCTCATGAATAATAAGTTCCTACAATTTCCAGCAAGATCAATCAATATTTTAGTCCTTCCAGCTTCCGCACATGACAATCCCCTGGAATTTCAAATTACCTTAGCTGGAGCTTCATTCCACGCTTTAATGAAAAATGCATAGGCAATAATGTAGAAGATGTGATTTAGGACTTCGTAGATGTTCCAATTCTGGCTGAAGAACATGACAGGCATAAAGCAGAACTGTTTCAATGTTGAGACGATGTGTCCAACAGCAAATACCAAGATACACCACTCAATGATGACACTACTTTCTGCATTAGGGAAAAGATCAAACAGTGTTAATAAAGTATTTTTAAATTGAATCCCTCTTCCTTTCATTGACTGACAACATACTTGATGATCTCGGAGGTGATTTGTCATTTGGGTCAAATTTATCTCCAAGTAGTTCACCGTTTGCTTCCAGAATGAGGAGGATGAGGAATACGACGTATGACCCCAAGGCATGAATAAAACGTGAGACCGGAGATGACCAAGTCTTGCAACAATTCATTCCACAGTTCCAGCACTTCGAATAGATGAATTGCCAGAGAGAGATAAATGGCAGGAGGAGAGTTCTCCATGTAAATTCCCAAGCCCTCTGAAAGGGTCCCATTTTTCCCCACGGTTCAAAACCACGAATCCATTCGGTGTAGAGAGCCTGTGCAGAACAAAAACTGAGTAAATAAACCTTGCTACAACCAAAATTATTAAATATGACTCGGTGGTCACAGACCTTTTGTGTGTGGTGATGTGTCACAAAATCCGTTTCTCGTTTCTTTACTGCCAAAATCAGACGCGGGTATACTTCTCGCGTGTTTCCTTCGAAACCTTTCTTTTGTTTTAGCAAAAGCTCCACTTCCATGTCATCTCGACACATCCCTAATGAAATCATAAATATACGTTTTTAACGATTGCATTGTCAATGCGCACTGATTCATTAAATGGATTTTGGTGAGCACACCCAAGATTTCTCCGCTGAATTCTTGCAGATTTTGAATCAACTTCTCGTAATCATCCTTCACTTCTTGCTCAACGTTTCCAATCTGTAAAACAATCCCATTTAAAAATGAACAAGAAAATATTGCTGAACAGGGCTCACGCACTTTTTTCAAGTCTGTAATCAAGTTAAATGCCTCCAGAATGGGGTCAACTGTGTTGAACTCCATGGCCATGAAGCAAATGTATGCTGGGTTCGAGATTGCTTGGTAAATATGTAACCGTGCATACGACATCTTCAGTTCACCCTGACTGAAACAAAATATAAAATGCGTATTAGATTCAAGCCTTATAGGCTTTAGGATTTTTGTAATAAAGTGAGAATGATGATGACCCACCTTTTACACTTTACCGTCTGGCAGTCAAAATTGTCTATTTGGGAGATTCTCTGTCCGGCTTCAAAAAACATTTTAATAAGGTCATAGTGTCCACATTGTGCCTACCAAGAAATGCATTTTTGTAAGGTTAACACGTAGTGTTACATTAGTATATTAAACAGATATTCATTCGGCTTACCGCCAGCATCAATGGAGTCACGTCATCATCGAATTCTGAGTTGAAGGTCTCATCTTTGTAGATTTGAAGTCGCTCAAGAACTTGGAGCAACTTTTCGCCTGCGTTTTTTTGCCGCAAAGAAAATTTCCTAAACGAAACCCAAACAGTTACAACTATGCAGTAGTATGCTAATCGTTATACACGGTGAGGGAGATTAGGTTGAAATTCACCTGGAGGAACCCTTGGAGTGGGACTGGAGTTTACTAAATTCAAATTCAATGAACTGTTTGACCATTCCGACATCCCCTTCCTTGATAGCATAGAAGAAGGTGTCGTAGATGGTAAGATCTGGGACAGCGAGGAGCACTTTGACCATTTCTTCATCTTGCCGGTGGACTGCAATGTGGAGCGGACTGAATCCCTGCAATTAAATGACGCCATTACAAATCCTACGAGAGATGCTTAAAATTAGAACGTTTTATAAATAAATCAACCATTACATCAACATTAGTCTTGTTCACATCAAATTGGTCTTTATGAGGCAAATGGCGGAGAAATTCCCTGGCTTCAAATACATTTCCGCTGGTGATAAGGGTCATAAATTCCAACTCCTGCTCCGTCTGTTTGATAGCCGAAGAAGTTTTTCTTACAAGTGTGACAGAGGATCGCTTCTCAGTGGATTTTTTCCGAGTGATTGGCTGTTTCACAGTTGACTAAAATACATTAAAAAATATGCACTATTAGACAAACATAACTTCCAATAGCCAATGCAATGAAAGTGCGTCTAAACGGAATGCTATACTTGTGAAGAAGAAGTAACTTCAGACGTGTCCGTTTCGTTTTCAGTTGATTCTACTTCGGATGATTCATTTGTGGGCAAACTGCTGTAACGAATTATGGTAGGATTTGCACTTTGGCGGCTTGTAGGAATTGTCGGAACACTTCCACGGCGTATCCCTATGATCGGATTCCTAGCCCGCGAGGAGCCCTTTGCTTTCTTCTTCGAGAGCTTCATCTTAAACTTGTCCATGTTTAGGGAATATTTACTGAAAATCTTTGAAAATCCGAAAACAAAAACTCTGACAAAATCCCGACAAAACCATGATCCGACAAGTCTTGTTTGGTATGACTCAATTATATATAATCAAGATTTCGAATGGTTTCCAACGGCAATCTTCCATTTATTTTGGAGTATGTAAAATTTGCCTTATGCATTATGCATGGCATAGCAAATAAGCCATCGAATAAAATTACAAGAGAAATTCAAATTATAATGTTAGACAATACCAGAATGCTGGGTGCGTGCATGTCCCTGGTTGGCTACCATTGCACACATGGAAACTCCGAAATAACTCTATGCAAAAATCTTCTCTTCTCGCCTCTTTTTCGTTACGACAGTCCCTGGCTTGTGCTGCGCGTCTGGATGGTTGGAGAGTTCGGGTGGACAACTGGAGACTGGACTGCTGAGGAGGAGTTGCTTGAGGTCGTAGAAGACCGCCGAGTCCTCCTTTGTCAAGAACGTAATTGCCCTTCCCGTTTTACCAGCTCGTCCGGTACGACCAATACGATGCGTATAATCTGGAATTGAAAGAGAAATAGATGTTTAGCAATGTTGAGTTGAAAATTAAAACAATATTATATGATGAGAACATACCTTCAATGCTCTTAGCCATATCGTAATTGAGTACAAGTGAGACGTCTTTGATATCAATACCACGCCCGGCAACGTCCGTGGCCACAAGAATATCCTTCGAACCACTTTTAAGACTTGACAACGCATATTCACGCTGCTCTTGTCCTTTCCCGCCATGGAGCGTACAGGAACTGTACTGCAAACGTTAAAAAAAACTTTAGTAAAAAGAAACTTACCCGCAATAAATCAAATGTAACGCGGAGGCAATGTCAACTTACACCGAGTTTCTCCAAGCCTTTGGCCAAAACATCCGCTCCCTTCTTTTGATTGACAAAGATGATGACTGGGGGTTCGACTCCCCTCTCCAAGATCTCCATCAACCTCTTCCTCTTCTCTCCTTCTGAAATAAGGTACACCATTTGCTCCACACGTTCGACAGGTTTTCCAATGGATCCTATGTAAACAACAGCGGGTCGTCGTAGGTATGTACGGGCTAGTCGTTCCACTGCGGCTGGCATTGTTGCCGTAAACATAACAGTCTGAAAAGGAGATCCAAAATTAGGAACAAGAATACTCACAGAGATGAGATACGAAATTCGTCTTAGCAGTTGGTTTATGACTTGTCGGTATTTGTCCTTCGAGAAGAAATTCCGCATGAGTACAGCTTCATCCTCTGCTTCGTCCGTGTCTGGTTTTTGATTGGTGACTGGCATGAAGTCGAGAATTTTCTGCACATCTGGTTCAAATCCCATATCAATCATACGATCTGCTTCCTGGCAAAAAAAAAAGATAAATATATTGGTGGAAATACGAGTATTAAATAACATGTTAAAACTTACATCCAGAACAATGTATGTGCATTGGTTGAGAACGAGATAACGATTCTCCAGAACATCAATCAGACGACCAGGGGTGGCAATTACAATCTAAAAATGAAATGGTATTTAAATATTTAGTATTCAACTAGAGTAAATATTAAGTGCTTACTTCACATCCCATGCGGAGCCGAAAACCTTGGTCTTCCCGAGATAAACCCCCAATGACAGCAACAGTTCGAATTCCCAGCGGCTTTCCAAAGCCTTCTGTCTCTTCTTGGATTTGTTGAGCCAATTCACGAGTAGGGGCGAGAATGATAGCATATGGACCCTGATCTTGGTCGGCCGGCTTGTGGCCAGATTCAACTTTGGGAAGAGATCCAATCCAGACGAGAAGTGGGATCAAGAATGCACAAGTCTTTCCAGAACCAGTTTCGGCCACACCGATGATATCCCTATTCTGAAAAATAAAAACGATAAAAAAATTACATACAATTTGGGATTCCTTTAATTATTAGAGTTTACATACCAAAAGTCCAATTGGGATTGCTTGCCGCTGAATAGGAGTTGGATCCTTGTACCCAACTTTCTCAATAATGTCCAAAATATTCTGCGGAATAATTGACTCTTTCCAACTTCTCAGCGGATTTGGAATTCGGCCGCCTTTGATTGAAATATTGTAGTCCTCACGAAAAATACGCCAATCCCGTTCACTCATCTCATCAGCGATTTTATCGCTCCAATGTCGATCTCCCCACTTCTCCCGGTCCTCTCTCCTTCGCTCTTTCTTCAATCGAACCCTGGAAAAAAAGAAGAGTTCTTTTGAGTACAAATTCAAGACGGAATTGTTTTTTTCTACTCGTGTAATAACTTACTTTTCCTGCTCTTTCTCAGCTTCTGTGCGGCGTTTCTCAAGTAAGTCTCCGTAGAATTTAGACTGGTCTTTCTTCTGGGCTTTAAAATCAATACCCGCAACATGACCACGTCCATAGAATTGTACTTGGTGTCTTTCTTTGTATAGCGGATTGTAGTCTACTGATGTGTCTTCAGTTGCATCCCAATCAAACACAAACTTGCGCTCGTTGAGGCGCCTCATCCGACGTTTTCGTTTCACCAATCCCAAATACCTGTCCTTGATGGCATCCAACTCCTTCTCTTTGTCTTTGGTAGAAACATCCTCCTAAAATTAAGTTAAAAAATAGTTTGAGAACCGCCATAAATATTGTAAAATTCGTGTAATTGTAGAAAAAGCGGTTCATACATTATTGATGCTGACATTGGCCTCATTAACTCCTTTGGGTTTGTCTCTGTCATCCCTAGACCTTGCAGATTCTCTCTCACGGTCCCTTTGTCGGTCACGTTCCCGTTCTCTCCGACGAGCTTCCCTATCTCTGTCACGGTCCGACTTCCGGGAATCTTCTGCCTCTCTTTGAAAGGAAATGCGCTTCTCTCTCTCCTCTTCCTGACGCTTCTTAATTTCCTCGGCTTCTTCCTGCCGTCGCTTAAGAGCTTCCAGCGCCCTTTCTTCTTTGGTTAAGAATTTAGGCTAGAACAAAAAAAAACTATCAGACCTCAGTAAACTGTAAACCAAAGTGTAATTTATCATCGTCTATAATTTTACTCACTTTACTTCTGGCTTCTTCTTCAGCTTTTTTCTTGGCCATGAGCTCTTCAAGTGACAATGGCTCCTTCTTCATATTATTATTCTTTGACATTTTTTAAAATTGAAGTTCAATGAATACACTTTAGAATAGAAACACCCTATGCAGCTATCCTATGGATCGGATACAGTGAAGTTCGGGATCGTATTTCCAATTACTTTGAATCAATCAAATCAAGCCTTAAGATTAGTAAACAGTTATATTCGATTCGACCAGTTTCTCCTCGACGCTTTGAATTCAAGGAGACCGGGTTCTTAAATTGGCAATTTTGGGCGCCAAAATCATAATAATTC
>Ga0194135_10002074_pt1 | contig 12130 bp, 8 predicted proteins | sample LitLau_LLRF_2013_FD_134024 | JGI IMG/M metagenome (GOLD analysis project Ga0194135, IMG submission 134024) | Freshwater sediment microbial communities in response to fracking from North America - Little Laurel Run_MetaG_LLRF_2013 (version 2) | ecosystem: Environmental > Aquatic > Freshwater >... | reverse complement strand
CAATAAAAAGCAGATAGAGCACCAAGCAGCAGCACAGATGCTTATATATTTGTTAATAGTATTCTTCCAGGTATATCAGGGATGCAATATTATCTTGTCTTCATTAGTCTGCAATTTGCACTAATTTATAACAACTACCACCTCATAGTAATGATTTCACATTCACGCTTAACACACTCATATCTATCATAAAGCGTATCATTTCTTAGGTTTCTCGGGCTTAAGCCCGTATCGCTTGTCCTTTGGAATTTTCGATGGAACTCTCCTATGAACAACAATCGCCGTCATCTCTTCATTATCTGTTGATTGGCCAGTGCTTAATTTAATAGCAGCGATGACTAAATAGGACACAACCAAGATGTGGAAGATTATATTAACCAAGAGGGGAATCCAGAATCCAAACCCAAGTAGCTTCTTGTGCGTAGAGGCGTCTGAAGATGCTTTTTCACTCGTGGGATTTCTCTCGCCGGATTCATATCGGGACAACGTCTTTATTTCATAGAGAGCTAAAGCCAAGCATATTATGAGAAGGATTTGAATAAAAAATTGGCCACAAATGAATCCAACTACTTGGTTTCTCGTTTCCTACAATTTGAGACACAAACAACCACCATAAGTAACTCATAAAATCGATAATCAATAATCAATAACGGTGCTGGTGTGCTTGCAACTTTAACAATTCAATTATTTCAGCAAAGCACATAATCACCAGTTGGAAATTGGAACTAGCAGTAGTATTATATACAACAGCAAACTAAAAGTTAGTACTTACACGTTGTTTAGAAATCATCATGGCCAACGATGCTATGCATTGGAATATGAGAGCTATAATTGCTATCACCAGAATGGGAGATACTCCTTTTCTACTGCTGCTTCCTGAATCATCTTGATGAGTATTTAAGTGTTGGACTTGGGACATCGTATAAGCCGAGGTGGATATGACTGCTAGGCCCAAAATCTTGAATGGTCATTAGATATGATAATTCTTAGTGTTTAATTGACAGTTTATAAGCAGTTATAGCGTAAAAAAGAACTTACCAGCGACAGGATTCCTAATGCAGGATAACAATTACGGGGGAGATTAATACTACTTGAATTCCAATTACGATTCATGTTGAAAACTACACTTTTTCTACCACAAATCAGTATAATACAGGGTACTCTAAATAATCTTTTTATCTACAGTGCCAACTAAGAATCAACTCATTGCGAGAAATAGTACTTCACTGAAAAACTCCATGCTTGGGGGTTCCTTGTTCAAAACTGGCAAGTATTAAGTGAAAGAGACGGAGCCAACCACACACACACTATCCAGTTTCTCCAATTTTTAGGCAATGAACTTGATAATAATAAAGTACCCAATATTTGAGCAACTCGTTCACAGTCTTTCACTCGGACTGATCGATTTTTGGCAAAAATGTTCAATAACTGGCAAGTTGGAAATACAACATAACGAGGCAAATATATTATTAGGCTGCGAATGGAGGAGCAAAGTTGAGCTGGTATTTGAAAATGCATACCTCTGCGTAAAGTGCTCGGTGGTAGTAGTTTTCATGAAACCACAAGCATCAGCAGTGTAGGGACGAATAAGAGGCCGTAGATGGAAGTTATCATTATGGAAGGGAGGCAACAGGAGGGGAAAAGATAAATAATTAAGAGACCAAAACCAGATAACTGTGTGCGGTTAGGAACTCGTAATTAATTCTTCTTCAGAGCAATTTTACTTTTCTGCGGTTATCTCTTTTTGCAAATATGTGCTTGGCAAATGTTCTGCTCATTATTTACAACAAGAGACGATGTTCCATGTTCAAAGAGAAGCCGGATGCTTCATCGCACCAGCATCATCATCAGTAATATCCCTGGGCATTGTTATTTCGAAAAGAATTTAGGAAATGAAGAAGATGAACTGTAAATTATTATAATCATCTATTGTCTCAAGTTTTCTACTGAACAAGTATAATAATTTATCTCTCGCGAGATGAAGGAAAAGGAAAGATAACGCTGAATTTTAATGTGTACAATGTTTATTTAGACTTATTTAGAGACGAAAAATAGCAACTAACCCTTTTGGACAGAGAAATATTAAGTGTGTAGTATGCAAATGTTTTGAATATTAAAGTATGAATGTGGGACAAGAGGAGCATCATCGCAGGAATCTCGTCTTACTATATACTCATGACTCATAAGATTATATACCACACACTTACTTACTTCTGTATATATATAGCCAGGACGGGAATGTGGACGAAAGAGAACACTTCTACATTATTATATTGTTCTCATAAGATGTGTGTGCTCTTACGAGGAGCATCTTCTTCTTCTTGAGGGTATCTTCTTATTATTTGGCGTCGTCCCTACTACTCTCTGTGTGTGTCGTCATCAAAAGACTTTTGCAGATTAAGGTTAAATCGTCTAAATCCTTCCTGTCGTAGGGTTTAGACATCATAAATCAAGACTATTGTCCCAACCAACCACCTAGCTTGCCATAATGTTAGTAAGCATTCTCCCAAGCCAACACTTTTCTGTCGTAGTCTCTCCAGAAGCAGCAGCAGCGTCTTCTGCTTTTTTGACATCCTGTGGTGGTGGTGGTCTTCGTCGTCGTCGTTCCTTTCTCTTGCCTCAAGTCTCTTTCTCTTGAATGAGTTCATACTTGCATAATAATTTCAGTATCGCTTTACTCTGCTAAGGCGAATATTCCTCTGAAATGCTTTTGAGAGTTTCATTTATTTATTTCCACACACATTCACACGTACTTATATTATAGAGCAGGATTCTTGTTTCAAAAGGAGAAAGCTTACTCACTGACAATGAGAGAATGGAGAGAAGTTTCTCTTAACATGTTCAAACTGCAAGTACACACACACACGTACATATTCATTATAAATGTTTATGATAATAATGTGCCATCAATAAGAAAGGCTGACTATAACTAAAGAGAAAGCACGGTTTGTATATTGTCGTATATGTAGAATAACACTCAACCTAGATTCATCTGAAGTGAAGAGAGAACTAAATAATGTAATCAGATATGTAGTACAAATATTCTTGGAAGAAGAGTGAAAGTTCAGAGTGAGGAAGGAAGTACAAGTACAAAGTCTCCTTCTTCTATAATAGTACGTAATACAGATTCCCCAGAAGAAGAAGAAGAAGCAATTCAACATTCTTAAACTCATGAGAGAAGTAAAACCAAAATCCAAAATCCTTTGAACAAGGAGAAAAGGATTGTCACCAACTGATTTATTTCTTGGCTACCACCAACCAACACTTCCAACTTTCTCACAAAGTGAAAGAAGAATTCCGTAAGCGACCAATATTTCAGTTAAACACAGATTTTGATGTGCATCGAAATCGTCTTATTTTGCTCTCCCCTCCTTCCTCCAAACTACTTCATCATTTCCTACTTATGTCAACTAAAAATTCATTCTTGTATCACCACCACCGGTAAAGCTTTATTTATTAATATTTTAATATGTTACAGCTTTCTCATTCATCGCAGTTGTCGCATTTTAACATTTCCAAACTCACTCGTCATCTTCTCATTATTAGTACATTCGAAGCCGTAGCTACTAAAACACAAAGCCATTGTATGCTTAGCAAGAGAGATTCCACAATGATTTTATACGTCATTATTATCATGAAAGAACTCACAAATTCCACTTGGCCCATTCACGCCACCTACTCCCCTCTACCTCAACTCCGTCCACCCAGCCTCTTTTATAGCTGCGTTTTCAAACCCCCTGAAATATACTTAATTGTTGCCAATCATGAATTACTAATGCACGAAGTTCTTAACCACACTCATGGTAGTACATTAAGTGAAACACAATTATTCAAAAGTCACAGGTAAGGTCAGGAAGTGTGTGTAACTGTAGGGCTATGATGAGCACTTTTGGAGAAGGATTGGTGAGTATATATACGGAGTGCGGACACTTCTCCTTCGCTGGCCTTCGGGCCGGCATATACTAAAATTGGAACGATACAGAGAAGATTAGCATGGCCCCTGCGCAAGGATGACACGCAAAATCGTGAAGCGTTCCACATTTTTTTGATACTTTTGTCTCCGACTTCCAACCTTCCATGCATGCAATGCTCACAAGACTACAATCGATGCGCTTGCTATTCATGAATATTTTGCACAAATTGAACTCGTCGCTTGTGTAGTAATTTATAAAGTTTATTTTTTTAAATATTCCATTTTAACATTTCTTCGAATAAACAGACAAAACGACAGGTTTTCGAAATAGTTTGAATACTTGAAAGAGTGAAAGGCAAGGAAAGTGCGCCCTCACAGCAGGAGAGATAATTTAAAGATACCTCCAATTCAAAATTATTAAAGCACAGAGGTGATGTGGAAGACTCGTATGATTAATAATTATAACTCTGGTCAAGGGGATTTACATGGAAGGGGGCTTGTGTGGGTTGTTTATAGTAAACACAATTTATATATTCCAATCTTAAGTACATGGATATGGAACATGATATAACAAATGAATAAGACAAATTGGTATTTTAAATATTAGGGATTTATAAGAAGATGGAACAGCAGACCATTAAAATCAATATATATAATATAATTTTTAAGTACAATCATTTATATTGATATCAATCGTAGAATGAACCACCGTGGTCGTTGCTTTTTAGAAAAACCTTATATTTGTAATTACAACAAAACGTCTATTTGGTAAGCCTTAATAAAATATAATGTTGGACTAATATCTCAAACACTCAAACCGTAGTATTTAACAACTCTTGATTTTAGCTTCATTCCTCATTACTAGTTTAGTACATAGTACTTACTGAATTAAGCACAGAGATATAAATAATATGATCTCTGTAGATGTAGTTTTACTTATCAATTCTTTCCTTTAGTGTGGAAAGATGATGTGACTCTTTACATGCGTTTGCTGCAGGATGTAGGGTACATGTTGAGAAATCTTTGTTTAAACTTAAGTCTAGTTAAATCTAAACAAGATACTGGACCAGGGAATCAAGTGAAGAAGATCGAATCGTTGTACTGATGTATGTATAAACGCTGTGTTTAAAAATGAAACGTATATATATGACACATTTAAATCAATAACTCTGAAGAATCATAATAACAAACAGGCAACAACAGGAATTCATAGGATAGCTTAAATATCATGAAACTCGTAACAAATAAAAATGTGCAATAACAAATGAAATGTGTAGTAACAAAGTTTTACAGATTTATCTACAATGAGAAGCTTCCTATAAGTTCATAAGGTCTAATTATAGATTAATCTCCTTACGTAAGAGTTTAAGAGTAAGCTGATATTAACACTGAACTGTAAGCAATAAAAGAGGAATCAACAGGTAATATGAATTTACAAGAAGTACTTAATAACATACGTAATAATCGTAACATGCAATATATAATTGTTTCAAGCACAGCTCAACAGTTCTCTTCGTCAACTGAGTTCCCTTGAAAATTCAAAGCTCCTTAAAAAGTACAGTTAACAGGTAATTGTAACCACCTTATAGCATCATCATCACTTATACAGATCGGAACGATCTTTAACAACTATTTTTACAACTAGTTTACGCTTAGAAAATAACATTTCGCGTGTCTAAATAAATAACTTTAGATTAAAATATTTTGTAACACTTGTGCTTGCACAAGACTATATAAAGTGATATCTTTAAAACCTCTGTATTTAACACATTTTCATTAGTAATATTTTTAAAACTTTAAGGCATACACCGGAAAGACTTGTGTTAACGGTAAACAATGCTGAATAAAATCACGGGTATTTTCTGTCCATGGGTATCTGTACAAAGACGCAGCATGTCTGGTTGGATTTCCGTGAAACTTTTTCTGCGTGTTGTGTGTTCATGTGTGTGAAAGTGGAAAGCAAGAAAAATATATTTATCACAGATTTTAAAATTTTCGTGTACTCAAATTCATCTATACAGCAAATATTTGATAATTCGTTGAATTACAGAGATGTGAGAGGAAGGTATGTAGTAGTAGTGATAGTGTATTAAGTGTGTGTACGTGATTTGCATAAAGTTGCATGCAGATTCTTCTTCTGATGAGACTATGAAAGCTGAATGGGCTGATTGTAATTGATCTGCTGGAAGTAATCGAACTTCATGGGGATGTTAGAAGACGAATTTCCCCCAGAACTGTTAATATTACTACCTCCTCCCACAAAATGGTTGGCAGTGGTGTTATTGTTATTGTTGTGCTGAAGGATATTGTGATGATTAGAATGATGGAGATGATGTTGATGGTTACTACTGCTGATTGACGTGAACAAAGAATCTCCATACTTATCATCATTATCGTCCATTTCAGTATTTGAAGAAATAGTTGTAGCAGTTGCAATTGCAGAGTAAGGCATTCCTCCTATGGCACTTGAATGGTTATTATTGTTATGGCTAGCGTTATTATTATTACTACTTGTGGAGCCGTTTAGAGAAGACATGTTGGTGGTGTTGTTGCTAGAACCCTTGGGATTTTGGAGATTTTGATGTCCTGTCAAATTCATCAAACAGTTGGGCGTGTGGGACGCAAGGAGAGCTGAGAGTCGCTGGTACTCTTCTTCCAATTTGGAAATCTCGCTTTTTAATGTGATGTTTTCAGTTTCTAAAACCTCCGATTCCTGCAAATTATCAAACAGATTTTTTTATTAGACAATAATCAAGGCATAGACTTTTAACACATATTTTAACTCGTTGGAGCGTGTGTACGAGATTTAGGAGGGTATTTTTGCGTTGTGTTTCAACTTGTAACGTAATTAGGGCTTAATTGATCTCGTTCTAAAAATCCAAAGTTGCAATAACTTTGTGGGAGTTCACAGCTAATACACGCAAGACAATCATAAATATGCCTTTTTGGGGATTGCATATGTTCATCCATGAGTTGTTTGTTCAAAGCTTAATTACAACTTATAGAGATCGAGTAATGAGCTTAAGGCTGGGGAAAAGGTGTGGGCTTCTTTTTTATTACTTGAAACCTAACTGCATACTAAAGAACACAAACGCACGTAGAGTTCCATTGTAACGATTACATCTCTCTGCAGCATCAGAAGAACCAAACTCACCTTTACTAATAAGAAGGTCTTTTCCTTCTTTTTGTTTCTGCATTTTGTAGCTGCAACTTTATTCCTTTCTCGTCTCCTTCTACGCCTTTCTTCATCCTCCGGGGTTAACTGCAATCAAAACCATCACATCAATTTTTAATTAAACTCGCGAAGAGATTTTTTACATAGTAAAATGAAAAATTTCATGGGCAAGCCACAACAGCAGCCACACGACCACAAGGACCATATATCACAACATAAGACCTCCTACTGTTCCCGTGGTTTATCCAGGGAATCATCTCAAGACAAACAACAAACTATCAATTTAAGACAAATTATCAAATTTTTTGGAAAAGATTCAAGGCTTGTGAGGAGAATATATTTTGTACGAACTGATGTTGACGAGGTTTCGTCTCTAGCAAAGAGAAACATCCACACGAATAATTTAGGGTTGTTACTTTTGTCTATATGAGCTACTAATCATTATTATTTTCCACATTGCGCTCTACACGAAAAGTCAACACGTAAAAAATGACTGGGAGATAAGCTAAGAATTAACAAAAGACAGGTTTTTTCTTTCATAGACTTTCATAGACCGTCTTCGTCGTTAAAGAGGAATTTATCGGAAAGTTTTTTTTGCTAATAACGAAGTAATTTAGCAGTCAAATAGGATTATTAATAAAAATAAGTAGTGGTTGGCAATCACTCTCACAATGGATTATAACTCGAAGTGATTGGAAAAAGTCAAATCTCAAACAAAATTGAATGAAAAGTTGGAAGGGGAACCTTAGTAGTAGTTGGTTGTTGTTGTGAGATAGACTCATTGGAGTCATTTGAAATAGAGAAGTCAAGAAGCGAGGTCAACTCTACCTCCTCTCTCTTCGGACGCTTCGCAACCAACTCTGACTTTACGTCCAACTCCTCCTTGCCGCTCTTCTTCCTCTTCGTCTGGATCGTCAGCTTCAGTCCTTCCTTGATCAATTGAGATCTCATCGATTGAACTGATGACACTGGAGTCACTGGAGTCAGTGCAAGTTGTTGACTTGGGACGACGGCTCCTCCTGAAGATGTCTCGGGGAACTGAGACAGCTGAACTCCAAGTAGACTTTGTGGTCCTGAAGAAGAAGAAGACATTGAAGGTAAGCCTCCTCCACAAGCAGTCGACGAAACAACTTGAGACATTGACGGTAACGGCTGGGACATTTGTATAGACGCAGGAATATTCGACCCTCCAACATGATGATTGTGATTACTGAGAGATGGAAGATGAGTAGTAGCATTAGTCGAAGAAGAGTGAGAAATTGTCGAAGATGACGATGACGACAATGTTGAGGCGATAATAGCTGCTGCAGTCGTTGCAGGAGTTTCTAAATTGGCAAAGACTTTCTTCTCCTGTGGTTCCTCCACTTCCAACGAGGAACATCCATTGTGCACATTCTCACTTGAGGTTGGAGCGGAGTCGAAGAAAGGATTTGTGATGGCGATAAGGGAGTTGAGGATATCAGGCGTGCTTAGTGAGATTGGCGTTCCTCCCCCTCCGGACGACTGCGGAAGAAGGGCTGGGTTCGGAGTCTGTAACAAGTCTTGGCCAGCCTGCCTACGAGCTGCTTCTATGTTGAGACGCTGCATTCCTCTGTAATCAAACAATCACAGCACTTAATACGGATAAATTACACTCAATAATATCCAAATGTGTTCTCAAGTGTTTACTTAAGATTATACAACTTCTATTTAATTTAATGGAGAGCCAAGTGACGACGAGAAAATAAAAAATAACCTCTTAAACTCCAAGCACAAACGAGCACATACGATACGATACACACATTAATAATAATAGTAATATGATAATTAGTCCACAAGCGGAGACAAAGCAGAACGTGAGTGAGTGTTTCTAAAAATGAGATTGATATTGAAATTTAGGAACGTAAACCATAAACCGCACTTTGACTGACTGACTGAAATAATAATAGTAATACTTTTATAGGTATTAGCAATTTCCTTCTAACTTGTCAACTACTACGAATAAATGGGATTCCAACAACTAAACTATATTTTACACAGGAGGAAGTTCATTTCCCGTGTAGATTTACGAACAATTTAAATTGCTTTCATGTACAATTTGTACAACATTAACTTACGGTCTTGGTCTTCTTATCAGTACCACCACGGCTCGTGTGTATTCATTGCACGGGATTCGTAACATGATGATGATAAGTCTATTATTGTGGGTTATCTTTTAAATTGAAATTTGTAGTAATTAACGAGAAAGGAAGCAGAGACACGGACACGGAGAAGAGCCACCGCGACTTCTGATTCTCTTTTGCAGAGAGAACACGCGTCGTCACTGCAAATGCGAATTTTCACATTTTCAAAATTTCAATCGCGCTCAAATCGCGCACAAAATCTCGGTCTCTCTGTTGCAGACTCGCTGGACGGGAATGCACAACGAGTGAATTACATGACTTTTGTATTCTAAATCCGTGGAATATCTTCTTGCCAAATATTAATCATATTATTCGTGTAATGTAGCTACGTATTATGATCATGATAATAAATGTTACACGTACATATTTTTCATTATTGCACCCCCTGAAGGAAAGAGAGAGAGAGAGACTCATGATAAGGCACTATTTCTCAAGGCCTGTGTATAGAAGAGCCCATCCTTTGACAAATAAAACTAATAAAGATATCGTTCTGATGTCTTTGAAATATTCTTCTTCTTCGAATGCGAAATGAAAGTTACTATTATGTTAGAGATGTAACTAGTTTCAAGAACGCGTGTACATTGTTTAACTATTATTAATATTATTGTATAGTCAACCTTATAAATATGCGAATTGTAAACGACGACGATAAGGATCCAAGACATAAGACGAGATGAGGCGCCTCAGTCACAAATAAATGTCTCTTATTGTGCTTGTTGTAACATTCTATTCATTCTTTATCTTCATTAATCAGTAAATATGACTATTGGTAGTTTGCTTTGTATTACGCAATAATAATGACAAATGAAGATGAGCCGATGGAAGCCGCAAAATTGTTTTGAGGTTTAGTACACTACACAAAGTTGCATGGTTAAGATTTCTATCAAGAGTAGAACTCGAAATTAGAAATATAAGTTTTTTTATCGTTTGAAATCACAGACGAGTCAATTTGATAAGAAAATTCCAAAGGTTGGCTTACAAAGTGACTGCGAATAAAAAACCACTTTATAGACCACTTGTAATTTTGCTTGTTAGCAGAATTTTTCATCATGACCTTGCAAGTCGTTTCGTTTTCCTTGCTTGAGTAAACCTAGTATTATTAGATTACATAATAACTATCAAGATCAAAGGAGAGTCTGAAACTTTTTAGCACTTTCAACGAACTCTTTCAGAAATGTGACAACTAAATTAAAATTGAAGTGTTAAAAGACATCAATGAGATGCTGAAAGGTTTATATGCATAACGTGGAATTAAATTTTAATTAAAATACATTAGTTTCAATGTTCACATTACTACTCGCATGTTTATGAAGGAAATTTAAGGTTTGAAACGCGACAAGAATTCTAATAAGCTGTTAGAGAACTTATTGCACGTTGTGTTAAAGATCAAAAGTTCCAATCCATCGTTCAAAGGAGTGTGTGTGTGTGTCATTCTTCAGATTTAATTATTTGTGTCATAATTTTGTGGGGAAAAGTTGTTAATGAGTTCCTTCAAAGAATTCGATGGAGTTATCTTTTAAGTTCATTAAAAGACTACACGTGTATGCTTGCTTTGCGAGTTCCTTCCTGCAAGTAAGTATGAAAGTGTGTGTCCATGAACTAACTCTTTTTCAACGACCGGATGGGAGTGTCTGGCTTATGAATTTTATTATCTTCTGAGCTAAAAGTTTCCCATAAAGCCATGATGTTGTACATAACCTCATATACCACCACCACCACCGCCGCACCTTTTAAGAGTACAATCGACCTAATTTCAAAGTAGAGCTTTTTCTCTATGTATGAACAATAAATAATCACTAATCACTGTTTATACTGTTTGGACAGGGAGGATACTCCCTGGAGGAAACTCTCATTTGATATTTTGAGCCGAGGGTGTCAAACAGTATGCGTCAAATAATTGTTCTCGGGATTTGTGTGATAAGTAGACCCGTGTGAGTTATTATAGTCCATGCCAAAAATACGGAATTTGTAGCTTTTATAATTTGTAACACAAATGACTTATTACTTATTATTAAGCTACTCTTTTACTTTGTTCTTTACAATCGCATTGAAATCAACCACAAAACATGTCTCCCTCGTTAATACTCTCCACTAAAAGTCAACTGAAGTACAACCTTCCATCTAATGAGCTTCTAGGTTAAGCAATAATACGTGTCATTATCATTGGACTCTCGTACACTGAAACTTTTAACTCACTTTCAACAGAAGAGATTCGTAACAGAGAATAATTCTTCTCCAAGAAGATTAATATTTTATAGAAAGGAGGACAGTAAGACTACACTTGACTACTAGCAAAAGACAGCTTTTAAGTTGGATTGATGTACATTAGAAAAGACAGAAGAGTATACGAGGTCTTTATGCTAAAATATGTAATGCCACACATGATAAGCGGCAATTAGTTGAAGTAGTTACTTGAGTTCCTTAAAACATTCTAATTAGCATTACCCTGTTACTTCGTGACTTTGCAGGCCTTGGTAAAGCTTTTGGAAGTTTTAAAGTATTTAACTAATTATGATTATGGCCGATCATGACTTGGGAAATAATTGACAAATTAAAGCGTTTACAGACTTTGCACAGAAATATGTAGATGTCAAGTTTGACGGTAATCGTTTGTAGTTTGTTGTAATATTAATGAAACAATCATTATATAGACTGCATGAAATAGAAAGTGGATTTGGCCAGCGTGTGTCTTATTCACACGTTTAGTCTTTCGTCTATGATTTGGAGATAATATAAGTTTACAGTTATAGAAGTTGGTAGCCCTACCTTCAACTATAACTAATTTAATCCAGTTATGAAAAAACATAATTTAAATATGAAATCATGGAAGAGAGGGGAATCAAGATAAGCAAGGAGCCGTATTGTTTTGCAAAAAAGCCT